>ENA-OPBL01002554-OPBL01002554.1-human-gut-metagenome-genome-assembly--contig:-NODE-2554-length-13134-cov-2.485435_pt1 | contig 13134 bp, 8 predicted proteins | sample MGYA00241073_ERZ501461 | MGnify/ENA primary metagenome ERZ501461 (study PRJEB25962, sample SAMEA2042630) | human gut metagenome | biome: human gut; feature: human-associated habitat; material: faeces... | reverse complement strand
GACGCGCCACCGGAACGGGACCTGCGTGAATTGTTCTTCTTTTGTTGTTCTTGTGCCATTCTCTATTGGTTTTCTGTTTCTTTGTTTCCGTCTGTGTCACGGAAACGACGTTATCTGCAACCGCTCGCCCGTGTCCGCCGAGGCCGTTCGCATCCGCGACCGGGACGGCCGTTCCCGGAGGCGGACGATTCCGTAATCCGGGTGCATCCCGAGCGAGGCCGGTGTGGCCCGGTCAGAGCAGTCCCGCTGCTTTCATGCCCTCTTCGGCCTTGGCCAGTTGATCGGCGTCCGGGCCGATGTTCGGCAGGCGCATGGCCGTGGAGGAAAGATAGCCCTTGATTCTCAGCGAGGCCTTGGCCATGACGGCCTGGTAGCCGTCGCCGTTGAGCGCGTGGACGAGCGGGGCGAGCTGGTTGGCGAGGCGCTGCGCCTGATGGATGTCGCCGTGGTCGAACGCCTCGACCAGCTGGCGCATCGGCGAGGAGGCGACGTGCGCGATCACCGAGATGATGCCCACGGCACCGATCGACAGGAACGGCAGGAACAGGCCATCATCACCCGAATACCAGGCGAGGCCAGTGCGCTGCTGCTTTTCGACGGCGGCGGCGAGGTCGCCGGTCGCGTCCTTGACGGCTTTGACATGCTCAAGCTCGGCAAGGCGGTCATATGTTTCGACGCGGACTTTCAGCCCGGTACGGCCGGGCACGTCATATACGATGATCGGCCTCTCGGCCACGGAATCGACGGCCTTGTAATGGCCGACCACGCCGTCCTGGCTGGGGCGCGAGTAGTACGGCGTAACCACGAGCACCGCGTCGGCTCCCGCCTCCTGCGTCTGCTCGACCATGCGCACGGTGTGCGCGGTATCGTTCGATCCGGCACCGGAGATCACCGGGACATCCACGACCTCCTTGACGGCCCTCACCAGCTCGACCTTCTCCTCCATGTGGGTCACGGGGGATTCGCCGGTCGTGCCGTTCACCACCAACCCGTCGGCGCCGTCGGCGACCAATTGCTTCGCCAGAGACTGCGCGGCCTCGAAATCAACCGTCCCGTCTGCTTTCATGGGGGTGACCATTGCGGGGAGGATGCGTCCGAACGGAGCCGGGTTGAGAAGATGCATAGTACCGTCACTCATATCTCTTTACCGTACTTGGCAGCAAGGACGCATCGCCGTCACCCGTACATAATATGAACGCGTCCCGGACCTCCTTCATCCCACCAAAGTCCCATCCAGACCCCACCAAACGGGATTATCGCCGGATGGGGGATGCCAGGCCAACGCTTTACAGGTCGAGGAACTTGTCGAGGCCGACGGTCAGGCCGGCATGACCGCCGTCGGCGACCTTGCGCACGGCGAGCAGCACGCCAGGCATGAAGCTGATGCGGTCGAAGCTGTCGGCGCGGATGGTCAGCTGCTCGCCCGCATTGCCGAGCAATACCTCCTCATGCGCGTTGAGCCCGCGCAGACGCACGGCATGCACGTGCACGCCGTCGACGACCTGCCCGCGAGAGCCGCCATCCGTCTCGGTGGCGTCCGGCATGGCGCCGAGGCCGGCCGCCTTGCGCGCATCCGCGATGGCGCGGGCGGTGTGGATAGCGGTTCCGGAGGGCGCATCCACCTTGGTGGGATGATGCAGCTCGATGACCTCTGCGGACTCGAAGTACGGCGCGGCGACCTTGGCGAAATAATCGGCCAGCACGGCGGAAATCGCGAAGTTGGGCGCGATGAACACGGCCTGATCGTCACGGGGAGCCTCGGCGAGCGCCGCCGTGACCTTGGCGAGTCTCTCATCGGTCCAACCGGTGGTGCCGACCACCACGTCGACCCCCCGCTTCACAAGCGCGAGCACATTGTCGAGCGAAACGGACGGCACGGTGAACTCCACCACGACATCGGTGTTCTCCGGCGTGATCCGCATCAGGTCATCGCCCGCGTCGAGTGCGAAGGCGAGCTGCATGTCCTGCGCACCGTTCACCGCATCCACCACATGAGATCCCATGCGCCCTTTGGCGCCGACCACTGAAACCCTGACCATCACACGACCTTTCCGAGCGAAACCGTCCGTAACTTTTCCAAAATTCCCTACCAATATATAGGCATGCCGGCCCATGGTCCGGCCACCTGTCCGTAAGCTGGGTCACATCCCGGCTCCGACCGGTTCGGCGCACCGTTCCACAACGCACTGATACGGCTTCATAAATTTTGGCCCTGTTAGACCAAGGTTGACTTTTTGCCTTGCAGTGTGGTTACTGGGTAGCTACAATGATGGTAGGTATGAGAACAGGCAAGGTGGCGCGTATAGCCGATAGGGTCAGGAAGGAACTTGGCGAACTGACGCCACAGGAGCGCGATCTCGCCATCAACCGCGTGAACACGCTGCATGCGCGATTGGAGGCTTTCATGTTCGGCTTCCACGGCGTGTCAACGAAATACCTGCAAGCCTACCTGGACTGGTTCCAATGGCTCGTCGCGTTCACCGACGGATTCGGCGAAACCGACGATGATGGGCTGCTCGCCCGCCAGCTCGGCAAAGGCCTGTATCGCATCCGCCGCCGTGACTGCCAGCGCATGACACCACCGTACATGGATTATTGGCGGAAAGCCGCATGACACCGTGCATACGATGTACAGTCGGAACAACCGACAAGCATAGGAGGCGCATATGGCGAGCATACCCACCACGACCATGAGGATAGACCCGCAGCTCAAGGAGGAATCCAGCCGCGTGCTCGAAGACCTCGGGCTCACCCTCTCCGGCGCGGTCACGATCTTCCTGAAGGCCGTCGTCAGGGAACAGGGACTCCCGTTCGAGGTCAAGAAGGAAACGTCGAATGGCAGATAAGGTCATCCGCATCAAAGACCTCCGTCCTTAAGACGTGCGAGGATTCCGAGGTGACACCGTGAGTGCAGATGGGCTCGTGGTCGGAGGACAACTGGGACCGTATCATGGCCGACTACCAGTCGCGCCACGAACAGGCCATCGAGCAGCGCGACGAGGTGCTGTTCAAGGGACATGACCTGTTCAAGCTCCCCCAGCGCGAACTGCGCACGATACGTCCGCAGATGCAGTACATCTTCCAAGACCCGTACAGTGCGCTGAACCCGCAAATGACCATCGGGCGGTCCATCGGCGAGCCGTTGCTCGAACACCGGCTTGCCACGAAGGCGGACGTGAACGACAGGGTCGCGCAGATACTGGAGATCTGCGCAGGAGCGCGGGCGAGGGTGACGGCGTCGGCTCAGGTGCTCAGACCGGAGCCTGTACGAGCGCAGGCCGTATGCCAAGGCGATTGTTGACGGCACGGCGACGCGCTTCTGCGTCGCCGCGTTCCACGGCGGGTACATGGCTGACGGACGTCAGCGCCGTTTTCGGGCGAGGAACCAGCCGAGCAGGGCGAGCGGCACCGCGCACAGGGTGACGATCCACGGAATCATCATGCTCATGTGCGGACTGGATGCGTCCAGCACGGCACCGGCGATGGTCGACCCGAACGAGGTGCCGACCGAGCCTGCGGTGGTCACCCACGACAGTCCTTCGGTGAGCGAGCGCACGGGCACGATGTCCTTGACGATCAGGTTGCCGGTAGCGAACAGCGGGGAGACGCACAGGCCGGTCAGGATCTCCATGACGCCGAGGATCAGGAAATTGCCCATCACCATGCGGAACACCACATAGCCGACGGTGAGCAGCGTCAGGAACATGACCATATGCCGCCAGTGCGAGCCTTTCATCTCCCGGGAACCGAAGATGACCGCCCCGATGCAGGAGCCGACCGCGAACATGGCGAGCTGCAGGCCGAGGAACCGCTCCGCGCCGGCGGCCTTCATCGTGGCCGTCATGGACACGTCGAATGCGGTGAAGCTCATGTTGAACACCACGAACACGACCAGCAGCGGCAGAATGCCCCGGTACGTCAGTACATTGCGCGGCTTGGCGGAATAGGGCCGGTGCAGACGACGCAGCCGGAAACCGTTGTCTTCGGGGGAGGGCGTCGGTGCGGCATGGTCTCCGGCCGTCTGGAGTGCGGGAGCCGGCTGACCGGTGACGGCGTTCGACTGCGCGTCCGGTATTTCGGCGGCGACGACGTCAATCGGCTCCAACACGGGCGGGACGGTGTTCTTCAGCGAGAAGAACACCGCTCCCCCGATGCCGCAGGCCAGCGTGGGCACGAACAACTGCGACACCGGGTGCACCGAGGTGGCGAGGAACGCCGCCAGAATCGGGCCGAAGATGAATACGATCTCATCGATGGCCGCTTCCAGCGCATACGCGGTGTTGAGCAGCGACTCGTGCTGCGAACCGCGCAGCGCATACGCCCAGCGGGTGCGCACGAGGGCGCCGAACGAGAACTGGGTCAGCCCCATGCATATGGCCAGCGCGAACAGCACCGGGATGGGCACTCGGGCGAGCGCCGCCAGTGCGAACGCAAGCATCGCCACTATCTGCACACCAAGCGCCACCGGTCCGACACGCCGCTGCCCGAACCGGTCGAACAGGCGCGCGTAGAACGGCGTGACCGCGGCGACGGCGAGGATGTACATGGCGCTCATCGACCCGGCGACCGTCCAGTTGTCGTACATGTGGTTGAGCGCGAGCACGATGCCCAGCGACATCATCGAGATCGGCAATCGGGCCACCGCTCCGGAGATGCAGAACGCCTTGGCGCCGGGAATGCGGAACAGTTGCGCGTACGGCGACTGCGATGCGACGGATCGGCTCTGCTGTTGAGCCCCGCTCATCGAGTGTTCTCCGGGGTTCCGGCGTAGATGAAGATGTCGTCCATGTCTGCGCCATCCTCGGGATGGTCCGCCGCGTATCGGGCGGCGATGCAGTTCAGCCCCTTGTGGTCGTAGAAGCTCACGTCGCAACTGGAGTCGGTGTGCAGGTAGAACCGGGCGACCTGGCAATTCGCGAAATAGTCCATCGCCTGCCGCCAGAGCGAACCGCCGACGCCGTGTCCGCGAGCGCTTTTCGCGACGAGGAACAGCTCGATCTCGCCGCGCGCGACGTCGTTGATGTCGATTTCGCGTTCCATGCGCAGTTCCATCTCATGCCATTGCTCGGTCTCGGACAGGGTTTTCATGCCGAGCGTCGACCGGTTCAGTTCGCCGTTGATCGCGGCGAGTTCCTGCTTGGCTTGCGGGAAGGCCAATGGCTCGCCGGCGACGCGCGACAGTGTGACGCCCATGAAGCGGCCGTCGAGTTCGGCGATGATGGCGCGGGTGGTCGGTTCGAGGTAGTGCAGCACGAAGTGCCGGGATATCTGCATGGACACCGGCGTGCCGGCGGCCGCGCTGCACTGACCCCATGTGCGGTCGAACTCCCGGACGATGTCGTCCAGATCATTCCAACGCATGGGCCGGTAGGTCACCGATTGCGATGGTTTCATCTCCTCGGCGGGCACTGTTGCCGTTGCCGGCGTAGATGCGATTGTGACGCCCGGCACCTCCTCCGGCGTGACGTCAGGCACGACGTCAGACATGACGTCACGCTGTGGGTCCGTCCCGATCGGCGTGCTCTCCGAGAGGGTGCTCTCGTCATCGGCGGATGGCGTGGCATTGGTGATGGTGGCATTCATGACGGTGTTGTCGTGCGCAACCATGGTTCTGCTCCTTTGTGGTTGTTGCGTCCGGCACGTGTGCCCGCCCACACGGTGCGCCAAGGGTCGCGGCATCCCTCCCGGCATGACGGCTGCGGCGCGTTCCATCCGCAGCGTGTGCCGCCCCCTTGGCGGTCACCTAGTCATTGTCGGATCCTTCGGGAATGCCGGAGCTCAACTCGGCTAGGATCTCTTGTTCGGTTTTCGCGCGGGCGTGCAGCTCGCGCGCGCCTTCATCAGGCTCACTCAGATAGTAGAGGGTGGCGTCGATTCTGTCCAGCGGCACGTGCTCGATGTACGACAGCAGCAGCCGATACCAGTCGAGCTGCACGAGCTTGTGTTCGATGTCCTGCGGCTTGCGTGGCTTGCGCCCGGTCTTCCAGTCGACGATGGTGTATTGCTTCGTCGGATCGTTCGCGTCCAGTCCGCCGTGGAACACCGCATCGAGTTTGCCGTTGACGATGACGTCACCGAGCTGGGGAATCGACACGACGATCTGACGTTCCGCCCACGCCGGGCGACGCTCCGACCACGTCGATTCGGCGAGTCGACGCTGCCATACGGTGAGCTGTCGTTCCTTCGCCGTCAGCGTGTCGGATTTCATTTCCAGTTCGGACAGATCGTGCAGCAGGGATTCGCGGGTCACCGGCTCGCGGCAGGTGCCGGCCGTACCGGTTTCGATGCTGCTGGAATCGTATGCGCCGATGCCGTCTGCATCTATTGATTGGCCGTCGCCGTAGGCGTTGATGAATTGTTCCGCCCATGCGTGGAACAGGGTGCCCGCCTCAGCGGCGGGGGATGCGACGCGCGGGATGGGCCGGATCAGGCCACGCCAATAGCCGCGTTCCTCGCGCTGGGTCATATGTCCCGCCCTCGCCTGCAACGCGGTGACGTTCTGCCGTCCGTGCTCCAGCAGGTGCTCCGCCTGACGGCGGACATAGCGGTCAATCTCGCGCTCGCCTCGGCCGAAGGACCATGGCATCAGATCGGGGTCTTCAACGAGCATTCGGGCGCGCGCCAGCAGGGAGTCCGGATCGTCGGTCACAAGCCCGGAATCGCCGGACAGCCCGCCGGTGAGCTTCGACAGGGTTTCCTCGGACAACTTGGCCGGCCATGTCGGGCCGCCGGCCTGTTCGCGTTCCTCCAATGGGGCGTTCCATGCCTCTTCGACGACATCCCGCTCATATTCGGTGGCGTGGTCGCCGACGAAGAACCCCTGCGGCCTGTCCACACCCAGCTGGTCCAGCGATGGGTGCGCAGACGCACCTGATGCCGCACCGGCCACCGCCAAGTCAGGGCTACTGTCGGCAATGGCATCCGCATTTTCGGAGTATCCCGCGCTCCCGCTCTTGCACGCGGATACCAGACCGCTCTCATGGCATAGCGAGTCCTGCATCTCCGTCCAGAATACCGACGGCTTCGAGGCGCTCGGTCTTTTGCCGGGACGGTTCAGGTACTGGCTCGGGTCTCGATCCAGAATCGAATACTGGCTGTAGGTGAGCAGCGCGTCTTTCTTGGCCCGGGTCAGCGCCACATATGCGAGTCGCCGTTCGTCAGCCAGCAGACGTCGGCCATATTCCTCTTCCTGGGTGAGATACCAGCTGGACGGGTCGGCGACATCCATATCGTCTCCGATGTCCTTGCTGCGCAGGTCTCCGTAAAACTCGTCGTCGATGACTTCGACATCGTCCAGGGCACGCAGTGTTTCGACCGGGGCGTCATCCGGATTCGCGTCGTGCGGGAAACGTGGCAGGATACCGGCGTCGACGCGCACGGGCGCAGGTACCGCGGCCGGGTCGTCCGCCCATGAACGAACCGTCGCCTTGTATTCCGGGGGAGTCCACGATTCGCCGGCACCGCCGCCGGGATGCTCCGCGTCCAGCTCGACATGCAAACCGCCCTGATTGCTGGGGAACACTCCTGATTGCATGGACACCACGGCGACGGCGTCCCATTCCAATCCCTTGGCCTGATGGATGGTCATCAGCACCACGTCCGCAGGAGTGTCGGGCACCGCCGCGGTACCCTCCTCTATCTGACCAAGCGAGTCAACCCATGACATGAATCCACGCAAAGTCGGATTCACGCCTTCGACGATTTCCTGCGTATAGGTGTCGACCAGTGCGGCGACCGACTGCAGAGGCGAACGCGCCTGCGTGGGGTTCACCGGCTGGGAGGGGTTTTTGACCGCCTGGGCGACGATTGTGTCGATGTCGAGGTTCAAGGCCCGCACCGCGGCGTCAATCACTTCCTTCAGCGGGTGATTAGTCACGGCATGCACACGCTGCAGTACTTCGCCCGCCTGTATGATACGGCGTGATGTCGTCTCGTCGAATCCGCCGCGACGCGACAGCAGCGACGGCAGGTCATCCCGCATCATCATGTCGATGAGGAACACCGCATGCGGCACTCGATCCCGGTATTGCTTAACGATGGCCTTCACCTGCGGGTCGGCGAACGTCGCGATGTCGGAGCCGCCATCCGCTTCCGAAACGAGACCGGAATCAATGGACGTGGAGACTATTGCCTCATCATGACCATCATCGGCACGAGCGCCATCGGAGCCTGAACCTATGATGCCGGATTCGACCAGTGCACGGTAGCGGCATTGGTTGTCGAGATCTTCGGCCATGCCGGCGAGGCGGGTGAGCGATTCGGATCCCAAACCGAATCGCGGCGTAGCCAGCAGCCTCATCAACGACGCTGAATCGGTGTGGTCGGCGGCCGCATGCAGCAATGCGATCAGATCCTGGACCTCCGGCCTCTCCAGCAGCGCGGAGTAGCCGACGACCAACGTCGTCAGGCCCGCCCGTTCGAGTTCTTGGGCGAATTGCGCCATGTGCGTCTTGCCTCGGAACAGCACCGCCACATGCGGGGTATCGGAGGCGGCCGTGGCGGCGTCCTTCCGGTACCGTGCGATGGCCTGTTTGGCGAAGCGTGCCACGGCATCGGCTTCCTGGCCGAAGGTGGCAAATCCCAGCACGCCGATCGTACCTTCCGCGGCGTTGTCCATCGCGGACAGGTTCGCGACGTCCACTTCGCGCATCAGGGAGCTGCCGGCCCGCCGTGGCGGTATGCGCAGCGGCTCGGTGAGGTTGTTGGCGGCTCTGAGCACGATGCAGGTGTTGCGTCGCGTGACGCTGAGCGGGTATGGTTTCGCGTCGGCGGGCATGCCGAAGTCCTTTTGGAACATGCGGAACGCTCCGGGACTGGCACCACGCCACGCATAAATCGACTGGAACGGGTCGCCCACCGCGTTCACCGCGGATCGCGACAGCCCGACGCCATCCTTGGACCACCCTCCGGCGCTGCGCGCCGCCTCCCGCCAGCGGGAGGAAGACCTATCAGCATCGGCATCAGCCGACTGGGGGTGGAACAGGGTGGCGAGGAGCATCGCCTGCGTGGTGGAGGTGTCCTGGTATTCGTCAAGCAGCACGTGCGTGTAACGGCGACGGTACCGCTCCCCGATGGAGGGGAATCGCGCGACGAGCTGGTAGGCGGCAATGGTGAAATCGCTGAATTCCGCCATGTTCTGAACCCGCTTTTCCCGCTCGTATTCCTCGACGAGCGTCAGCAGCGTCTCCCGACGCCGGGTCACGTCGCGCAGCTGTGCACACTTGTACACGCATATGTCACGAAGTTGCGCCCGGTATTCCTCCTGTTTGGCCGCGAAGGTCTCCTCCGTGTCCTTCTTGTTTTTTGTCGGAGCCTTGGCCTTCGGCTCTTCGTCAGGAACCGGCGTATCGCCAATGGCGATATCGAGTTGCGCGAGGAATGCCTGGTCCCAAGCCCGCACACGGCCGATGGCCTCGTCCATCGTTGTTGTGCTGCCACCGATCATGGCGTTGCCTATGGCATGCGACAACCCCAGTACCCCATTCACCACGGTCTTGAACGCCCCGAGATCCTGCTCGAAGAGGATGTCCATGTGACGGCCGACCACGGTGGTCGCCAGCTGTATGGCACCGGCCTGGCTGAGCGGCTGCGTGTTCTGGTCGAAGCCGACAAGCAGGCCGTATTGCCGCACGATGGTCTGGAAGAACGCATCGTACGTCGACACCTCCGGCTTGAGGAACGCCCGGTTCGCAAAGCGCTCGTCTCCCCCGTCCGCCAGCACGGCGGCGGACACGCGTGACAGCAGTTCCGACGCGGCCTTGCGCGTGAATGTGAGGCCGAGGATGCGCTCGGCCGGCACGCCCTGTGCGATGAGGTTGATGATGCGGCGGGTCATCGTATAGGTCTTGCCGCTGCCCGCTCCGGCCACGACGAGCACGTCATCGCCGGTGGGCGCGTTGACGACTTTTGCCTGCTCGGGGCTGTCGGTAAATCGTGGTGCGTTCATGACTGCCTCGTTTCGAAGACGGTGTTGATTTCGCCGGCGCATGCCGGGCATGCCGCTTTCATGCGGCAATACTGGAGATGATCCGGTTTCGGCCTTGCCTGTATATGGGTCGACCGACTCGCCGCGGCGGCGTAGAACACTCTCGCGATCATGGAGAGCGACCATACGGCCTGCGTGCCGCGCATGCCGAGGAACTGTCGCCATGCCGCTGCGCTTACACCGGTCGGAGGCTCTTCAATCAAATCGGGAGCATCCGAAAGCTTATCGAGGGTCTTGTAGCGGTTCCGCGGCATGAACGATGACGTGTTCAGACTGCCATCGGCGAACAGCGCCGGCTGGTACATTCCCTCCTGCGCGTTGCTGGTTCCGGACGTCGCGGGTGCATCCTTCTGTGCGACATGGAACAGACCACTTTGCGCGATGTCCGGCATGACTTGCAGCGCTTCGGCTCCGCGCGGCCCGTTTTCCGGGAATGCGAGTCCCAGTTGGTAGCAGACCAGCTGAAGATCGTTGAATATGGCCTTGGTCGAAGGCACCTTCCCGGTCTTGTAGTCGATCAGGCGAACGTGACGCTTCCCGTCGGGCATGATTCTGGTCTCCATACGGTCGATGCGCCCGGACAGACGCACGGTCAGCCGGTCGTTCATGGCTTCGGGCCACCCGCCAACCAGCGATCCCATGATGGCGGCGAGTTCATCGCGGCCGATCGGGTCGACGCCGTCCATCGCGTTATAGGCGGCAAGAATGTCGTCCAAGCCGAATACCGCGATGAACGAACGCTCGCATTGTGCGCTTTCCAATATACCGATCCGGAAGTTCTTGACGTTGTTTACCGGGTATTCGTCGGTGTTGGACATGACGAAGTAGCTGGCGATGTGGCCCAGTACGTCATGCGCGGTATTATCCTTGCGCGTCGCGTTGTATTGATCGGCCGGGTTGGTGTTGGCCGTCGGATCGTCGCGCAGCTCCTCATAGATGGCGATCATACGGTCCCGCACCGTGCTGACGCGTTCCGGAATCGGCAGGTCATCGCGCCAGTCCGCCGCGTCCAGGCCCTCGTTGCTGGCGGTTTCGGCGACGGCGTGGATCAGCGAGCCGAACGAGGTCGCCACACTGCCGGCGCGCGGACCAGTGAACCGGTTTTCCATCATCCAACAGACGGGACATCCCCAGATGCTGTCCACGGCGGATGGCGACAATGTTGCGATCCGCGGCACCGATGATTGGCCGGTTCCCTCCGCGGCCTTGTCCGGTTCCGGAGCCGCCGCCCGCGATCCCACCGTGCGGGAGCCGGAAGACGCATCCTCGACCTCGTCGAGGAACGGCCAACGCGTGATGTCAGCGGCTTCGACACCATTGCTTGCCAGCAGTCGCAGCGCATCCACAGCATCTTGAGATTCCTTGGAACCTCGTGGGTATACGGCGAGCGCCACGCGGGCGGCGGCGACCAGGCCGCGAGGATCGGCGTCCAGACCTTGGAGCCGTCCGGCTTCACCGACCTGGCTATATTCCCGCCCTTCGGCCGACGCATGCCGTTCGCGGTTGAATCGTTCCGGCATGTATCCGTACAGGAAGTCAGACGGGGTCAGATCGTCGTTGTACACCGCACTTGCCGTGACCTGCTCCGATGCGCGGGTCAGCGCGACCAGCAGGCTTTTCTGCTCCGCATACAGCACGGATTCCAGTTTGTTGTCGCCATGCTCTCCGGAATCATCGGACAGCCCTCCATACAGCATGACATCAGCCAGATCCTCACCACCGAACATCGTGTTTCGGGCTGCCAGGTTCGGCCATATGCCTTGCTGGATGGCCGGCATCCACACCAACGGCCAGTGTCTCCCCGCGGAGCCCGCCGGCGTGGTCAGCGTCACGGCCTCGTCGATGGGGGCCACTTTGGCCAGGGAATCCGCTTCGATGCGCATCGCCCTCACCTGCGCAAAGAATTCGGGCAGATCCCGGCTTGCGGCCGAGCCGGATGCATAATCGAACAGCCGCATGGCCGTATCCAGACGGTCGTTGGCGGCACGTCCGGCATCCGTGTTGTTCAGGGCCTCGCGCTGCCAACGGGAGGCGACGTCGCACGCGTTCCAAGCCACGGACAACGCATACTGTGGTTCCTTCGCCGGCAGTTGTCTCAGGCCTTGGGCCACCGTCCCCACTAGATTCCACAGGTGGGCAAACACGCGGGAATGCGGGTCTCCCCGCCCGCACACCTCCTGAACGGCGGCGAGCACGTCATCGGCGGTTATACCGGACGCGCCCTTCGTGCCTGCCCCGACAGCGGAACCGGCATCGTCGACAACGTCACCTGTACCGCCTAGACCGGCGACACCGCCATGCATCGCATGCGCGTCATCCGCGAATTCCAGCAACAGGTACATGGCATCGACGCCGAACTGGAGTTCGTCGCCTTGCGGTGCTTTGACATCGATGATCGTGTCGTCGGTGATGGTTGTGCCTGGACGGAAGTCATCGGTGATGGGCTTCCGATCGCGCCCGGAGACGACCCATTCGCGCCATTGCTCCCATCCGTGCATGAGCCTGCCCAAGGCATGCATTCGAGCGGTGTCACCAGCAATTCCAGCGTCCCCGGTCTTCCCCGCATCGTCGGCGGCACCGCCAGGCACATCGTCGGACGCATCCCCCTTGCATATGTCCTCGCACGTGACGATCTTGCCGAGTGATGCCAACGCGTTCATGGCGGCGTCCACCGGCTCCAGCCTGGCCGGGTATCCCTCATGATCCCGTCCGCCGCCGACGCTGACCAGCGGGCATCCCATCACCGTGGCAACCCGAGAGCGCACATACAGTGCGGTCTGCTGCAGATTCATGCCCAGCGCGGGCACCGTCTGGTTCCTGAGCATCGCCAATTCGAGCAGCGCGAACAATCCCTGCACGAACGGCTCGTCCTTCAACGGTCGTGTGACCGATGAATACCGTACAGGCACGCCGTCATGACGCAGCCGTTCGCCGATCGTGCGCACGGTGGCGTTGTCGTGCGCGATGACAGCCATGTCGTTCCAGTTGCGTCCTTCAAGGATGTGGGCTTGCTTGATGCGCCATACGACGTCTTCCGTCTCTTCGTCGGCCGAGCGGTACAGCGCGGTTTTCAGACTGCCATCGCCCGGCAGCGGATCGGCCTGGGGCAATGCGACAATCGGCAGGCTCGCCGGCAGCTGCGGCAATTT
>ENA-OPBL01002551-OPBL01002551.1-human-gut-metagenome-genome-assembly--contig:-NODE-2551-length-13142-cov-6.890884_pt1 | contig 13142 bp, 6 predicted proteins | sample MGYA00241073_ERZ501461 | MGnify/ENA primary metagenome ERZ501461 (study PRJEB25962, sample SAMEA2042630) | human gut metagenome | biome: human gut; feature: human-associated habitat; material: faeces... | reverse complement strand
GCCTGTCTGAAGCCCAAAACGATGTCGAAGCCGAAATCATCTTCTTTCAGATATAACATATTTTCTATAAAGATACAGAGACGTTTACGGGTCTCTTTTTTCATTTTCTTGGTAACATATCCCATTTCAATTGCAGTATCCAATACCAGCTGTTTTAGGTCGGGACTGATATCATTTGCATCGTTAAGTCCTTTTGATACAGTGCTGGGTGCAATTCCCAATCTATCTGCGATATCTTTTATTGTAATCATTGCATGATTCCCTTCTCTCAATAGAATTGTGGAGTTTCGTGAAATTTCGTATTCTTAAAATATAAGAATATAATAATAGCATTTTGTTTGCAAGTACTTTTCAAAAATTCTCTAAAAGTAACAAAATGTATAGATAAATATTGTGAAAAATCAAAAACTATACACATTGTACAAAATAGAAGACAGTGCTATAATAGAAAAACGAAAAAGTACGAAATATTTCGTGCAAAAGGTGCAGAATGTGTGCAAAACAGTGCGCAATTCTTATACAGATGTTTTTGCAAAGGGAAGCAGAACTACGGTATCGGCAGATGATGCGAATGGTACACTGGTAGCATCCAGAAGCTATGGCGATACTACTTTATATGTAGGATTTAATATTAATGAAAATGAAAGCAGAACAGTAGAACTGAAGCTGGCAGCCAATACGACATATACAGATTTATATAGTAACAGTCAGTATCAGAGTGATGCAGATGGTGTGGTATCAAAAGATAAAGACTTCGGACAAGGATTCAGATCGTTTGTGCTTGAGCCGAGAAAGAAGACTATCTATGGCGTTAAGCTTGCAACCGTAATGCTGCTGGGGGAAGAAAATGCCGGTAAGACAGCATTTATTTTCCAAAGAAATATTACAACACAGCAAATGGAATTTCTGGATAGTACAATTATTGATGAGGCAGGACATGTTGCTGTACCATTTGTTGATTTCACAGATTTTGTTATCTTATATAAATAAATTTATGTATGTCTATTGTCAAAATTACAAGAAATTGTTTTAACTTTAAAAAAAATATGTTACTTTTTGACTTGAAAGAGTGACAAATAAGAAGTAAAATAATCATAAAGCGTTCGGGGGGAGGGAGCAAAATGTTCTCTCCCTTTCTATACTTATAGAAGTATTGCGAATTGCTTTTGTATTAATTACATATCATATCAAAAATAATCAAGAGGGAAAGGAGATGAATGGAAGATGGAACAAATTGCAAATGAACTGCTTGAAGAGTTGAACTGTGATACTGCGTTTACAATTCCCGTGTTTGGTGGTATTGAAGTAGCAGAATCAGTAGTTATTACCTGGGTCATTATGGCATTTATGCTGATATTGGCTATATGCATGACCAGAAATCTGAAAGTACAGAATCCAGGCAAGAGACAGGTCATTCTGGAGACAGCAGTATGCGGACTGCAGAACATGCAACACATTGACAACAAGAGCCTTATCGCTTTACGCCTCCTGAATCAACAAGACACCGAACCGAGATATAAAAAAAGGTCTTCTGCCGAAACAGAAGACCTTATTATTTTTTGCGACTCGCAGGAACGAAGTCCTGCAAGAGAAAACGAAATTACTTGTTGATGAACTTTTTGCCGTTCTTGATAACAAGACCCTTAGCATTGCTTGCTACTTTCTGACCGAGAAGGTTGAATGTAGCACCCTCGTTAGCAGCCTCAGAAGCATTGATGTTTGAAATACCTGAAGTACCAGCAGTAAACTTAAAGCCATAGAAGCCAAGCCTTGTACCAGTTGCCAAAACATAGTAGGTACCACCAGCTACAGCATTGATAGTAACAGTACCATTAGATTTAGCGGCAACAATATTTTCACCCTTTGGATTCTGTGTCATTGTTTGAGACTCACCATCCTCAGCAGAAGGCAAATTGTAAGAAGCAAGAGCAACCTCAGCAAAATCACTACCTATAACATGAAATCCCTTAGCAGAATTCAACTGAACAGCAACAGTAAGAGTACCCGCTACTTTTGTATCAAACTTATAGACACAACCTGTTGGTGCTGCACCAGAAACCAACTTACCATTATTCACTCCACAAACATAAGCTGTAAAGTCTGCATCAGCCCAGTTAGTAGTCTTCTTACCTACCGCAAAAGCAGTTCCAGCATTCTCGCAATAAGTCAAAGTTACATTGTTTACAGATTTAATTTGATCACCAGCTGTCACTGCTTCACCTTCCGCTACAGCGTAAGTACCTTGTGCATTCACACTTGCTGCCATAGCGACAGCTGCAATAAAAGTAAAGAATTTCTTCATAATCGTTTGTTTTTAGTTTATTATTTTGTTTGTTTTATGTTTTAGAAATTAGTCTTTAATATGACTACGATGCAAAAGTACAACTTAATCGTAAAAAATGCAAGACAAAAATGCAAGAATTCATCGTAAACGTTTACGTGAGTTTAATTTGATTAAGGAGGAACAACTATCAAGATTTTGCATTACCTTTGTACCCAAGTCAAAGCTGCACTCGGCATAACATTCAAGCAAGTTTGATGTTCTACGCTCGTTTGCAAAGACTTTGCATAAGTCAAAGCTGCACTCGGCATAACATTCAAGCAAGTTTGATGTTCTGCGCTCGTTTGCAAAGACTTTGTACCCAAGTCAAAGCAGCACCCTTAACTCCTAATCTTATTTACTGGAAACAATATAAAGTATATATAACCTAAAAAAGTAACAAACAAATGAACAGAAATCTACTAAGATTCGGACTACTATGCTTAGTCCTACTCGTTTCAGTCGTTACAAAGGCTGGTGATTTCCGAGACATTAAGCTCGACTTGGCAGGCGGCAGTTTATTTACTGCTGATGAAATGTCAACTAAGTCGGCTACATCTTTCGGAGTCTCAATAGCCACCGACGGAAGCGCGACTCGTGTTGCGGCAGATGCAACGGATGCTAATGCAGTGATTTCATGCCAGTATCATGACAATCAACATGGAGTGACCAACTTCAAGGCAACAGTCCCTGTAACAGGTCCCGTAAAAATCACAATGGGTAATTGTACCTATGGTAGTACTGCCACTGTAAAAGACGCACAAGGAACCACCATCGGAACAATTAATGTAAAAGAAGCAGGAAATTGCTGGCATGGTAACAAAACCGCCAATGTAACCTCTTGCGTTTACAAAGGCACAGAAGCCACTACCCTTACTATAGAAGGTGGAGGCTATGTTCCTTATTTGGCAGTTGAGGCAGTAAACGCTGCTGACTTGGCAAGTGACATTACCCTCACTTATTCTTTAGGAACGACAACAGCAGAAGGAACTCTTCCTGCAAGCGCGACGGTAGAAGTGGGAAGCAGTTATACGCTTCCTGTCAATACCACACTCTACGTAGCAGGCAGCACTTTGACTGGCTGGACAGATGGCACCAACACCTACAAGCCTGGTGAAACCATCACTGCTCCAAGCGCAAGCACTACGCTGACTCCAGTCTTTACAGCCAACACCAAGTCGCTTGCCGACCGCACAGAGGCAACAACCCTCACCTATTACTTCGGTCACAAAAATGGTGCCCAGGATATCAACGTTGAGAAAAAGGCTGGTATCTTGGTAACTCAGGCGACTGTTGATGGTGAAAGCATTGATGTAAAGATTGACCTTGATGCCACAACCAAGGGAAAGTTCAATAACGTAGGTCGTGCAGACGAATGGGCACAGATGAATGCAAACGGAATCATCATCGTTCCTTCTTGCAAGGGTGCAACCATCGAAATGGCTGCATACAACAACATCACAACGACAACTATTGATGGACAGGCTGAATACACATCAGGTAAAGTGATTAGCCAGACCATTGCATCAAGTGCTGAAACAGTGAACATCGTCATTGGCGATGGTTCATGGTACAGCTATTTGAAGATTACCCTTCCTGTCATTGCAAGCGAACCTGCTGGCAAGACTTTCAACAATGAGGCTGCCAGCGTCGTATTTACGATGAACGACCTCAGCAATGCAAGTGCCAACACAACCTCTCCTACTGATGCTTTCAGCACCATTGCATTTGATTACGGAGCGAACTTATCTTTGAAAGGAATTCTCGAAATTACCAAGGCGGATGGAACACCATCAGGTATCAAAGGTCTTAAAATTGGTAATGACTCAGGAAAGAAGGAAACAGAAATCAACTGGTTGGTTCGTCCTGCAGCAGGACTTACTTTCACCCCAACCAAGGTGAGCGGTTATGTAAACCGCTGTGGTACGAATGTAGAAAAGGGAATCGTTATCAGCGCCCATAAGGCAAACGGAGAAGTAGTAGCACTGGGCACCTATACCGCATGGCATCAAGGCAAGGCTACATCAGATCAAACTTATGATAACACCGCTATCCATCAGTTTGAAATCACACTGACACCAGAGCAGCAGGCAGCCTTGGCTGGTACCGAGGGTTTCTATCTGACATCTTCTATCGGTGTTGCTTCTGGCAAGCAGGCAGTTTTCGGCCCTGTTACGATCGAAGGCACCGTCAACGGAACACTCGTTGCTGTGAACAAATACAAACTCTCTGTCGTAACCAATCCTGAAGGCATCGCAGACGTTACCGTCTATCCTAAGTCTGACGAATATCAGGAGAACGACGAGATAACACTGACTGCAGCCGACAAGTTCGGTTATAATTTTGTCAACTGGACCGGCAAGAACGGCACAGTGCTTTCTACTGAGAGCAAATTCAAATACACCGTGACAGAAAACCAGACTCTCACTGCCAACTATAAGAAGGTAAAGACCTATGCGCTCGACGTAAACGTAGAAGGTGGAGCCAAGGACTATATGGTGACTCTCTCTCCTGCCCCAGAGATGGTAGATGGCAAGAAGATGTATGAAGAAGGTACAGAGGTAACTCTTACCGCAACAGGAAACGACATCATCGACTTCAACAACTGGAGCAATGGTGAGACAACAGCAGAAATCAAGACAACCATGAATGCAGACCAGGCTTTCACTGCCACATTCTCTGCCAAGGACTACATCGTGGCATGGGACTTCTATCAGGAAGGCAAGGAAGGTCGCACTGCCGACTTTGCTGCAGCAGACAATGACGCAGTACAGCTCGTACTCCGTGATGCAGAAGGCAACTCATACGGCTGGCTCGACAAGAGCAATACGGCTGGTGGTTACGAAGGCAAGAACGCAGCTGTCAACTGGACCAAGACTACAACAAAGGCTCTGGGTGAAACATACTGGCAGACCAAGTTCAACGCCACAGCATTCACCGATATCAAGGTAAAGAGCAGCATGCTCTACAATTATAATGCTTACGAGACCTACAACGTAGAGTACTCTCTTGATGGCGAGAAATGGACCAAGGTTGGCGCCATCACGATGCCAGGAGCCAAGGCATGGACTACAGGCGAGTTTACTCTCCCTGCCGATGCCAACAACCAGGCTGCAGTATATGTTCGCTGGATTGCCGACAAGACTTCATCTGTCAAGGGAACAACAGGAACCAACGACGGTATCGCTCTCGCTCAGATCTATATCACAGGTACAGCCAAGCTCTTCGATGACGGCACAGCTCCTGTACTCCAGAGCCAGGTACCTGCAGCAGGTGCAACCAATGCTTCAGCCAATGGTAAGATTGTATTGACATTCGATGAGAAAGTAAAACTGACAGAAAGCGCCAAGGCAACCCTCAATGGTCAGGAGTTGACAGGTACCGTATCTGGCAAGACCATCACCTTTGCTTACAAGGGCTTGAGCTATGCCACAGAATATACCTTCGCTCTCGCAGCAGGTTCAGTAGCCGACTTGACCGACAATGCCATCCAGAGCGACATTACCTTCAGCTTCACCACCAAGGAGAAGCCTGCAGTGACCAAGGCTCTGTATGATTTCATCGTACCAACAGACGGAACATTCACTGAAGCTCTCGCAGCAGCAGCCAAGCGTGCTGATACCAGCAAGCGTTTCCGCATCTTCATCAAGCAGGGCGACTATAAGATTCCTGCCAACCCGAACAGCATGGTGACTGGTATTGATGGCAAGCAGTATCCAAGTGCTACCACCTATATGAATACTCCTAATGTATCTATCATCGGTGAAAGCAATGAGAATACTTCTATCACCAATACAGTACCGTCAGTAGAAAGCAGCAATGGCTACAATATCGCCAACGTATTGGAAGGTATCGGACGTGGTGATGTATTGAGTTTGGAAAGCGGTGCAACTAACACCTACTTCCAGGACATCAAGATGTACAGCAGCATGGGCGACGGCAAGGGTCGTGACATCGTACTCAACGATAAGAGTAACAAGACTATCTGTAAGAACGTCAACCTCTGGGCTTATCAGGACACCTACGTATCCAACAATCAGAAGGGTCGCTTCTACTTCGAGGGCGGTATCCTGCGTGGCAACACCGACTACCTCTGCGGTAAGGGTGACGTATATTATAATAATGTAGATCTCTTGATGTGTGGCACCGGCTATCTCGCCGTACCTTCGCAGCCTACCAAGTATGGTTACATCTTCAAGGATTGTACTATCAAGGACGGATCAACCGCAGGTATCAACGGCAAGTACAAGCTCGGTCGTCCTTGGGGCAAGGGCACTCCTATCGCTCTCTTCATCGACACCAAGATGGAAGTGATTCCTACAGCAGCAGGTTGGGACGAGATGAGCGGTGGTTATCCTAAGCGATTTGCTGAATACAACTCTACCACAGCTACAGGCACTGCAGTAGACCTGAGCGGAAGAAAGCAGGTTTATGATGCCTACGATGCAAAGGATGGAGACAACTATACCAACCGTCGCAACGAGACAGCAGAAAGTCCTGTCCTTACAGCAGAGGAAGCTGCATTCTATACCCTCGAAACCGTTATGGGCGGTGATGATGACTGGGATCCAACAGCTGCCACCGAACAGGCTTCTGCTCCAACTAATGTGAAGATTGCAGGTAAAAACCTGACATGGGACAACAGCAACTATGCTCTTCTCTGGGCTGTATGCAAGGACGGCAAGGTGGTTGCCTTCACCGTTGAGCCTACCTACAACGTTGACGATGCTTCTGCTACATGGAGTGTCCGTGCAGCCAACGAGATGGGTGGTCTGGGCGAAGCTACAGTAGCAAGCACCAGCACCGGCATTGAGAACATCGCAACTTCTTCCGATGTTTTGAGCACCAAGATTTACTCTGCCGACGGTGTTCAGGTAAGCAAGTTGCAGCGCGGCATCAACATCGTCGTAAAGACCATGACTGACGGCAGCAAGAAGACCAACAAAGTGGTACTGAAGTAATCAAGACCTCTTTTTTACACCTTTTACATAAGGTGACAAAAGAATAATATCAACAAAGAGAGAGGGTGTGTCATGAACTTATGACACACCCTCTTATCTTTTTTACAGAAAACCATACCGATTTTACGTAAATAACGGAAACGTTTACGTAGATTTTAACACACCATATTTATTAAAAAAGCAAAAAAGATATTATCTTTGCAGCGAAGAAATATATTTTTTACTAATCTAACCAAATAAATGTATGTCTGGTAATTTAAAACAAATTAGAATTGCGTTGGTTAGCATCATGCTGTTTTTTGCAGCAAGCCTATCTGCGCAAACCGTAAAGGGTACAGTTATCGACAATACGGGTGAGCCAGTAATCGGCGCCTCTGTCTTCGAGCAGGGTGTGCAGGGCAATGGCGTTGCTACCGATATTGATGGTAATTTCACCTTAACATTGAAAGGCAACAGTAAGAAACTGAAGATCTCATACATCGGTATGAAGACTCAGATCGTAAATGTTGCAGGTAAATCAACCGTTTCCGTTAAGCTCGAGGACGAGTCCAACAGCCTTAACGACGTTGTCGTTATCGGTTATGGTACCGCAAGAAAGAAGGACTTGACAGGTTCTGTTGCTACCGTTAAGGGTGACGATCTGACAAAAGCTCCTGTAACTAATGCTGCGGAAGCTTTGACAGGAAAGCTCCCTGGTGTACAGATTACAACTACAGACGGTTCTCCTGATGCAGAAATGATCATCAAGGTACGTGGTGGTGGTTCTATCACTGGTGACAACTCTCCTCTCTACATCGTAGATGGTTTCCCTGTATCAACCATCGGTGATATTGCTCCTTCAGACATTGAGGACATTACCGTATTGAAAGATGCAGCTTCTACTGCTATCTATGGTTCTCAAGGTGCAAATGGTGTTATCTTGGTTACAACCAAGGGTGCAAAGTCTGGTAAGACTGTTGTTTCTTACAATGGATTCATTCAGGGTAAGAGCATTGCAAAGACTCTTGACACAATGACACCTTATCAGTACGTAATGTACAACTATGAGCGTGCAGCTCTCCGCGGAACATCTGATATCAGCAGCTTCGAAAAACGTTTCGGTTCTTTCGGAGACCTGGACTTGTATCAGTATCAGAAGGGACACGACTGGCAAGATGAAATGTTTGGAAACCACGAATTGTCTCAGTCTCATAATATCAGCGTGAGCGGTGGTTCTGAAAAGACAAAGTTCAACTTGAGCGGTACATACACAACCGATAACAGTTTGATGAAGACTAATGGTTATGACCGTTTCAACGTAAACTTCAAATTGAATCATGAGATTTGCAAGAACTTAAAGCTTGACTTCGGTATGCGTCTTGCTGACGTAACTACTAAAGGTGTAGGTACTGGTGGTGGTACTTACAAGATTCGTTCTTACGAAACTATCACCAAAGGTCCCGTTAATGGTCTCTACGATCAGCTCGACATTGACCCATCAACTCTTCCAGACGATGAGTACGATGAGTACATCGCTATTACCCGCAGTCTGCAAGACAAGGTAAATGACTACTGGAGAAGAAAGAATGAACGCCGCTATAACTATAATGGTGCCATCACATGGAAGCTCCTAAAGAACTTTACTTACCGTGCAGAGGCTGGTTACGACTATACTTTCTTCCAGCAGAAAGATTACTATGGAGCATTAAGTGATAAGTCTGTGAAGGATGGCGGTAGTCTTCCTATGGGCGAATGGACCAAGAAAGACACCTGGAAACTTCGTTTGACCCACACCTTGACTTACAATAAGACATTTAATAAGGTACACAACCTGAATGCCATGATTGGTCAAGAGTATGTAGCATCAAACAACGAAAGTCTTAATGTGATTGCTAAATACTTCCAAAAGGATATTACCCCAGAGAAGATGTTTGCAAGCCTTGCATCAAACTCAGGCGCAACAGGTTCTCGTACAATCAACTCATCACTGGGTCAGGAAGACCGCACCCTGTCATTCTTTGGCCGTTTGAACTATTCATACGCAGACCGCTATTTGTTTACATTCACCATGCGTGCTGATGGTTCTTCTAAGTTTATGAAGAACAACCGTTGGGGATACTTCCCTGCAGCCGCTTTTGGATGGCGTATTGTAGAGGAGCCTTGGATGAAGAACACCAAGGACTGGTTGTCAAACTTAAAGCTCCGCCTTTCATTTGGTACAGCAGGTAACAACCGTATTAGTTCTGCTATGTATGAGACTACCTACAGAGCTTACGGTAATAACAAATATTATGGTGCAGGCAACCAACAGAACCCACACTATACTTTGAACAATTCTCAGTTGGCTAACCCAGATTTGAAGTGGGAAACAACTATTACACGTAACATAGGTTTGGACTTCGGTTTCCTCGGTGAGCGTATTTCTGGTAGCTTGGATTATTACTGGAACACGACAAAGGATCTTCTCCTTGATGCTCCTGTTACAGCAATCGGTTATACTTCTATGCAGCAGAACATCGGTCAGACATCTAACCGTGGTCTTGAGTTGAACTTGAATGCAGCTATCCTTCGTCACAAGGATTACTCTTTGAATTTCAACTTCAATGTAGGTATCAACAAAAACAAAGTTGATAAGTTAGCAGGTGGACAGACCTATCAGTCATATAACTCAGGTGCTTTCTCTACCGATATGCGCGGATATGATGACTACCGAGTAGTTGTTGGTCAGCCTCTCGGATTGGTATACGGTTTTGTTTGCGATGGTTTCTATACTGTTGATGACTTCCAGACCACAACCGATGAGAACGGCAAGACTCAGTTTGTATTTGACAAGAGCGGTAACTACATCTTGAAAGATGGCGTTGTAGATGGTACATACATCACAGCAGGCTCTAAGGCTGGTCTTCGCCCAGGTGCAATGAAAGTTAGAGACCTTACTGGCGACAACAAGATTTCTGAGGATGATCGCACTATTATCGGTAAGACTCAGCCTAAGTTCCAGGGAGGTTTCGGAATCAATGCTACATACAAGTGGTTTGACCTCACTGCAAACTTCAACTACGTAGTAGGCAATGATGTTTACAACCTCGACAAGATGGTTACATCTCAGTCATATCGTAACACATACGCAAGTCTCCGTCAGGAAATGACTCCTGTAACTTTGGGAGGTAAGGCATGGACTTACATGGATCAAGCAACAGGTGAAATCATCACAGATTATGAGACATTGAAGAATATGAATGCAAATGCTTCTATATGGAGTGCTGCAACACTGTCTGACAACAACCCTGTACCAACATCATGGGCAGTTGAAGATGGTTCGTTCCTCCGTTTGCAGAACTTGACTGTAGGCTTTACTTTCCCTAAAATGTGGACAAAGAAATTTGCATGCAACTCTTTACGCTTGTACTGCACACTGACTAACGTGTTCTGCCTGACAAGCTACTCAGGTTATGACCCTGAAGTTAACTCATCTATCCGTGGCAGCAAGACCAGCGGTTTGACTCCTGGTGCAGACTTCTCATCATATCCTAAGTCATTCTCTTGGACTGTAGGTGCTAACATTTCATTCTAATAGAAAACAAAATACAATTATGAAACGTATATTTCTATATATTTCAATGTTCATTGCAGGAGCAAGTTTCAACTCCTGTAGTGATTTATTGGACACAGAGACTTTATCTACCGATAATTTGAATTATCTGTGTTCAAACACAACAGATGCCCGCAAGATGGTAGACAACGTATATGCCTACTTCTGCGAGGATACTTATACCTCCCGCATGAGTACAAACTGGATGCAGAATACTGACGTAGAGATCGGTTTCGTAAAGAAGGCTCAAGCTACAGAGACAACACGTCGCGGTATCTGGGCCCTTAACCCATCATATTTCGGTGATATCAAGAACTGCTGGAACAACACTCAAAAAGCCATCGATTTCGCCAACCAGTGTATTCAAGGAATTGAAGCAAGCGATGCTTACAAGAATGGAGATGCCGATATGAAGCAACTTCATGGTGAAGCAATCTGCCTTCGTGCATATTGGTATTTCCTGATGTGTAACTTCTGGGGTGACGTACCATTTGCAACAACTCCTACTTCAAAGGAAGATATGCACAATGATCCACGTACAGATAAGAACATCATCTATACTCACTTGATTCAGGACCTCATCAACAATGAGGGCGAGATGCAGTGGAGCAGCAAAGCTACAGTAGAGCGCATGAACCGTGAATTCGCTTTGGGATTCATTACCAAGTTAGCCATGTTCCGTGCAGGTTACTCTATGCAGGCAGATGGTACTATGGCCCGCAGCACAGGTACAGGTGATGAATATACTGTACATTATGTAGATGAGAATGGCAACGAGGCTACAGCTACTTCTGCAGACGATTACTACAAGGTTGCTAAGGCTTATGCCAAGAAGTTGATTTCCTTGAAGGACCGTCAGCTCAACAGCAACTTCAAGCAAATCTTTGATAATGAAATCAACGGCTGCAACCCAGCTAATGGTGATGTATTGTTCGAGATGGGTTATGTACCAAACTCTGGTGGTGACATCGGTTGGTGCCTTGGTTTAAGCGTAGTTTCAAGTTCTAAGGGTGCTGGTACTACTTATACCAACCTGACTCCAAGCTATGCATGCTCATTCAATACACAAGACCAGCGTCTTAAGGCTACTTGCGCTAACTACCGTTGGTTGTATGACAACAAACAAGGTGCTGTTGATGGTGTCAACATCCAGCCTGCTAAATGGTGCCGCATGGATTTGAGTGTCAACAACATTGAATCTAAGGGTACTGGTATCAACTTCCCTATCCTCCGATATGCTGATGTATTGTTGCTCCTCGCTGAAGCTGATAATGAAATCAACAATGGCCCAACAACAGAGGCAAAGGATATGTTGAAGCGAGTTCGTAACCGTGCCTTTGTAAATGCAACCAACAAGAACGAGATGGTGAATGAATATGTTGATAATCTCAACGATTACGACTCTTTCAAGAAAGCTATCATCAACGAGCGTGCTTGGGAGTTTGGTGGCGAGTGCATCCGTAAGTTCGACCTCGTTCGTTGGAACTACTACTCTGATGCCATCGTTAATACTTTGGAGTGGGTTCGTGACGTAACTATGAACTATAACCAGCTTCGTTTGGAGAATGGTGAATTCGTCTACGACAAGACTAAAGAAATTGTTGATATGGGTATCGCACCACGCCTCTACTACAACTATGTAAATGGCGAGATTCAGTTCGAGAACAACTATTTCACTTATCGTGATAATAGCGCAAGCCCATACAAAGAGGCAACAACACTTGCAGATGATGACATCAAGACTGCAGGAGCTTCTTTCGATGGTTTGAAATATATCAAGTTCTTGGATACATACATGTCTGTCAGTGATACTGATCCAACAACAAACACAAAGTATGGAACCGACGCAGATGGCAACACTATCAAGAAGGGTGTCATGAATGAGGCTTTCTTATACTCATGGTTTGGTTTGACAGACGGAGTTGTGACAACAGGTGCAGAAGACATGGAGCCTCTCCGCAAAAAGGTAACTCCATATATCTTGCCTATCCCTAAGGACAACATTGCTTCTTCAAACGGCGTATTGTCTAACGAAGGTTATGCTATTCGCAACAAGTAAATCGGGTTATGTAGTCCATAACAAATAAAAGTAAGTAATTATGAAATACAATAAATATATATTGTCTATGCTTTTCGCTGCTACAGTTGGTACCACAATGGTAAGCTGTAGCGACGATGACAACTTGGGCGATGCACCTCGTTTGTTCCGTCCAATTGCAAGCGCAACGGTCAACTCAAATAACTTGAAGGTAGAATGGGACAAAATCCAGGGTGCCACCAGTTATGAGTT
>ENA-OPBL01002546-OPBL01002546.1-human-gut-metagenome-genome-assembly--contig:-NODE-2546-length-13162-cov-3.111772_pt1 | contig 13162 bp, 9 predicted proteins | sample MGYA00241073_ERZ501461 | MGnify/ENA primary metagenome ERZ501461 (study PRJEB25962, sample SAMEA2042630) | human gut metagenome | biome: human gut; feature: human-associated habitat; material: faeces... | reverse complement strand
CCCCCTTTGTAGCCGCAAATCGACGATCTTGACATAACAACCGTCGATTTGCGGCTACAAACAAAATGCGGTCGCCGAGAGGTTCCCCTACTTCCCCGCGCCGCCGTGGTTGATGGTGGTAGCGAGGGGGTGGCGCTTCAAAAGGAGCATCATCACGAGACAGGCGAGCATGAGCGGCACGAACCAGAGGAACAGCGGCAACAGCGCGTCGGAGTAGCCGGCGGCGATAACCGACTGGGCTGACGCGGGCAGCTTGTCCACAATCTGCGGCGTTAGCGTGGCAAGCGACAGGTTGTCCACATGGGTGAGCTTGCCGGCCACGTCGGCCGTAAGGCGCATGGTGAACCAGAAGATCCAGCGCCAGCCCGTCACCTGGACGAACCAGCCGCCGAGCAGTGGCCCGAGCACGTTCGACACAGCGAACACGGCACCGATGACGCCCATGTAGGTGCCGAGCTTCCGCGGCGGCGCCACATCAGAGAGCGTCGCCTGAGACAGGATGATAAGGCCGCCGCCCCCCAGCCCGGAGACGAGGCGACCACTGATCAGCATGCCCATGTTCACCGATAGGCCGCAGATCATCTTGCCCGCTGCGTATAGGGCGAGCGCCGCCATGAGCAGGCGCTTGCGGCCGATAAGATCGCCCAGCTTGCCGTAGACGGGCATGACCAGCGTTGACGACAAGATGTAGGCGGTGGAGACCCACTGCATGATCTCCACGCCATTCAGGTCGCCCACGATGGTGGGCAGTGCCGTGGAAGCGATGGTCTCGGAAAGCGAGCTGATGAACATGGCGAGCAGAAGCCCGAAGAACACGAGCGCCAATGCCCGGCCGTGCAGGGCGTGATCGGCAGGAGGCGTGGGGGGCGCCTGCGGGTTTTGCGAGCACGAGCGCCGATGGGGAGGCCGCTGCAGGCGATGCGGGCGCGCAGGTCGAGATCGCCGGCGCCTTCGTCCTCGAAGCCGCATCTCCCGCGCTCACCGCCATAGGTCGTCTCTTTCCAATCAGGGTTTCCTCCCCATTCTAGAAAGCCAACTGTCGCAAGTACCGCGCAATGACCGCTCGTGCGCCGAACTGTCACGCGCCCGTTGCACGTTAGAGTTTTGTTGGGCCATTTTGCGACGGCGTGGCTGCAAGCGATGAGATGGCCAAACTCAGCCCATCCCCCAAGAGGCCAAAGCGCGGTCCATAAGAAAGTCTTCGAGGGTACACGAGCCCGGGCCCGTCCCGCCAACGACGAGGCGCAAAGCTTTCGGATACTCTTTCAGAAAAGCAGCCATGCCGCCCAAAGGCTTCATGCGCCCGCTTTTCACCTCAATGGCCACTATAGCATTGGCATCGCTCACAACGAAATCGACCTCGCTTGTTCCCTCGCGCCACCAGCTAACCGTAAAGCCGTGCTGGGGAGCCAGCGCAAGCAGATGAGCCCCTACAGCGCTTTCCACCAGATGCCCGCGCAACTCGCTATCGGAGAGAAGCAACTCGCGGGAACGCCCCATGGCCGCCGGCATAAGCGATGTGTCGTACACCATGAGCCGGGGCGACGACTTTCTCCGGTTTACCTCTTTGGGATGAAATTTGGGAAGACCGCACAAGACCCTGGCCTTGGAAAGGAGGTCGAGGTAATGGGCGAGCGTGGTGGTATTGCCTGCATCGTTCAGCTGGCCGAGCATCTTGCTGTAGGACAACTCCTGAGCGGAAAAGCGCGCGCCCAGTTCGAACAGAGAGCGCAGCAAAGCCGGCTTGCGTACCTCCTCATCCTCCAGCACATCCTTCGAAATGGTCGGCTCGATGATGGAATCACGCACGTAACTCATCCAACGACGCTCGTCGCCGGAAAATTGCGCCGCCCCCGGGAAGCCGCCGAAAAACAGAAAGTCGTCCAAGGTGAACCCGAAAGCCTCGGCGCACTCGCGGTAGCTCCAATGGGGGGATCGAATCAGCTCGAAGCGGCCCTTGGGGGAGTCTTCCAACCCTTTGCGCAAAAGCAGGCTGGATGAGCCCGACAGGAAAACCTTCAAGGGGAGGAAGTCTCGACGATCGGCATCCCAGAGGCCTTTCACAATGTTGGGCCACCCCTTCACCTTCTGTACCTCGTCGAGCACAAGGATCACGGGGCTATGAGACATCCGCTGTAGGTTGCGCGCCTGCTGCCGTTCGTCACGCAGCCATTCCTCGGTGGGGGCAAGGATATCGTCGGCGCTCACCGAGTGGGCCAGTACGTCCAGACCCCGCAAGGCTTGGGCGATCATAGTGCTCTTCCCTGTCTGGCGAGGACCGACCACCACCTGAATCAGGGTATTGCCCTCCTCAAGCATACGCTCGCGAATAACGGAAACCTGCTCTCGTTCGAACGTGGAAAACCCTTCCCTGTGTATTGAGTAACTTTACTCAGTGTATTGAGTAAAGTTACTCAATAGGAACCTTACCCCATTACAGGGAGCCCACAAACAGCTGTCCACAGTGGCATTGATCGCAATTTCTACAGCGCGTGATCCGCGCCAAAGTGCATCCAGAACGCAGAAACAAGAAGGCCGATGCTCACCATAACGCCAGCCGGATCAGACGGCTCCGGCGCGCGCAGTTATTCCATCCGCGCCGAAAGTGCAGCTCAACTAGTCAGTCTTGTCGTCAAATCTGCGTTTATCAGCGCCTGATCCCATGGAATTGTCCGAAATCTGCGTTTATCAGCGTCCGAAAGGCATTGACGACGCTGATAAACGCAGATTTCGATACAGAATCGGCCAACTCAGTTCGGGAGCCATCGAAGCGACGAGCGATTCGACACCTAATCGAGACCGAAGCTTTCCACCGCAGTGGGCAGCGGAGCCTGCGCATCCACTGCTGCGCGCCTCATAGCGTCGAAGCCGCTGCCCTCTTTCTCGCAGGCGTTGATGAGTCCGAGCGTCTTCATGAGCGTGGGATTTCTCGCGTCGGAAACACCACCAGCGAGCATAACGTCCAAGGCAATGCGCAAACCGCCAGGGTTCTCGACCTCAATCCGGTCGGGATAGTCGACGGAGGAGCAGTGGCAACCCCCCATCTTCTCGCAAATCTTTAAGATGCTCTTGCTCCACGGATCCCCTTACAACGTTCCAGTCGCACGCTCCCCGAACGCACTTTACGTCGCGCCCATTATCGGTCGCAGGCGCAAAGTCATCTCGCGCAATACATGGCTTCTGAGCACTGCTTTCCCGAAGGCTGCAACATAGAGAAACTCAAAGAAAGGCCCGCGCATTCAGCAAGCGAGAAGCTCGGGCCCAGGGAGAGAGGGAGGGTGAAGTCGGAAAGCGTGCGGCTATTCCACCTCGGCGAACGACGGTATCGCAGCGGCGGCAACTGCCGACGTGGGGGCCGCGTCAGAAGCGTTCGACCCTCCCTGTTCAATCCATCATTTCCCGCTGCAAGCCGACACGCCGCGAGGCAGTTACTTCAGACGATCGCCTTCTTGGTCGACCACCTTCGCACGCTCGGCTTCCACTAATGCATAAAGCTCTTCGCGGGAATGGACGTCCATCTTCTTGTAGATATGGTAAGCATGGGTTTTCACCGTACCATCGGACATGCAAAGCTGCTCGCGAATACGTGGCCGCGTATGGCCTGCAGCCATAAGCTCGAACACATCTTTCTCTCGCTCGGTCAGGCTGTACCGCTCGGCCAAAGCAGATCGAGCGAGACGCGCCTGATCCTCAGCGCGCACGAGTCCTTTGCTGATAAGCCTTTGCTGGCGTTTTCGATCGACAAGTGTTGCAAACTGGAAGCAGCACATAGTGAGCGATAAGTAGAGGGGGAGCGCTTCGAACAAAGGCCAATACTCCGACCACGCCACCGGCAATTGGTCAGATCGGCCGAACGCAAGCGTACACAAAGAGTAGCCTATAAATAAAGCAGTGATGACAACCGCCTTTTCAGATATGGCGAGGAACGTCTCGTCAAGCCCCATCTGCTCTTTGATATCTGAGAGCTGAGCTGCAGACAGGGAGATCCACGATGCCCATGAGACAACGCCGCAAAATACCCACATTGCGTGCGTAAGAGCAGACGTCGACGTTAGATAGGGGGCAAACAATGCCCCTAAGATCAACAAGGGCGCCACCCTTAGAACGCTCGGACGAAGGCCTTTTTGGCGCGAAGAGGCGATGAGCAACAAGGCAGAGACAAGGGCGCCCCCTATGCTCACAAACCTATTCGGAGCAAGATCACCAACTGGCAAAGCTGCAAAGAAAAACAGTGGCGCCATGCACGCACCAAGGCAAACACGGCCCAAATAGAACGGCACTAACGCGGCAAGCCCATCAGCAGTAATAGTGCGCTCGCAAGTGGACAAATGCATTGTCCCCAGCATAAACGGCACCGCGCCGACAGCTCTCAAGACAGCGGCAACAGGGGCGCTCCAAGCGCCAATGGGGATAAGCGTCCCCAAGAAGTACACGAGAAATGCCACAAGAAGGCTAACGGCCACCACTCGCTCAGCTTCCTTTTTGCTGAGCGATACATATGCCAAACCCCAGAACACAATAAGCAGCGCATGGTGCAAACCATGAAGCACGAGCACCACAACCGCACTCCCGCCACCCATCGAGGCAACAAAGGGGAGCGCGACGTAAGCTGCCGTGGCGGCGCCAGCCACAAAAGCCACAGCAGCCAGCCCCTGCTGGACTCTTGGACGCATAAACTGCTTATAGATCGCAAGCAACGCGATGATCGTTACCGAAATAAACAGCCACAACACAACCCGCATCGTGGCATCCCCTTGAGCCTCCGCCCCGAACATTGGCCGCCACAAAGTAAGAAAGAGCACAGAGGCGCTCCAATATACGCCCCCAGTTATGGCGATCCACAGCGTCGTCCTCTTTTCCGACCCGCCCATACCTTTCCCTCTCTTCCGCGCAGAGCTCCAAATGAGAGCCTCATCCCTCCGGCAACGACCTCATCCCTCGGGCATGAGGTCGCCCTCTCTGACAAGGCAAAACAAAATTCAGTACCTTGCCCCGATTTTCGCGTCCCCGTTTTTCACCCATCATAACAGCCGCCGACAGCAAGTCGGAGGAGGACGGCAAATTAAGCATTTTGTCGCAGCAGACCCGCAATGAAAGGAAGGGGAGCATCAATCATGACGGAGATTGCAAACCAGGCCATTGGAAGACGTTCCTTCTTGAAAGGACTGGCCCTGGCCGGTGTTGGCGCGGCGGGAGTCGCCTCCCTTGGAGGCTGCGCCACGCCGTTAAGCGACACGGGAAACAGCAGCGCGGCTTTCGACTTCGCCCAAACCATCAACTGGGACGGCCAGTATGACGTCGTAGTCGTGGGCTTTGGCTCAGCCGGTGCCGTCACTGCCATGAGCGCTGCCGAAGCCGGGGCCTCTGTGCTCTTGCTGGACAAGGCTCCCCTTGGGCATGAGGGCGGAAACTCGCGTTACTGCGGCCAGACGTTCATGCACTCCAACGGAGACGAGCAGGCCGCGCGCGACTACTTTGTCGCCATGTGCGGCAGCATGCCCGTGGCGGATGACGTCGTCGACACGTTCGCCAAGGGCCTCGCCACTCTGCCTGAAGACTACGCGGAATGGTACGACCTCAACATCGAGGACTTCCGCACCGTCGACCAGCTGAGTCCCGCTTTCGCGTTCATGTCCCCCGAATATCCCGAGCTACCGGGATCCGACAAGATTTCCATGACCGCCTTGCACCAAGGCAACTCTGACGGCTACATGTGGCAAACGCAGCGCGAGGGGGTTTCATCTCGCCAAGACAAAATTGACGTATGGCTCGAATCGCCCGCACTCCACCTCATCCAGGATCCGCAATCGAAAACCATTGTCGGCGTGGAGGTACAGCGCAAGGGTGACAACCTCCTCATTCGGGCAAACAACGGCGTTGTGCTGACCTGCGGGGGCTTCGAGAACAATCCCGAGATGGTGCAAGACTACTTGGGCCTCACCCGCTGTGCCCCTCTCGGCACTTTGTACAACACCGGCGATGGGGTGCGCATGGCCTTAGAGGTGGGCGCCGATCTGTGGCACATGACCTCCTATGAGTCCATGATGATCTTCGGCGGCATGGGTTATCTTGTAGAAGAGGGCGAGCGCACTACCCTCATTCCTCTTCCCGCCAAAATCTACCACGGCAGCCTCGTTCTCGTCGGCAACGCAGGAAACCGCTACCTGCGCGAGGACGAACTTGCCCGTCACGGAAAGCACTATAGCAACGGCGGCTGGAAAGCCCCCAAGCATCCCAGCCGCAGCTTCCTCGTATTCGACCAGACTCAGCACGACTCCCTCGTCGCGAGCGGGCGACTGGATGAGGAGCGCTTCGCGAAGAAGCTCTCGGCGCCGACTATCGCCGAACTCGCCGAGCTCATGGAGGCCGATCCTGAGCAGCTTTCCCAAACCATCGCAGATTTCGGAAAGGCCGCCCAAGAAGGCTACGACCCTGCTTTCCGGCGCGCCCCTGAGACAATGCGGGCCTTCGATGACGGCCCCTTCTACGCCCTTGAGGTGATGCCCGACATCCTGAACACCCAGGGCGGCCCTCGTCGCAACGGCCAGGCAGAGGTGCTCGACACCGAGGGCAATCCTATCCCTCATCTTTACGCTGCAGGTGAGTGCGGCGGCATCGCGTCGAATATGTACCAGGGCGGCGGCAACATGGCCGAGTGCATGATCTTCGGGCATCTGGCCGGAACGAATGCCGCCACTGTGAAAGACCCCCTGCCGCCCTATATTGCCGAGGCAGTTGACGCCTCTCCCGCATTCACCTTGGGCGTCGAGAACGACCTCGCCGACACGGGAGATTACGAAGCGGCCGCTGGCGAATACATCGGCAAGGGCCAGGGAATTGGCGGCGACCTCATCGTTAAGGTCTCCATGGACGGCGAGACCATCGCCAACATTGAGGTGCTCGAGCAGCACGAAACCCCCGACATCGGCGGCAAGGCACTCGAGACCCTGCCTTCCATCGTAATAGAAGCCCAGTCTGTTGACGTCGACGCTATCAGCGGCGCGACTACAACGAGCAACGCCTTCTTCACGGCGGTGTCCGACGCCTTGAGCCAAGCCTAGGCACCCCGCTATCAAGTCCCTCCCTCAAAACGGCGCCGAGGCCATCCAGCTTCGGCGCCGTTCGTGTCGATCGCAACGCCCTGCCACCCAATCAACCCTTCCAGAAGAGCATCGAGTCGGAAGGGGCGACGGAGCAGACAGCTTGCCCGAAAGGCGCCCAATAGATCCGCTGCGCGCTCGTTTTGCGGTCGTTTAGCGGTCGTTTCGGTCGTTTTGCGGTCGCGGCCGAAACGGCATCTTGCGCGAAAGCGGCCGCTGGACACTTCCTCCGAGCGCCCTACAGCGCAAGCTCGTACATGATCACTTGGATGTCGCCAAGAGCGGGGTAGTACACGGTCCACTCGCCCTTGTCCGCAAACCCGCAGGACTCGTAGAGGCCGCGGCCGCGCACGTTGTAGGGGAACGTATCCAGGCGCAGGACCGAAAGGCCGTCGGCGCGGGCGATTTCCATGCCGCCCTGCAGAAGCTGGCGCGCGAAGCCGCGGCCGTGGTAGGCCGGCAGCGTGGCCACCACATGCAGCACGCCCACGCTCTCGGGCGGCGCGTCCACGCTCCACGGCACCGCCTCGTAGCCGGGCTCCCCCTCGTGGTTCACCACCATGGCGCTCGCGATGCCCTCCCCTTCCAACACGCCCACGATCATCTGGCCGTCCGCCACCGCCTCTCGCAGGAAGTCCTTCGAGGGATGGCCGTCGTGGCGCCACTGCACATCGAAATCGGTGCCCTGCATGCCGTCGATCATCTTCGCGTAGAAATCCAGCACGGCATCGATCTCGTCCGCCCGCGCCTTGCGCACCTCCAACATCGCCGCTCCCTTCTTGCGCGCATTCTTATCGAAGACAGTATAGCGTCGCCGCATCCTTGTCGAGCCCCTCAGAAGCCGGCAAAGCCCTCGGTTTCAGCGCGCTTGAGGGAAGGGAGGAAGCGAGACACGATCCAGGTGAGAATTTCCTCTTATCGAAACGCCGAAAACGACGGTCAAAGTCGCGTTGGCCGCATTTGAGCGGCGCTCAGCAGCTAGAGGCCGAGCAGGGGACGGTAGAGCGACTCGTCGGTTTCGGAGAAGACGTTGAACACCACCGTCATCGGTATGTCGGGATGCTCGTTAAGCCAGCGGCGCACCGAGGCGACGGCGATGGAGGCCGCTTCTTTTTGCGGGAAGCCGAACACGCCGGTGGAGATGCAGCAGAATGCGATGCTGGAAAGCCCCGCCGCGGCCGCCGCATCCAGACAGGCCCGGTAGCACTCGGCCAGCTGGCGGCGGTGCGTATCGGTGGGGCGCCCGTCGGCGATGGGCCCGACGGTGTGGATGACGCGGCGCGCGGGCAGATTGTAGCCGTCGGTCACCTTGGCCTGGGCCGTGGGCTCCGGGTGTCCCTGAGCCGCCATGGCCTTTGCACAAGCGGCGCGTAGCTGGACGCCGGCGAAGGTGTGGATGGCGTTGTCGATGCAGTAGTGCAAGGGCGCCCAGCAGCCGGTCATGCCGGAGTTGGCGGCGTTCACGATGGCGTCCACGGCCAGGGTGGTGATGTCGCCGCGCCACAAGCGCAGGCGCGGATCAACCGGGGAGGCCGTCGTGTCGGCGAGCGTTGCGATGCCCGCCTCGGCAATGAGCCCCTGCAGCAGCTCGTCCTGGGCAGCGAGGAATTCCGCAGGCGCGGGCCAGGACGGCCGCACGTTCGCAAGCGATCGAAAGGCGAGCCATAGCTTTTCGGCGGCCGCGCTCGTCAAGCCGTCCCGGACCACCTCGGCCGCCACCGGCGGCAAGGCGCGCCCGTGTAACTCACTCTCTTCGATGAGGTATTCCGCCAGATATTGCAGCAGCTCGCGCTTGCGCGCTTCGCCGAGAGTCTCGTACTGCATCGCGTTTTTCGCCACGTTCCCAACGTTATAGGATTCGCAATCCATAACCTATTCCTCCCTCGGAGGCCGCCATGAAACAAGAGCTCGCCTCCACCAGCCTAGCCGATTTGCTCGCCGACATCAAATAGAAGTGTTCCGGCGAATCGCCCCGTGTCTACTGATTGCTTCGCGCGCGAACCAAATTCGCGTAGTCCTGACGCTGATGAAAGATATGCGCCACCACAACGGTGTCACCTTCGTCTTGCGCTCCTTCAACGATTCCTTCCCTCAAAAGAATCGGTGCTGATGGGCGCTGCCACCGATACCCAGGCAGTAGGAGAAAGCGAGCTCGCCATCCAGCAATAGTGAGGAACAGCAGAGGTCCCGCCGACTGAACTGCAGCCGGCGGGGCCTTGCGTCCTTATGGCAGGCGCTGTCCAGCGGAATACGCTACTTGCCGAGGGTACTCCTTGGCGTCTTTCACGGCCAGACAGCCCGAGTTCACGGCCCAGCCGGCCTGGGAGCCGGGGGCGAACTTCACGTCATAGGAGTCGCCGTACAAACCGCCCGCATCGGAGCCGCCGGCGTACAGATCAGGGATGACCTGGCCCTCCTCGTCGAGTATCTGGGTCTTCTCGTTCACCTTGATGCCGCCGCAGGTGGTGTAGTAGCCGTCGCCCACATGGCAGCCCTCGGCGTTCATGAGATCCTCGCGGGCCTTCGCCAGCGGCGTGCCCGACGTGCCGAAGGAGAACACCTGGCCGTCGGGGCCCTGCGCTTCCCAGCGCTTCATATCGGTCTCGGTAAACAGAGCGAAGGTGCGATCCTGGTTGCGCACGGCAATACCAGCGCCGGCGAAGTCATCGATCCACAGGTCTTCCTTGCAGAAGCGCTCACCATTCTGGTTCAGCCACAGGGTGGGCTGCACGCCAGCGGAGTAGGCATCGGTAGTCCAGGTGGCGGTAACGGCGCCCAGGGTCACCGGGCCGCACCACATGACGGTGCCGAGCCCCTCAGCCATAGCGGCGCCGGCAGCCTTGGCCATCTTGACGTCGTCGCCATCGCGGCACTCCATACCGAGCGCCTGGATGTTCACATTCTTCGTCTCGGACACGCCGTAGAGGAACTCATGGTTGTTGGCGTAGCCGCCGGTGCCGATGCTGACGACCGGAGCTTCCACCTTGATGACGTTGCCCTTCTCGTCCTCGGCCAGAAGACCAACAACCTTGCCGTTCTCCATGATGAGTTGGCGCCCGAAGGTGTTGAAGCGGGCCTCGGTGCCCAGACGCTCGGCCTCGGCGCCGAAGCACTGCATGAAGTGGCCGCCGGGGCTGGCATCGTTACCCTTGTCGTACACGTGCCAAATCTTCGGGCCCGCGCCGATGGCGATGGAGTCGGCGAAAACGATGCCGTGGCCCTCAAGCCAGTCAATGATCTCCTTCATCTGGCCGAAGTAAGCCTCGTGCAGCTTGTGGGACGGAATCCAATGATGGTAGTTCAAGCAGGTGTTCAAGGCGTTCTTCACGCCGTAGGGCGCCGTGGGGTTGTAGGCGCCGGCGAACACCGGGCAGTTCTCGCCGGAGGTGTATTTGGTCTCCAGGCCGGTCATGCCCTCGGTGCCGATGAAGCTTCCGCCGTAGCCGCCCAAGCGCTCGATGACGACGGCTTTAAGCCCCATGTCGGCAGCCTGGATAGCGGCGGCCGTGCCCGTGCCGCCCGCGCCGACGATGCAGATGTCGGCTTGGATGGTTTCAGTCGGCTCGCCGAGCTCCGCGATCTAAGGGCGCCTTCAATTTCGAAGTTCCGACATCACTGGGCATTGTCGGTCTCATCGGCGATCACCTCAAGAAAGCGTTTCGCGAACGCTGCCCCGAGGTGCAGCTCACCCTCATCGAAATGCCCGACGACAACTGCGAGAGCTTCATCAGGCAGGGTCGCTATCACTGCGGGCTGCTCGTCTCCTCCGCGGGCGGGCGCTCGGGTTCTCCCTGCCCTGCATGAGCGGCCTGGCTGCTTTCTCCTGCCACGACAACATCCGCCCTATCGCGCTGGAGGGCTCCCGCTGGGGCTTCGGCGTTGTTCACGACAAGGTACCGGCGGAATCGAAGCTATCTTCGAGCAGTGCGTCGCCGACTGTGCTCAGCGGCTCACGATGTAGCAACGGATCGACGGCCCCTCCCTCCCCAGGCTGCACGGACCCTCCCCGTGCGGGTATTTTCATCAACTTTTATCACGTTTTATCATTGTTGCAAACACGTAGGCTGACCTGGTGATTCTACAGAAGCTGATCGCGAAGATAGTCTTTGAACATGGGCAGTTCGATGCGGATGCGCCCTTGGCCCACCTCGCCGACAATGCCCTGCTCCTGCAGACGCCGCTTATACTGCGAAGCGTAGTTGCTCCTTTTGCCCAGGCGCCTCGCTACATCCGCAAGCTCGCTGGGGCCATCATCTTCCAGCATAGCGACCAGAAAACGCACATCTCCTTTCGACAGCTCGCGAAACGTCGTATCGAACACCTTTCGCTGCAAGTCGTTACGCGCGAACCGCGAGCCCTCGAGAACATCGTCCTCCGAGATGAGCGGACTGTCCGGCGAGGCGTTCCAAGCGCGATAGCCGACGAGCTGCATCATGTAGGGGAAGCCGCCGATAAGCTGGACGGCTTCCTTAAGCGCTTCCGGCGTTGCCTCCCGACCGCCCTCGTTGAAGGTTTTACCAAGGGCCTCCTCCACTTCGAAGTCGGAGACGATACCAATGTTGTAGAAATTGGCACGACGCAAAAACGAAACAGACTTGTCTTGCAAAAGAGCACTGACATGGGCCGGCAGCCCCGCCATGAACAGGGCCACCTTGCGTCGCTCGCGCACGAAATGCTGGAACGCGGAGGCAAGCTGAATCATCTCGTCAAGATCGTCGCGCACCTCATCCACGGTGATAAGAAGTCCCGTGTCCGTTTCCGCGAGGGCGTCAAGGAGCTCGCCCATGCGAATGCGCCACGTGGGAGCCGCCTCCAAAGAATCGGAGAACTGCACCTCGGCGATATCGCCCAGCTTCAGGCTCGCCAGCTTCGCCGATGTGCTCGTATCTATCAGATGGGCACTCGCAGCATGAGCCTGCTGAACGATTTCCTCAAGCATCCCTGGAAGCGCCGACACGTTAACCGACACCCAGCCCTGCGCCTGGGCCGCATCGGAGAGGTAGGTGAGCAACGCCGTCTTCCCCGTGCCGCGTGCACCAGAGATGATCGTTGTGAGGTTAGGGTTGCCCACACCTTCCTCCAGAGCTGCAAGCAACTCACTGGTGATGTCCTCGCGACCCGCCATAAACGCAGGCACAACTCCGAAGGTAGGGGTAAAGGGATTGCTCGCCATCATCACTCCTTGACATCTTTTGCATCTTTTGCATCTTTTGCATCTTTTGCAATTTTTGCATCTTTTGCATCTTTTGCCAAGTCCGACAAAAGACGCTGTCGCATCAACCACCCTGCCAGCCCCACCTACAGCGGCATTGCTCGCAGAGGCTTTAGGGGGGAGCAGCGCCCAACAGGAAAGCGCGACAACTCTGCTTTCATTCAGGGTAAGACAGGGCCTCATCTCAGCGGTAGCTCTCGTTGGCATCGTCCTAGACAAGCACATCTATCGCAAATGCGCCGTCGGTACGCGCCAAGAACTCCTCGACCTGTTCGAGAGCAGAACGCAGACCGCGGATCCAGTCGACTGATCCTACAGCGCGAAGCGGTCGCGGGCGCGCTTGGGAGTGGCGGCGCGGGCGGCTTCTTGGCGGTCGTGCTGCCAGTTCATGAGGAACAGCACGCAGTCGGTGCGATTGCTGGCACGTAAGCGCTCGATTTGGCGATCGAACAGCTCAGCGTCGTTCAAGAACCCCGCATCGGCCAGAGCGCGCACCATGGCAATATCCCCCTCGCGCGCCACATACTGCACGGCCTCGGCGGCGCGCTCACGCAGGGCTTCCACAATGCGGGCGCGCATCTCGGGCACCAAGCGGAAGGGCGCCGCCACGCGATGGAGCAGAGCTCCGAGGTGATCGGGCAGGCCGCGCCCCACCAGCAATTGGTCGTCGTAACGAGCGAAATCGAAGGGAATGCCATCCTCGGCGTCTTCCAAGAAACAGCTTATGAGCTGGTCGGAAGTGATATGCACCACCGCATCGGCCGCAGCCAGGCGCACGATGGCGTATTCGAAGCTGCCCTCGCCGATGCTGGTGACGCTCGCGGGGATGAGCACGGGGCCGACCAACGTG
>ENA-OPBL01002525-OPBL01002525.1-human-gut-metagenome-genome-assembly--contig:-NODE-2525-length-13237-cov-15.763389_pt1 | contig 13237 bp, 10 predicted proteins | sample MGYA00241073_ERZ501461 | MGnify/ENA primary metagenome ERZ501461 (study PRJEB25962, sample SAMEA2042630) | human gut metagenome | biome: human gut; feature: human-associated habitat; material: faeces... | reverse complement strand
AAAGAGTCGGAGGCCGAGGCCGAACAGCTTCGGGGTAGGCTGGCAGCCTATGATGCCGATGATGTCGTCAAGGATGCCGGTGCCTCAGAGCAGTCTGACAATATGGTACATAAAGCCAAGTCGGGTGGCATCAATGATGACATGCGCAGAAAGCTGCTCGATTCGGTAGTCGACATAATGGAGAACACCACAGAATTCTGCAGCGCCGACTTTTCGCTTGCACGTATGGCTGCCCTTGTCGGCTCAAACAGTAAGTATGTCTCGCTCGTAATCAACGAGACATTCCACAAGAGTTTTAAGAACTATGTTAATGAATACCGCATCCATCTTGCTTGTCTGCGTATGTCTGATACGGAAGGCTACGGTTCTTATACGCTGAACGCCATAGCCGAGAGCGTCGGTTTCAAGTCGTACACCACATTTGTCGAGCTGTTCCGCAAAATTGTAGGCATCACTCCGTCAATGTATAAGGACAAACTTAAGGCTTGTATCTGACATATGTTGCTTAAAATTATTACAGAATGGGAGTAAAATCCCGGAATATAAGAGGCTTTATTTATCTTAAGGCCTCTTTTTTGTATGAATTATCACCAATTTCAAGAAATTGGATATCTTCGGTTTGCAGTTGTTTAAAGCAATGCATACATTTGCAAGCGAGAAAAGTCTGCCGGACATAATGCCGTCTTGAGGGTGTCAGCATAAAATCTGTGCCATGTTATGGTTGGCTTAAATCTGATAACGGAAAATATTTATATGCGAAATATTGTTTTAAAAACTTTAAACCTTTTAGCTTATGAAAAAAATTTTATTATCAGCTTTTGCAGTCTGCTGTATGTGTGCAGCTCCGGCACAAGATAACCCTAAGGCCTATCAAAGCCACGCTGCTGTGTTTACTACCATGTCTGTCAATGGAAAGTGGGCGGTAGGATCAACTCAGGGAATAGGATACTTTCTGAATGCCCTGACAGGAAATCTTGAATTATTTAATGTTTCTGGAGTAGGATATGATATTTATGGCGTTTCAGGTACAGGCGTGGCTGTAGGTTCATTCATGTATGAAGCTGATGGCATACGTACACCTTGCTGTTTTACAGAAGACGGAAATATTGTGAATCTGCCGTTTGATGATAGTGGCGTAAGCATGGGTATTTCAGAGGATGGGTCAATTATCGTTGGTAATACTAATCAGAATGGTGAAGTTAATAAGCCTGTAGTATGGTATCGTAATGCTTCCGGTGAATATGATGAATATCAGGAACTTAGTTTTGAGTATATGGGATTTGACAACCGTCCAAATCAAAGTACTTGGGTTATGGGTGTGTCAAGCGACGGACTTAAGATATACGGGCGAATGATTAATGGTTTCGGTACTCTATATTGGCCTGTAATATGGGAGAGAAGTTCTGCTTCAAGCAGGGATTGGACTTATAGGAGATTATGCAAAGACTATTTTTTCAACAAGGATGAAGTCTGTCCTGAATGGCCTCATGAGCCGAAAAAACCAGACGTATCAGAGTATTTTAATGAAGATGAGCAGGCTGCATTTGATCATGCCCTCGAGCTGTATAATGACTCAGTGGCAAAGGCAAGCTGGACTATACCTGTAGAGGAGAGAGGACCATATCCTACATATAATCCTGAAGAGCATGCGACAGATTTCTTTGATAAAAGCACGTCAGATGGTCTGGAGCGCCACGACAGATATGTAAACGATTATAATCAGTTTAGAGATGATGTATTAGCATATAACGATTCTCTAGTTCTTTATAATGAGCGATACGATAAATATGTTATTGAAGAAAATGTATTTAAGATACGTGATTTGGCTTTCTGCGACAATGGAAAATATATAAGCACTTCTACGTACTATAGTAATGTTCTCATTGATACTCAGACAGAGAATGTAATAAAGTTGGAAGGGGCTGACGGATTTTATCCAACATCAGTACTCAACGACGGAACAGTATTTTTAGGTCAGCCAGCCGCCATACCTCCGCTTGACAGAATACCGTCTGTATATAAAGATGGAGCGGTGATAACTTTTGATGAATGGCTGAAGAGTCGCAGCCAGAAGGCATACGACGATATTATAGCTGATTTCCCCGACGGACATTTCGGCGTAGTATTTTCAAGGAGTTCTGAAGGTACGACACTTGGCGGCTTTAATGAAGGGTTCGGTTATGGTTATAAGGGATGGGTTATGGACCTAAATGCATACGATGACTTTACAGCCGGAATATCTGATGCTGAAATAGCAGGTGATGACATCAGCGTATCTTATAACCGTGAGGCTGGCAGAATAAACATTACAGGTGTTGACAATGCCGATGTCCGCATATTTGCCGTAAACGGAAGCTGTGTATGCAATGCTTCAGGCGTAAGCGGAAGTCTTTCTGTGCCGTCGCTCGTAAATGGTGCATACATCGTTGAGGTGAAAGCAGAAGGCAAGGTGATTCGCAAGAAAGTTATACTGCAATAATATTTCTGTAGCCGCAGGCAGTGTCGGCATGCAGCTGACACTGCCTGAATCGGCAAAGGTCTGATTTTTGAATGATTAAATAGTGATACTTTATAATCTGATTAATGGGGTAATATGATTATGTCTTTCCGCGGCTTTTACGGCAGCCTGTACTTGTCTACAAATGTCAAGGCAGTGCGAGGCCGCTGGGTATAATCTTTCTGATGAGCATTTATGGGCGGGGCGTATATTCACTCCGCCCTATTTTTGAAGCCTTATTTTCTGCGCTGACAAGATTTATTTTCATGCCTGTCCGTTTACTGCCGGTGTGTATGCAGGCTGTTTTCTGATAAATATTTTGTCATCGCCGTGCAAGGAAGGGCAAAAGGGTGGGCTTTTATGAAAAAAGCACTATCTTTGCACCCGTTATGCACTTCACACTGAAAAGATACACAACACACTACCGCGCGCTCGTTTCGCTCGGCGTGCCCATTGTGGTGGGACAGATCGGAAACGTGGTACTCGGCTTTGCCGATACGCTCATGATAGGCCACCACAGCATGATGGAGCTGGCAGCCGCCAGCTTTGTCACCACCATGTTCACCCTGATCGTTATCTTCGCCATGGGCTTCTCCTACGGTCTTACGCCCATCGTGGGCGCCATGTTCGGCCGCGGCGAGAAGGAAGAGATTGGCGGCATACTGCGCAACAGCCTTGCCGCCAACGGACTGATGGCCGTCATCCTGCTTGCCGTCTCCGTGGTGTTCTATCTCAACCTGCACCGCATGGGGCAGCCAGTAGAGCTGTTGCCCTACATGCGCTCATATCTTCTGGTGAACATCGTATCGCTGCCATTCCTGTGCATGTTCAACGCCTTCAAGCAGTTTTACGACGGAATAACCGACACGCGCGTGCCGATGTTCGTCATCCTGGGCGGCAACGTGCTCAACATCTTCGGCAACTATGTGCTCATCTACGGAGCCTTCGGCATGCCCGAGCTGGGCCTTCTCGGCGCCGGCATCAGCACCATGGTGTCGCGCATCGTGATGTTCGTGGCCTTCGTTGCCGTGTTTGTGTTTCACCGCAGCTATGCCCCTTACCGCCGCGGATATGCCGCCGGACGGCTCAACCGTGCCGACTTCCGCCGCATCAACACCCTTGGCTGGCCCGTTGCCATGCAGCTCGGCATGGAGTGCGCGGCCTTTTCGCTCTCTGCCATCTTCGTGGGCTGGATAGGCATAACGGCCCTTGCCGCACATCAGGTTACGCTCACGGCCTCGCAGCTGCTCTATATGGTCAACAGCGGTATGGCTGCCGCAATAGCCGTCAGGGTGAGTTATTTCCACGGACAGGGCGACACCGCCGCCGTGCGCGACGCTGCCTATGCCGGCTTTCATGTCATCATGCTCATAGCCTTCGTGCTCTCGGTGCCCGTGTTCCTGCTGCGCAATACGTTCAGCTATTGGTTTACAGACAGCGCCGAGGTGTGTGTCCTCGTGTCGCAGACCGTCATACCGCTCATCGTCTATCAGTTTGGCGACGGCCTTCAGTACACCTTTGCCAACGCCCTGCGCGGCATTTCGTGCGTGCGTCCGCTCATCTGGATAGCCTTTTTCTCCTATTTCGTGGTGTCGTTGCCGCTCGGCTGGTTCCTCGGCATACACAGCGGCTGGGGCCTTGTAGGCGTTTGGAGCGCGTTTCCCGTGTGTTTGCTGTGCGCAGGCATACTTTATTGGCTCTGCTTCATTCGACGCCTCAGACGACCTTAAAATGGCTCCTGCGGCCATTCTTCATGCCGTATGTCCTGCGGCGCTCATGTTTTGTGGCGATAAATCCATTATAAAACGATATTAACCCAAATCGGTCATTAGACCGCATATTACTTTATCAATTTTGTGCATTGATGCTTTCAGCCAGTCTTTTTGTTTCTATTGGCGTCTTTTTGCTAGTTTTTTCTTGACATAGCCCGCTATGCCTGCGAAAAATCTAACGAAAATCCGCTCAATATAAAGCAAAAATCCCGGCCGAATACTAATGCCAGATTTGGGTTAAAAGTGAAAAGATAAAAGTGAAAAATCCATTAGCTATCTTGCTTTAATACAATGGCTAATGGATTCTTCACTTTTCACTTCTATCTTTTCACTTCTTAGAGTTTCGTTTTCAGCTCGTAAAGTTTTGTAGAGTTGCTGCCTTTGATGAGTATGCAGAAACCTTCTGGCTTGTTCTCGTCAATGGCTTGCTTAACCTCATCAACGTTGTTGAACTTGCGGAATGTACAGTCTGTAGATTTAAACTCATCTCCTACGAGCCACACCTGCTCGATATCTAAGGCTTTCAGCATGTCTGCAACCTTTTGATGTTCCTCGTCGCTCACTTCGCCAAGTTCCTTCATTGCGCCTATTATGGCCATCTTGTGGTCGGCCTTTATCTCTCTGAAGTTCTTCAGTGCAGCCTCCATGCTTGTCGGGTTGGCGTTGTATGCGTCGATAATCAGTTCGTTGTTTGCCGTAACCTCCAGTTCTGAGCGGTTGTTGGTAGGCACGTAGTTGGCAAGTGCATGGCATATCTGCTCTTCGGTAACATCAAAATAAAGACCTATACATGCCGCAGCGAGCATGTTGTATATGTTGTAGCTGCCAATCATGTGAGTCCTTACTTCGTTCCACTGGGCTTTGCCGTGGCGCCATCTGAAGTTGAGGAACGGGTCGCATGACAGGAACTCTCCGCATACGCTAAGTTCATCGCTGTCTGTGGTGCCGTATTTTATAAGGTTCAGTCCGCTTGAAATTTTCAGCAGATGTTCGTTGTCGTTGTGTATAAACACTTTGCCGTTGTGCTCGCGCAGATAGTCGTAGAGTTCGCCCTTGGTGCGTATCACACCTTCAAATGAGCCGAAACCTTTAAGGTGAGCCTTGCCCACGTTGGTTATTATGCCGTAGTCAGGCTCGACAATGTTGACCAAAGTCTTGATTTCGCCCGGATGGTTGGCTCCCATCTCTATCACGGCAATGTCGTTTTCGGCCGTCAGGCGCAGCAGCGTCTTAGGCACGCCGATGTGGTTGTTGAAGTTGCCCAGAGTGTAGAGCACGTTATATTTTTCGGCCAATACGGTTGCCACGAGTTCCTTTGTCGTGGTCTTGCCGTTGGTGCCGGTTATTCCAATGATTTTAGTTCCAAGTTTGCGGCGGTGATAGTTGGCCAGCTGCTGCAGCGTGGTCAGACAGTCTTCGGTAAGAATATACCTGTTGTCGCCTTCAACGGCAAACTCTTTTTCGTCGATAACGGCATACGAGCAGCCCTGTTCGAGAGCCTTGGCAGCAAAGGCGTTGCCGTTGAACGATTCGCCTTTCAGCGCAAAGAAAATAGAACCTTTAGGGCAGTCGCGGCTGTCGGTGGTAACCTGCGGATGCTCGGTGAAGATTCTGTATAATTCTGATATGTCCATGTGTGATAGTTTTATTGGGTGCAAAAGTACATCAAAAAATCGTACCATGACAATTTTGCGGCCAAATAATAATCTGTTCTGCACATATTTTCTTACCTTTGTGATTCTGTTGATACAGAAAAAATTATTGATGAAACAAAAGATATATTGTTATAAATGCTAATCTGAAACTTTTTGAATAAAATGAAATACGTAAACGAAACGGTGCGCCGCCAGGACCGCCTGCTCAGCGAAGAGCGTGCCTTGCAGCTTATTAGAGACAGCGAATATGGAGTGTTGTCCATGGTAGATGCTGACGGTGGAGCCTATGGCCTGCCGCTGAATTATGTTTGGGACGGCGAACACAGTCTTTATATACATTGTGCTCCTGAAGGAAAGAAACTCAGGGCCTTGGCGCACAATCAGGATGCGTCGTTCTGCATAGTTGGCCATACTAATCTGTTGCCGTCTCGCTTCACTACCGAATATGAAAGCGTGGTTATGAAGTGTAATGCCGTAATTGTGCTTGATGATGAAGAAAAGAGGCACGCACTGCAACTGCTGATAGACAAACTGGCCCCTGAATATAAAGAAGCCGGAATTAAGGCCGCTGAAAAATCGTTTCATCGTGTAGGCATAATACGTCTTGACATAATTGAGTTCAGCGGCAAGTGTAAGGCTGTTCCGTAGGCTCATTGAGGTTTAAACCCAAATCAGGCGTCTTGGATATAAATATATTTTCCGACTTGTTTTTATTCTTTATAAAAAACGTCAAAAATATAAAGAGTCTCAATATTTATGAGTATTTTTGCCATCTGTTGAGATTAATTTTATTCTTTAATTTATATTGTGAAAAGCTTTATTCCATATATATTGAACGTTAACGGGCAACTGATTGATTTGTCAGAGCCTTGTGTTATGGGCATTCTCAATGCCACTCCCGATTCTTTTTATGCCGGCAGCCGTAAGCAGACTGAAGCTGAGATTGCTGCAAGGGCCGACCAGATAATGGCCGAAGGCGGCAAGATTATCGACGTAGGAGCTTTCTCTACGCGCCCCGGTGCGGCTCATGTTACTGAGGAAGAAGAAATGGAACGCATGCGCATGGCATTGAAAGCCGTAAGAAGCGTGCAGCCCGATGCCCCCGTTTCAGTCGACACATTCAGGCCCGAAGTGGCCCGTATGGCCGTTGAAGAGTTTGGGGCTGGCATAATAAATGATGTATCTGAAGGCAACGTCAACGGTGCTTTCGGCGGCAGCGAGGCTTATACGGCAGGCGATGAGGTCGGCGAAGGCGGATGTGAGTGTCCCGAGATGTTCAGGATGGTGGCCCGTCTTGGCGTGCCTTACATACTCATGTCGGTCAAGCCCGACATAATGAGCATGATGAAGGCTTTTGCTCATGAAGTGCAGACGCTCCATTCTCTTGGTGTTAAGGACGTGATTCTCGACCCTGGCTTCGGCTTCGGCAAGACGCTTGAGCAGAACTATGAACTGCTTGCCTCTTTGGGAAAGTTGCGCGAGTTTAATCTTCCGCTGCTTGTCGGCGTGTCGCGCAAGTCGATGATTGCGCGCCTGCTCGGCACTGATGCTGATCATTCGCTCAACGGTACATCGGTTGTAAATACCATTGCCATGATTAATTCGGGTGCGTCAATTCTGAGAGTACACGACGTAAAGCCGTGTGTTGAGGCTGTTACTATTGTAAAAGAAGTATTTAAGTATGTTTGAATTTGGCATAAAAGATTTTGTCGATATATTTTGCGTGGCCCTGATGCTGTATTACATTTACAGACTGATGAAGGAGTCGCGCTCGCTCAACGTGTTTATCGGCATCATGGTGTTCATCGTTGTCTGGCTGTTTGTAAGTCAGATTCTTGAGATGCGCCTGCTCGGAAGCATTATGGACAAGCTGGTAAGCGTGGGTGTCATTGCCATAATAATATTGTTTCAGGAAGAAATACGCAAGTTCTTGTATAATCTTGGTGCACACCGCCGCGTGAACGGAATAATAAGGCTCTTTGTCTCGGGCGATAATAAGGACAAGGTTGACATGGAGTCGATAATGCCTGTCGTGATGGCTTGCATGAACATGGGCAAGGCGCGCATCGGAGCGCTCATTGTCATCGAGCGCATATCGTCGCTCGACGATATCGTTGAAACCGGCGACATCATAGACGCAAACATAAACCAGCGACTTATAGAGAACATCTTCTTCAAGAATTCGCCTCTGCACGACGGTGCGATGGTCATATCAAAGAAGCGTATCAGGGCTGCGGGATGTATCCTTCCCGTGAGCCACAGCATAGATATCCCGAAGGAACTCGGACTGCGCCACCGTGCTGCAATGGGCATATCGCAGGACAGCGATGCCATAGCCATTGTCGTGTCAGAAGAAACCGGGCGCATTTCTGTGGCCATAAAGGGACAGTTCCACCTGCGCTTGTCGGCAGAACAGCTTGAGAGCATACTTACACGTGAACTTGACTTCTGATGCATGACGTCATGGCTTGTGCCTTTCCGGTATCCATGCCATGACGTCATGATTCATTTAACTCCAGCCGTAATCTGTATTCAGCAGGCTGTAGTTTTATGTTGATTGTGTTTCCGCTTTTGTTTTCTTGGCCATAGAGGGCTGTTAATGGAAAGGCAAACAATACTGCAATAGAAAACAAGAAGACGGCAGAATACACCGATATGTTTATATAACATTTAGAACATATCCTGCCAGCTGATTTTGCTTTGTTTTATTTTATTCCTTTTATCTTGTTGATGCCGACGGCTTTCTTCGTGTTTCACATTGAAACTGATTTCATTCCCATATATTCTTCCTGTTCTTTTTATTTCTTTTCTGATGACAAATTGTTTTGTTTTCAATAATATGTATTGCAAAAAGTATAAAATATTGTTTGTTTAGTTAATAAAAGTAATTTTTATCTTGAAAATAATTAAAAAATGAAATTGTAACGCTTTTTTAATGCCTCGTATTTTTGTTTCTGAAAATAAAGAACTATATTTGTGAAGTCTCAATTTATAGTTTGTTATCATGATAGATTTTAAAAATTTCTCAGCTATTCAGACTTGTCTCGACGAGTATATGTCGCTTGCAGGCAAGAATGAAATTAACGACATGGAAGCCAACCGTGAGTTGGCCCGTGCCGGTTTGTTAGACGATTCTCTTCCAAATCCGGGCAAGCCATTAAGGCTCCTGCTCGCCGGTTTGAGAGATGCTAATCTTTTGCCTCAGAATATTAGGCAGATATACGGAACATGGGTTATCCGGCTGTCTACGACGATAGCCAAATGTCCGCTTGTCAACCAGTTTCAGTATTGCTGAAAGTCAGCAGCTGCAGGCTTGCCGGAAAAGATTAAATAACTGATTTTCAATGCACCTCATGGCATGTAAAAAGGCTGTGGAGTGCATTGAATTTATATGTGCTTTATGGCTGTTTCGGTTTAACGGTTGTTTACTTTACACGCTTATTGGCGTTAAATAATGCTAATGACATTCAACTTTAGCGCAACTTATCCGTCTTATACGTAAATTTGCAACAAATTATAACCTAAAAATAAACGAAAATTTATGATGAAGAAGAATTTATTGATTGTATCATTGGTTGCAGGATGCTTCATGGTGAGCAGCTGCGTAAGTAAAAAGGACTTGGAAAACTGCCAGCTTGAGAACAAGGAACTGACAAATAAATATCAGGAAACACAAGGCAAACTCTCTGACGCTAACTCTGAACTTGCAGCAAGCAAGGTGCGCGTTACAAGCCTTGAGGAGCAGCTCGCTCAGACTAAGAGCGCATACGAGGCACTGCAGAGCTCGCTCGACAAGAGTCTTACTGCAAGCAACCAGACAACTGTGAACATCTCTAAGCTGGTTGACCAGATAAACGAGTCAAACCAGTATATCCGTCACCTCGTTGAGGTTAAGAGCAAGAGCGACTCTCTGAACCTTATCCTCACAAACAACCTTACACGCTCGCTCAGCAAGGAAGAGCTGAAAGAGGTTGACGTTCAGGTGCTCAAGGGTGTTGTTTACATCTCTCTTGCCGACAACATGCTCTACAAGAGCGGAAGCTACGAGATCAACGACCGTGCTGCCGAGACTTTGAGCAAGATTGCAAAGATCATCAAGGACTATAAGGACTATGATGTGCTCATCGAGGGTAACACTGACAATGTGCCTGTAAACACATCTTCAGCTGCGATGAAGAACATCCGCAACAACTGGGATTTGTCTTGTCTCCGTGCATCAAGCGTTGTTCAGGCTCTTATCAATCAGTATGGCGTAGAGCCGAAGCGTCTCACTGCCGGTGGACGTGGCGAGTTCAACCCTGTTACATCTAACGATACTGAGGTTGGCAAGCAGCGCAACCGCCGCACTCAGATTATCATCACTCCGAAACTCGACCAGTTCATGGACCTTATCGACAAGGCTCCCGAGAGTGCTGAATAATCAGAACATTAGAACTTAGATAATATAATCATAAGGTCGGATATACGGCAGGCGCCGTTTGTCCGGCCTTTTTCTTTTTTTATATTCTTCTCATAAATGCCCTAGGCTTTCTGCCTTTTGTCTTTTTCCTATAGTATGTGTTTTTGTTTTTTGGGGGATTGTTGCGCCGTATGCCTACGTGTCTCTGCATCATCTCAATATGTTTTCATGTTATTTTTATGCTCTTGCTGCCGTTTTCGTGTTAAGTTTCTCGTTTCTTTCCTTGCCGTTTATTGCTTGCGTTGGAGTATGTGGTGCGGATGTTGCTCAAAACTCATTGGTTTTCATTCAAAAAAGCGGCCGTTTTTGTTTCAAAAGTGGCCCGTTTTCGGGGTGAAAACAATAGGTTAATGATTTAAAACTTATTCGTGCAGTTTTACTTTCACTATTTATGCTTTTGGTGTTTAGTTTTGCCTGGTTGAAATAAAACCGGAGCAGTTTCCTTACACTTTTTCGTGCTTTTCTTTTTGATGCTTTGTCTTGTCCTTGTCGTTGTGCTTTTTCGGACTTCTGTTTAGATGTCCGTTATTGTTCTTCCGGCCTGCGCACGCGTAGACAAAAGATACTGTCAACGCTGCGCAGGCCGGTAGCCTTTTTCTTCAGTATTATCTGTTCATCACCTTCCAGGTCTTTCCGTCCTGTACGATAATCATTATTCCTTTATAGTCTTTTGGCGAAGCTATTCTCTGGCCGTCAGCGGTGTATGCCTTGTATGGCTTCTGCTTGTCCGGCGTGCAGTCAGCCGTAGTGCCGTCTATTCCCGTTGTCGTCCTTTTGCCTGTTATCGTCATTCTTTTTATTTCCCATGTTCCGGCTTCCGAGTCGTTGCTCTTGTAGTGGAACACTATGCAGATTTTCTTTCCGGCATAGCTGTTTAGCGATATCTCACCCGAGTCGATAAACGTCCAGTTGTTGCCTGCCGGCCATGTTATTCCGTCGAGTGCGGTTGTCGTTCCGTCGCATATTACTTCTACGCTGAATGTGCTTTCGGGCGACTTGCAGAAGTTTATAGCATGGTTAAATATCAGTGTTGCCTCGCTGAATCCTGTAAGGTCTATTTCAGGAGAAGTCAGCGTTGCTTCTGCCGCGTATGCCCTGTTGTTGGCATATCCTGTGCCTTTCCATCCATATTTCGTGTCTCTTATCCACACCTCAAATCCGCTGTATGGTTCGCTTATGTTCTTTGCCGTGAAGCTGCCGGTTTCTGATGTGAATGTTGCCTGATATATTGTTTCTTCCGTAGGAACGTCCGGATTGTCAGTATAGTCAGATGTCGTTACGGTGTTTTCCGGGTCGAAGGCATAGTCTATGCTGTCGCCCCATATATATTCCATGAGGTTGGGGAAGTCTACAAATGGATTGCGGTTGCCCTGAATCTTGTACACTTCGTTGTTGCGCTCCACTTCAGTCTGGTCAACGCCGTCGGTCTTGGCCCACTCTATATATAAGGTGTATGCCCATTCGCGCAGGGTGGGGTAGTCTCCTTGCTGAAGTATCTGCAGGGCCTGCGTGCCCGACCATGTAAAGTCCTGATATGCCGTAGCCATATACATATATCCTCGCGCAAAGTCGCCTTTCCATTTGTCTGCCGGCTCCCACAGCTTATATCCGTTGCTGCCCGTGCCCACTTTGGTGCATCCGTTGTCGGTGCTGGCGTTGTTAACCTTTCCCATCGGGTAGTTCGATTTTGCCGAGTTTATCTTCTGTTCCGACGGCATCAGGTTATACAGGTCTTTGTATGCCTGATTCTCGCTTCCGCCCCACCAGCTTTTCGGGAAAGAGTGCTCTATGTTCATGCCGCTTACAGCCTGACCTTTGTTGCCGAAGTATCTTTTGTCGTTGCTGTATCGGTCAACCACCTGTCCGTCGTCCAGGCGATCTGTCGTGTAGAAGCCTTCCCATGTGCGTCCTGAGCCTGAGCCGTATTTTAGCACGGTGGCATTCTTTATTATGTTATGCACTGCCGTTTTCAGTTCGGCTCCCTTCTTGCCTTTCAGCGAACTGTAATAGTTTTGCGGAATCTGTGCTATTGCGGCTGTTGCCGTCAGCATGGCCGTTGTTATGGCCGCGATAAAAAATTTTCTCATGTCTTTCTTAATGCAGGTTTTTAAATTTAGACAAATCTTCTGTTTGTAAATACTTGTATTATGAATTTTGCAAATGTATCGAAATATTTTTTAATCATACAACCTTTTCCTCTATTTTTATTCATTATTCTAAATATGTCGTCTTGTATTCGCCCGTGTTTCCGTTTGCTTTTTTGCCGTCATGTAAGGCTGTGTCAACGAAAAGCAGACGGCTATACTCTCAAGATAAAATAATAAGGCGTCTGAGAGCGTCTGTCCGGTTGCGGAATTTAACGCGTCTGCATCCTAATGGCAGATTGGCTGCATCATACACCTTAATATTATTTTCATGATTCCTCCTTTTTCGTGGCAATGCACTTAATGGTTTTTATTCCTGTCCTCTTGGAGAAGTTTGTCTTTCATGCCTTTTCCTCAGTCAGAATGGGATTTTAAATCATATATACAATATTTTACTTTTGTCCTGTCCGATTTTTTGCATGAATGTGTTGTTTGCGTTTTCGCTTTTTGCCAATCTTTATGCTTCCTGATTTTAGTTTTGCCTTTAAATTCTGCCATCGGTCTTTGATATTTGCTATTTGTGTATGATTTTCATCCATCCCTGCCTGTTTTATTTCCCGTTCCTGTGTCATAAGTCTGCCTGTTTCTTTTGTAAAATATAATAATGTGAATGGTGTAAGATTGGCACTTAATATGTAAACGTCTGTTAAAATGCGTCTAAAATTAAAACTTTTTTCAGAAAACATTTGGCGGTTTGGTGAAAACCCCGT
>ENA-OPBL01002524-OPBL01002524.1-human-gut-metagenome-genome-assembly--contig:-NODE-2524-length-13241-cov-3.151221_pt1 | contig 13241 bp, 7 predicted proteins | sample MGYA00241073_ERZ501461 | MGnify/ENA primary metagenome ERZ501461 (study PRJEB25962, sample SAMEA2042630) | human gut metagenome | biome: human gut; feature: human-associated habitat; material: faeces... | reverse complement strand
AACCAGCCGTAAACATGCTTCACGTTCTTGGAAACAAGGGAATTAAACATATTTCCACAACAGTAGGACCTGAGCAGGAATACTTCCTGGTTCCAAAGGAACTTTATAAAGAAAGAAAAGACCTTGTATTCTGCGGACGTACCTTACTTGGTGCTCCTGCTCCTAAGGGACAGGAAATGGAAGATCACTACTTTGGAACTCTGAAGCCAAAGGTTGCAGCTTACATGCATGATCTTGATGTAGAACTCTGGAAGCTTGGCATTCCTGCAAAAACAAAACATAACGAGGTTGCTCCTGCACAGCATGAGCTGGCTCCTGTATTTGATACCACAAATGTAGCCGTTGACCACAACCAGCTGACAATGGAAATCATGAAAAAGGTTGCTGACAAACATGATCTGGTTTGCCTGCTTCACGAAAAACCATTTGAGGGAATCAATGGAAGTGGTAAGCACAACAACTGGTCCATGATTACAGATGATGGCGTAAATCTTCTGGATCCTGGAAAAACACCATCCGAAAACATTCAGTTCCTGGTATTCTTAATGGCAGTTATTAAAGCAGTTGATGAATATGCTGATCTTCTTCGTATCTCCGTTGCAAGTGCCGGAAACGATCACAGACTTGGTGCCAACGAGGCTCCGCCAGCAGTTGTATCTATTTTCCTTGGTGATGAGCTTACCGAAGTTCTGAAATCTATCGAAAATGATACTTACTTTACTTCTCACGGCGCTGTACAGATGGATATCGGAGCAACTGTTCTGCCACACTTTGTAAAAGACAATACTGACAGAAACCGTACTTCACCATTTGCATTTACCGGAAACAAATTCGAGTTCCGTATGCTTGGTTCTGCTGCTTCTGTTGCAAACCCGAATATTGTATTGAATACAGCTGTTGCGGAAGCTCTTGACCAGTTTGCAAAAGAGCTTGATGGTGTAGCTCCGGAAGATATGGAACATGCAGTTCATGAACTGATTAAGAGAGCTATTAAGAAACACAAACGTGTGATCTTCAATGGCAACGGTTATACAGACGAGTGGATTGAAGAGGCTAAAAAACGTGGTCTTTACAACCTGAAATCTACCCCGGATGCTCTCCCAATGTGGATTGCCCAGAAGAATATCGACCTGTTTACAAAACACAGCATTTTTACCAGCGAAGAGCTGCACTCCCGTTATGAAATCTGGCTTGAAAACTATTCCAAGACCATCAACATCGAATCTAACACAATGGTTGAAATGGTTCAGAAAGACCTTCTTCCATCTGTTATGTCTTATATTGAAGAAATTGCAAGCACAGCAAGCCTGAAAGCATCTGTTGTTCCTGGAATCACCTGTGAGAGTGAAACTGCTCTTATCACTAAGCTTTCTGAACTTCAGGATGCTATGACAAAAGGTCTTGAGAAGCTGAAATCTGATACAGCAAAAGCAAGAGCAACTGAAGATGTTCTGGAAAATGCAAAACTGTATCAGGCCGAAGTACTTGAGGACATGGAAGAACTGAGAAAATCTGCTGATGCAGCTGAAACTCTCATTCCGGATGATCTGCTTCCATATCCTACATATGGAAAACTTCTCTTCTATATCTGATCAGATTTACAGAGGAGAATTCTAAATGACAGAAACTGTTCCTGTTTTTGGAATTTGTTTCTCACACAGGTAAATACAGGGGATATCTATTATGAAACTCTACTTCATAATTCATTATCGATTTCCTCATCCATTAATCACACGATACGGATATCCCCTGTTTTACATATTTATTTTACAACTGAATATTTCTGCAGACGCAGACAATATACCATGATCGTAAAGGCGCGAAAGGAAAAACAAGTTTGTTTTCTCTTTCGCGCTTTTTGATATTTAAAAACGTGTTTTTCGAAATATTTCGAAAAGTGCGAAAAGAGGGAGGAAATTATTATGGATTATTCAGCAGTAAACACGATCTGGGTACTTGTTGGTGCCGCGCTGGTCTTCTTTATGCAGGCCGGATTTGCTATGGTGGAGACAGGTTTCACCAGAGCAAAAAATGCAGGTAACATTATTATGAAAAACCTGATGGATTTCTGTATCGGTACTCCGGCTTTCTGGCTGGTTGGCTTTGGAATCATGTTCGGTGCAGGAAACGGCTTCTTCGGAAGAATCGGCGGTATCGCTTCAGAAGCAAATTATGGCAGTGCAATGCTTCCTGACGGAGTTCCGTTCTGGGCATTCTTGATTTTCCAGACAGTCTTCTGTGCTACTTCCGCTACAATTGTTTCCGGTGCTATGGCTGAGAGAACCAAATTCTCATCCTACTGTGTATACAGTCTTATGATCAGCCTTGTAGTATATCCGATTTCCGGTCACTGGATCTGGGGCGGCGGCTTCATCAGCCAGATGGGCTTCCATGATTTCGCAGGTTCCTGTGCAGTACATATGGTAGGTGGTGTGGCCGCCTTTATCGGTGCCATCATTCTTGGACCACGTATCGGAAAATATTCCAAAAGCGGAAAATCAAAAGCAATTCCAGGTCATAACCTGACAGTCGGTGCACTTGGTGTATTTATCCTCTGGTTCTGTTGGTTTGGTTTCAACGGTGCTTCCACTGTATCCATGGAAGGTGATGCAATTGTAAGTGCAGGAAAAATCTTCGTTACCACAAACCTTGCAGCTGCAGTTGCAACTGTAACTGTTATGATGATCACATGGATCCGTTATAAAAAACCAGATGTGTCCATGTCCCTAAACGGATCTCTTGCAGGTCTTGTTGCAATTACTGCAGGATGTGATACCGTATCTCCTGCATCCGCTGCTATTATCGGTATTGCAGCTGGTTTTGTCGTAGTATTTGGTATTGAATTTATTGATAAAGTATTAAAAGTGGATGACCCGGTTGGTGCTGTTGGTGTTCATGGTTTAAACGGTGCATTTGGTACTCTCGCAGTTGGTCTTTTCTCCGATGGAGCTGGTACAGGCTGGAAAGGTCTTCTTGTTGGCGGCGGTTTCCACGGATTTGGTGTACAGCTTGCCGGAATGCTTATCACAATTGCATGGGTTGCAGTTACAATGACAATTATTTTCCAGATTATCAAACATACTATGGGACTTCGAGTATCTGCTGAAGAGGAGATCCAGGGTCTTGATATAAAAGAACATGGTCTTGCAAGTGCTTATGACGGATTTGCTATTCGCGATGCTGTTGCTTCTGTTCCTGTTCCTATGGGAACTTCCAGAGAATTTACCGTTACTCCCAGACCTTCTGCTCCAGCTGAATTCATTCCGGAAATCCCAGCAGACGGCGTTCATAAGCTTACAAAGGTTGTTATCATTACCCGTCAGAACAAGCTGGAAGAGTTTATGCAGGCTATGAATGAAATCGGTGTAACCGGAATCACCATTACAAATGTTCTTGGCTGTGGTGTCCAGAAAGGGGCTCCGGCTTACTATCGTGGCGTTGAAATGGATATGAATCTGCTTCCGAAAGTCAAGATTGAAATTGTTGTCAGCCTTGTTCCTGTTCAGAAGGTTATCGAAACCGCCAAGAAAGTTCTTCATACCGGTCAGATCGGTGATGGAAAAGTTTTCGTATACGACATCGAAAACGTTGTCAAGATCAGAACCGGCGAGGAAGGTTACCTGGCATTGCAGGATACTCACGAAGAGTAATAAATTATTTTGACAGCTTACTATATTTTTGTTTCCCTTATTTAAAAACAGCTCCTGGAATTTTTCCGGGGGCTGTTTTTCTTATACGTTTCCGGCACATATGTCCGTCACTGCTGCTTCTTATACAAATATTTTGTTATCCATTATATTTCTGCAAAAGTTTTTCCAGTTCTTCTGAAATTTTTTTCGCATCCTCATACTTGCCTGCCTGAAGTGCAAAAGCTATTCGATTCTCCAGTTCTTTTTTCTTCTGCTCATATTCCAGGTAATCCTTATCAAAGTGATCGGCGTAAATCATCTTTCGGAATTTTCGCATACTTACCCTGCGAAGACCCTTGTCCTCTGTGAGAAGCACATAATCCATGCAGTTGGCTACGGTATAAAAATCATGGGAAACCATTAGCACTGTTCCATTGTATTTCTCTATTGCCTGCTCCAATGCCAGCTGGGAATATGTGTCCAGATGACTGGTTGGCTCATCCAGAAGCAGCAGACCTGCACCTGTTCTGGATATCTTCGCAAGCTGGAGAAGATTCTTTTCTCCACCGGACAGATCACACACCGGACTGTAGATCAGTTCTTCCTCAAAACCATAGGTTTTCAGGTAAGCTGTCACCTGATCATCGGTATCAAAGCCTGCATCCTCAAAATTCTTAAGGACAGTGGCCTTCTCATCAAATACCTCCCCATGCATCTGGGAAAGGTATGCCATCTTAACATTTTCGCCAAGACGGATTGCCGGGTTTTCTCCTTTGATAATATCACGAAGAAGGGTCGTCTTTCCAGTACCGTTTGGTCCCACAATTGCAACCTTATCCCCTGCATGAAGAGTAAAGGTAACATGTTCCATAATCTCCCGGTCAAAGGTCACATTATAGTCTTCTACACTTAACACTATCTTCTCAGCTGCATTTTCCGCATTCGTATCTCCCTGCCCGGACCTTCTTTCACTTTCCAAAGATTCTTCCGGATTTTCACCAGAAAATTCCGCATCCAATACCTCATCTGCATGAAATACAATCTCCGGCTGCTTAATATCCACAAATGGAGACTTTGTTTTTCTCGCTTCCAGACGTTCCAAAAGGGAAACTCTCGCATGCAGACTTCTACCCCTTGTAGCACTGTCAATGGCAGTAGCACTGTTTCGAAGACGCTCCACAATCTTGCGGTTACGCTCGATTTCCTCCATATCCGCCGCAGCCAGCTCCTGCTGCTCAATTTTCATCTGCAAAAGTGCAAAATTATAATCCACATAATTGCCATCAAATTCCTGCATCTCCGTATTCTCCAGATGGAGGATCTTGTTGAAGCAATGATTCAGAAGATAGCGGTTGTGGGTGATCACAAGCAATGTTCCCTTATGGGAATTGATCAGATTCCGAAGTGCATTTAAGTGCTGAAAATCCAGGAACACATCTGGCTCATCCATAATAATAAATTTCGGGCTGATCATCATCTCACGGATAGCCTGCACCAGCTTGAACTCTCCACCGCTTAAATTTGTAAGAATCTGGTCTTCATACCCAGCCAGCCCCGCTGTTTTCAGCTGCTTGCGGATATTACTTTCGTAAAAGTCACCGTCAATGGCATTAAATTCATCTAAAGTCTGCTGATATTCCTCCATCAGCTCCTCCAGATGATCTGTAGCTGCCATATCCTCGCAGATCTGGTTGATCTTATTCTGAAGCCTTACAAATTCTTCACTGATATAATCAAATACCGTAATCTCTTTTTCTTCCTCAACGGTGTAAAACTGACTGACATACCCAATCCTTCCAGGTACATCCACGATCAGCTTTCCATCGTATAAATAGTTATCCGGATGAAGTATCATGTTCACCAGTGTACTCTTACCGGTTCCATTGGTTCCGATAAAGGCACAATGCACATCATCCTCCAGGGTAAATGAAATTTTATTATATAACTCTTTATGTGGAAAAGAATAGGATAAATTCTCTGCTTTAATCATAAGTACTCCTCTAATAGCTACCTTTTATTTTAATTTCGGCAGGTTCCACCTGTAATGTGCAGCCAGATACCGCATCAAGATCACTGCTGCGGATCCAAAGATCAGGGAGAACACCACTCCAAACCAGCGGTATGTATACACACAAACAATAGCTCCTACAATGGATGCACATGCATAAATATGCTTTACGAAAATATAAGGCGGCACCTCTGCCATCATATCACGGAGCAAACCACCGCCAACACCGGTGATGGTTCCCACAAATACCAACAGGAACGTGTTGTCTGCAAACCCCTGGCGGATTCCAGTATTTACGCCAACCACAGTAAATATCCCAAGTCCTACAGAGTCCATCACCAGCATTACTTTATCATAAGCAACATTTCCCTTCAGCATCTCCCTTTTAAAATAAAGGAGAAAAAACACCAGCACTGAAGTGAGCACTGCTACAGCCGCATATACTGGCTTCTGAAAAACTCCCGGAGGAGGAATTCCCAGCGTCACATCACGAATCATACCACCGCCAACTGCAGTGATCACCCCAAGAACCGAAACTCCGAAAATATCCATCTTCTGCTCCGATCCCACCAGTGCACCGGACGCCGCAAATGCAATAGTTCCAATCATCTCCAAAATAAATGTGATTGTTTCCTGATAACCCATAAAACAACAACCTCGCCCAATTTTATCCTAGAGCGTGTTTGAAAAAGGCTTTCTGCAAGATGTGCGTCACAATTTGTGGGAGATTTTGTCCGGATGAGGGTGCCGTAGTGGGCTACGGCAACTGAATTCGGGCAAAATCTCCTACAAAGTGGGGCGTGCAGATTGCGGGAATGATTTTTTCAGATACGCTCTATGTAATTCGCAAAAAATTTGCTGCTTGTTCCAATAAATGACACCAAATCAGTATAACATATAATTCTCCGTTTGCCACCTGAAAATACCAAAATTCTTAATAAATTTCAGTGGTGCTAAATTATTTTTTCAAAAAAGCGCAGAAATACAGCCAGAAGATTTCTCCCCTGGCTGTACATGTTATTCTCTTTTAATATTTTTCTTAATCAAATGCTTTTCATACACGCCATCAACCCTTAACACCGCCAAGTGCAACACCTGCGACAATATACTTGGAAAGTACCAGGTATACAACAACCAGAGGGATAATGGTAACAAACAGTCCTACATAAACTACACCATAGTCAGTACGGAACTGGTTGGAGCTCAACAGCTGTACAAACATAGGAAGTGTTTTCTTGGAATCTGTTGTCAGCAAAATGGTAGGTGTAAACAGGTTGTTCCACTGTGCGATAAACTGGAAGATTGCCTGTGTGGCAACTGCCGGTTTCATAATCGGCAGGATAATTTTGTTAAAGGTATTCCACTCTTTTGAACCGTCGATTCTGGCTGCCTCGATCATCTCCAGAGAAAGTGTACTTTCCATATACTGTTTCATAAAGAAAACAACAGTTGGAGCTGCAATGGTAGGAATGATCAGCGGAACGTATGTATCGATCAGCTTCAGATCCAGCATGAAACGGTAGAAACCGATGATGGAAATCTGACTTGGTACCATCATAACTGCCATAATAAATGCCCATGCAAATTTTTTGAATTTGAAATCATATACATGGATACCATAAGCTGTCAGAGATGAAAAGTAAACTGACAGGAAGGTTCCAGGAATCGTAATGGTTGCAGAGTTAATGATCGCTTTCTGCAAAGTAATCTGCATACCGTTCTGCTTGATCATCAGGTTTTTCCAGTTCTCGATCAGGTGTGTGGACGGAATCAGGGAAACACCAGCCTTGATAGACTCAGAATCTCTTGTTGCGTTCATAACCAGAAGAACAAATGGCAAAAGTGCAATGATACAGAATAAAATACAAATAATGGTACGGAAGACTTTCTGATGCAACATATTCTTGCTGTAGCTGTCTGCTGTTGCGGCTTTACTCATGATCTTCCACCTGCCTTTCTACGCTGTTTCTGCTCTTTTTTCATACGTCTGTCTTCGCTGTCGCTCATAGTTGCGAACAGGATCAGACTGACAACCAACGTGATAATAAACAGTACTACGGAAACGGCTGCTGCCTTTCCAACATCGCTGTTGTACAAACGCATAATATACATGGCCATTGTGGTAGTCTTATCATCTGGCAGACCAACAAGTCCGGTCTCCGGAACGTTGAACAGTGCTGGGATATCATACATCTGAAGACCACCGATTGCGGAGGTAACCAGTGTGTACAGCATAATTGGTTTCAAAAGCGGTAAAGTGATGTAGCGGAATTTTTTCCAGCCTGTTGCACCATCAATATCAGCAGCCTCAAAAAGTCCCGGGTCAATGCCAAGAACGCCTGAAATCAGAAGCAGGGTCGTATTACCAAACCACATCCACCACAGAATTGTGGAGATCAGCCCACGACTTCCTGCTACGCTGGACATAAAATCGAAGTTCTTGCTGAGAACGCCCCAGTCCTTCAACGTCTGGGTGATTGGTCCGTACTGGGAAAATAAAGATTTAAACAGTACAGAAACGGAAGCTGCAGTGATAACACTTGGAAGGTAAACAATAACCTTCATCGCACCGGTTCCTTTCACCTTAACCTTCTCATCCGTCAGCCATACAGCCAGAAGAAGGGAAACCAGAATCTGAGGAACAAAGTTGCAGCCCCACATTACAAGGGTATTTTTCAGATAGCTGAGTACATAACCTCTCTCTCCTGCAGCCATACCAAGGATATTTACAAAATTCTGAAGTCCTGCAAACTCCATGAATTCACGTCCGTTACGTTTGTAGTAGGTTAAGGTACTATAATAGAAAGTATTGATCAGTGGCCACAGCTGGAACACCAGATAAGTGATAAAAAACGGTGCAATAAAGAAGTAGCCATACCTTCCATAATCGATCATTTTTTTCTTTTTCTTATTCATAACAGCCTCCTGTCTGAAGTTGCCTGCTTTTCCCAGGCAGAATGCCTGACACTGGCGGGGGGAACTGCCCCCTTTGGCTTCTGCGCCATCCCCCTCTGCCACTGGCAGTCATTCTGCTTTTTTATAGCAAAAGCAGCTGCTCGCTTATATAAGAATGTGCTGCTCCTTCTTTGGGGAAGAAGCAGCACACTCACTACTTACTTATGATTGACTCTGCAAACTCTTAAGCCACATTATTCTGCGCTCAGGTAAGAGAATGTATCATGGATAGATGCAGTCAAATCTGCAAGTGCAGTATCAAGGTCTTTTTCGCCTGTAGCATAAGCCTTGGTCTGAGTATCCATAAGGGAAAGGATCTGCTGGTCTTCTGCTGTTACCATAGAAGCGTCAAGTCCGTCTGCTAATGGAAGGAAGAACTCCATGAAGTTCTGTCCAGCGTCTGGATACAGATAGCCGTTTCCATCTGCGGATGTACCAGCCTCGATGATCTTGCTGACAGCTGCTGTATTGTTTACATAGTCAGAGTTCAGAGCGTTGATTGCAACCATTCCATCTTCATCACATGTGAAGAACTTCATAATCTTAGCTGCAAGCTCGGTATCTGCACAATCTGTTGTAGCTGCAAGTCCTGTGCCGCCCCAATAGCATTTTGTCTGGGTAGGAACAAGGATTGTGTTGCCTTTCCAAGCATCACTTAAGCTCCAGTATACAAACCATGGGCATCCCATATAAGCAAGTGCTGCGTTAGAATCAACGCCATCACCACTCAGCGCTCCACTGATCTGTGTTGAAGGTAAGATCTTCATCATAAAGAGTCTTAGCTGTTTCCATATATGTCTTGATGTTGTCATCAATTGTAATCTTATCGTTCTCATCATAGAAGCCCTGGGTTCTGGAACCGGTCAGGCTACGTTTGATCTCATCATAACCGGAGAACAGTTTGCATTTTCCACCGGAAGCGTCATTCACTTCTTTTGCTGTAGCAACAATGGTATCCAGATCTTTGAATTTCTCAGCTAAAGCTGCCGGATCTGTTGTTCCAAGATATTTCTCAGCCAGATCTGCACGAACTGCATAGCATCCAGGAGTTGCCTGCCAGAACAGAGCTCTTACGTTTCCATCAACATCGGATCCAAGATCCAGATTGTACTGATAGCTGTTTGCATAGTCATCAGCTGTGATTCCAAGATCTGCTACATTCTGTACCCAGTCGCTGTTTACATATTTCTGAACATAGTCAACTTCCAGACCCATCATGTCAGGATATAACTCATTTGAAGGATCATCAAGTACAGGATCCAGTTTGCTCTGATAATAATCAGATCCGCCTGTGTTTACGAATACGATTCTTTCATAATCATCTGGATAAGCCTCTTTGAATGGTCCATCAAGGATCTTCTTGATATCATCGTTCCATCCCCATACTACAAAGGAATCATCTGCGGAAGCGTCTCCGGTAACTTCGTTCTCCGGCGCTGCATCTTCTGCCATAACCGGAACTGCAAACATTGTCATTCCTGCCAGCATAGAAGCTGTTAATAATACGCTCACCATTTTTTTCTTCATGTTACTTCCTCCTTTAATTATATCTTTTAATTTTTTTAATAACTACTTGAAATTTTTTGATGGATACAAAGTTTTCACGGAAGCACCTTTAAAAAGGGTTCCATCCACTGTGTATTTCTCAATAACTGTTGTCTTCGGGTGCTCAATCAGCTCAATCAGCCTTTCTGCCGCTATCCTTCCGATTGCCGCTGTATCCTGGCAAAGGGTTGTCAGCTTGGGTTCAAGAACCTGGGCGATATTGATTCCATCGTACCCGGCTACTGAAATGTCTTCCGGTATCCGAAGTCCTCTTTCCCGTATCTCGTTTATCCCTCCCATCGCTGCATAATCGTCAGGATAGAGAATACAGGTTGGCGGATCTTTCAAATCCAAAAGTTCACCGGTTCTCTCACCTGCCAGATCAGCATCTCTGTAAAAAGACGGTTTTACATATTCATCCGGTTCTTCAATACCCAGCCTTTGCAGGGTCCGGTAAAAGCTTCCCAGACGATTCTTGGTAACCGATGTGTCATCTCCGTGAATGTAAGCGATCTTGCGGTGTCCCTTCTTATATATATAGGTAACAAGTTCTTCCATTCCCTGGATGTTGTTGGATACTACCGATATCCTTCCATCACAGATATGATCGATGGTCACCACCGGAATGTCTGAAAGGAGAAGCTCCTGAACCTCTTCTGCGGTAAAATCCACACAGGCCATTACTACTCCGTCCACGCCCCGGTATCTGCAGTGCTCCAGGTAGGTCATCCTTTTACCGGAAACATTTCCGCTTGTAAAAGTAATGTCATAGCCTTTCGCTTCTGCGGTGCTTTTGAAGCTTTCCAGTACTCTGTTGAAGTAATCATGTGTGAGACCGCTTCGGGCCTCATCCACAAATAAAACTCCCAGATTAAAGGTTCGCTTCGTCTTCAAAGCTCTTGCCGATGAGTTGGGAAGATATCCCATCTCTGAAGCCGTTCTTAATATGTAGTTTTTTGTTTCTTCTCCGATATCGGAGTAACCATTTAATGCTTTACTGACAGTGGCGACTGAGACATTACATTGTTTTGCGATTTCTTTCATGGAAACCATATGCTTGCCTCATTCTTTCCTGTTTTTCTTTCCTGTCATCTCTAAATCGTTTTCGTAAGCTTATAGTACCCCCTAGTGCACAAAAAATCAAGTGGTTTCTGGCGTTTTTTGTGCGTTTTCACGTCATTCTACCTATTGCACAATTTGGATATTTGTGTTTTTAACAATTTAATCGTGAATAAGAGCTCTTTTCGAAATGTTTTCGCGAAAAGTTTCGTGTTTTAAATCTCTGATTTGTAATATATAATAGATTTAATTATTACTGTAATTTTTATGTTGCTTTTAATCAGTCTTTCTATTATACTAAGAACAAATATATACCATTATTCTTTACTTTTATTTCTTATTGCCTTTACTTATTCGTTTTCGTGTGTTAATTATCTCACAATTCAATCCAATTGATTTTTTCGAAACTACTCATTGCATTTGCAAAACATTATTACTTATATAAGCGCAGATCACTATGCAGCTTCGAAAATTAAAATAATGCACCCTGATGTAAATCACGAATAGCAATCAACCAATTAGAAAGAATTCAGCAAGAATAAAATTTATCAAAGGAGATCCACTATGAATTTCGGACATTTTGATGACGTCAATAAAGAATATGTTATTACAACACCAGATACCCCGTTGCCATGGATCAATTACCTTGGCTCCCAGGATTTCTTCACACTGATTTCCAACACCTGCGGCGGCTATAGCTTCTATAAAGATGCAAAGCTGCTCCGTATCACTCGTTACCGCTACAATAATATCCCGGTAGATTCCAACGGAAAATACTACTATATCAAAGATGGAGATACCGTATGGAATCCAGGTGCAATGCCAACCCGCACTCCTCTTGATGTTTATGAGTGCCGCCATGGACTTGGCTATAGCCGTTTCCACGGTGAGAAAAACGGCCTGGCAGCTGATCTTCTTGCATTCGTCCCTGTTGACACAGCCTGCGAGATCAACAAACTGACTCTGCGAAACAATTCAGATAAAGCGAAAGAGATTTCGTTATTTTCATATGTAGAGTTCTGCCTCTGGAATGCCGTTGACGACATGACCAACTACCAGCGAAACTTAAGCACCGGTGAAGTTGAGATCATCGGCAGCACCATTTACCATAAGACCGAATACCGCGAACGACGCAATCACTACAGCTTTTTCACTGTAAATACTCCTGTAGACGGTTTTGACACCAGCCGTGATGAGTTCTTAGGACTTGGCCGCGGCAATAATGCTCCAATCGTTGTAGAGGAAGGCAAGAGCCACAATTCTGTTGCCAGCGGATGGTATCCCATTGCCAGCCAGCAGATCAATGTTTCCCTGGCACCTGGTGAAGAAAAAGAATATGTTTTCCTTCTCGGCTATTGTGAAAACCCAAAAGACGACAAATGGGAAGCTTTAAACGTGATCAAAAAAGAGCCTGCTAAGAAGATCATGGAGAAATTCGAAACTTCCGAACAGGTAAATGAAGCTTTCGCCATCCTGAATACTTACTGGGATGATCTTCTCTCCCGCTATCATGTAGAGAGTAAGGATCCTCACGTAAACCGTATGGCAAATATCTGGAACCAGTACCAGTGTATGGTAACCTTTAACATGTCCCGTTCCGCTTCTTACTATGAATCCGGAACCGGCCGTGGAATGGGCTTCCGTGATTCCTGCCAGGATCTTCTTGGATTTGTACATCTGATCCCGGAGCGTGCAAGAGAACGAATCCTTGACATTGCAGCTACCCAGTTCGAAGATGGAAGTGCTTATCATCAGTACCAGCCGCTTACCAAGCAAGGTAACCTGGATATCGGAAGCGGATTTAACGATGACCCGCTGTGGCTGATTGCTGCTGTGGCCGCTTACTTAAAGGAAACTGGAGATTATTCCATTCTGGATGAAATGGTTGCTTTTGACTGCCATATGGAAAAAGCAGCTCCTCTTTTTGAGCATCTTCGCCGTTCCTTCGAATACAGCCGCACCCATCTTGGACCACACAAGCTCCCTCTCATCGGACGTGCTGACTGGAATGACTGTCTGAACCTGAACTGCTTTTCCAATGCACC
>ENA-OPBL01002506-OPBL01002506.1-human-gut-metagenome-genome-assembly--contig:-NODE-2506-length-13372-cov-3.918450_pt1 | contig 13372 bp, 9 predicted proteins | sample MGYA00241073_ERZ501461 | MGnify/ENA primary metagenome ERZ501461 (study PRJEB25962, sample SAMEA2042630) | human gut metagenome | biome: human gut; feature: human-associated habitat; material: faeces... | reverse complement strand
ATCTTCTATTATATATTTTAATCGTTCTAACAGACTTGCCATATTGCTTCTCCTCTTGTTCTGATAAACTTTTACAAATAAAGGTCTGAGCTCTGCAAACTTGTTGGCATATGCAATCATACCGTATTTAATCTGCAGCCTGTGAGCTTTCCTCTTTTTTGCTGCCTGGGAAAACTATCATCTGCTCCAGTTCTTCTTGGGGAACCGCCTGGTATTTTTTGAGGTAATCCACTGTATTGACTGTGGTTTTCTCCGTTCCCGGAGTGTCATATACAACTGTCTTGTTCTCTGTGAATTTATTGTCCGGAATTATATCATACTCTATCAAATCCAGATTATTTCTTACGCAGAATGTCATGTATGTTTTTCCATCCAGCTTTATCCTCTCAAATGTTCCAAATGCTACTACCGGAAGGTTATCGTTTTTCTCTGTCTGGTTCCATACCTCACTTCCCTCCTCTCTTGTATAAAGAGTTCCCTTTGAATACAAATACAGTGTCTCCAGCTGGGCATTATTGCCCGAATCATCTGTAGTGATTTCGCGCTGTACATAGCCTTCTTCTTCCACATATTTTTCATCTCCAAACTCATTATCATATCTTTTCCAGTTTCCACCATATGCGCCTATATCATATGTTGAATAATCCACTTTATTATGTATTATGTCACCAAGTCTGGTCTCCCCTCTGCGATTAGAGCTATTTCCATAATCAATAAGTTCTTTCCCGTCATACGATATAATATTTACGTTTAAATCCTCTGTTATTTCCAAAGGAGTCTCTGAAAGACCAATTAACATCGTATATAATGTTATCTTTCCTTCCTCTTTAATCCTCTGATCTATCATCTCTGATATCGTGATTTCACCTTCCGGCTCTGTGGTCACAAGCTCTGCTGCCGTGCAATCTGTTTCTGTTGCCTGAGCTGCTGATGTGTCATTTTCCTTCTTATCCTTTTTTTCACATGCTGTCACCATACATAACATACATGCAGCTATCATAAGAACTGATATTGCTTTCTTCATAATAATTTTCCTTCCTGTATTCGTTGCATTCATGCCTATTTATTGTTATCTCAATTTTTTATAACGTACTTAATATAGTTTGATACTCTTCGACACAACTTATCATAACTTTCGTCATCATCTCTCTGATTTTTATTACCTGCTCCCTTAGCATAGTCTTTTAAGTCCTTAATACTTACCTGCTGTTTCGGCTCTGCCTGTGCATTATATGCATCCACCATCTTCGTCACTTTCTCCACATCCGTCGTGATATTATCACAGATATAGGTGTCACCTACCCTGGTTATCTCCATATCCATGCCGAAATAATTGGCATCTTCTATCATGTCCTGACATGTAAAGTCTGTTTCTGTCAGTCTGTCTTTTGCTTCATCAATTTCTGCATTATTTTGTACATTTTCATTATTTTCATCATATGCTGCATTTAAGTCATTCAAATAATTTATTGCTGCGTTAGCCTTGTTAATCTTATCTCCTACGGTTTCATTTATTATTACCGCTGAAAGGCCTATAGCTTCATCAATAATCTTACCTTTTAAAGTATTACTTGTTACATCAAAAAATACTCTGCATTCAGTCTTTTCCTCTTCCTTTTGATTTTCAAGATTCTGCTTTGTATTCTCAATCATGCCGTGTGGAAGTACATGGCTTACAATCTGATTATCTACCATTCCATACGCATCTATCTGATTGACCTTCTCATTTTCTTTTCCTACTTTTTCATTAATAGTTCCATTTGTTACCTTGACGTTATAATATTTGTCCAATATCTCCCTGTCATTGCTGTCTGTAATATTGCATATGCTTACATCAAACGGCAGCTCTTTCAGGCATACGGATACGGTCACATTTTTCTCTTTATCGGAATGTATTGTAAATCCATCGTTTTTTCCATTATATGCAACTCCTATTATCGGGTAGCTATCAACCATTGCTTTAAACAGGGATGACACTCTGTACTGCTCTTTCATCTCTTCAAGCGCTTCATCACTAATCTCGTCGTTTCTGTATGCACATTTTTCGCTGTAATAGTCAATTATATCCATACTTGTCTTATATATATCCACCGCCCTCTTAAATGTATTCGTGACACTCACACTGTAATACTTAGGGTCTTCCAGATCTGCATTATCTATCCACTCATCATCCTTGGCGTTTCCATAACCTGCGCGCAGCATGTTCTCTATATTTGCTATGGTTTCTTCCTCATCATCTGTGGACAGCTTTGGAAATACTGATACAAGTGCCTGCAGCTCTGCATCTGGTACAAATTCCTTCCGCATCTCATAGTTTATTTCGTCCCAGTTCATAACTGTCTTTCCATTAGAATCCACTGAATAGAATCGCTCTTTATAATACTCTGTTATCTTCGAGTCCACTTTTGCCTGTATATTACCAGCTTTTGTTTTCAATGTCTGGCAATCCATCGTATATATATTCTCAACGGATCTTACATTAATCAGAGCTGCCAGTTCTTTAATTGCAGTGCTGAATCTTTCCAAATCCATATATTCGTCCCGAAACCTGGCTGCATATAGATCATCCACTCCATTTACATTATCAAACATCCTTCTTACACTATTGCTTGCCTCTTCATTTTGTCTCTGATATTCTGTTGCCGCGTTTCTTAGCTGTGATTCATAATCATATTGAAATATACCTTTGGTTTCCACTACACCGTAGGTTTTGTTTATTTCCTCCCACTGTTCTTCTCCTCCCATATAGCTTTGTATGTCATCGTATGCTTCCTGCGTAAAATCCTTAAATTTCATTATGCGTCACCCCTCCTTCTAATACGCTTCATATGTTCCTATACCATATATATCTCCATCTGCCTCATCTACATCTCTCACAAATTCATTAAGTTTTTTTGACATTTCCCTGAAGGATTCTCCCAGTATACTCTGATATGTATGAACAGCATCCTCGTACACTTCCAGCTTATCGTGCAATTCACCGCTTATAACCGCATTTGTGTTTATAATATCAAGTATCATCTGATATTCGTTCATCTGTCTATCTGCAATCTTTGCAAGTTCTGAGTATAAACGCACAAGTTCTGTAAATTCCTCCTGCTCAAACATTAAATTGTACTGTCCCATTACTTACTCTCCATTCTTCTTTTTTTTATTCTCAGCTGCTCTATATTGTCCTCATATGTACACAGCTGCTGATTTATTTCATATATCCTGTCATTTCTGCTCCTGATTGCATTCTCTACATCTCTCAGCATTGAATCTATAGCATTCATCGCATTGGCTACATACGATTTTCCGTCGTTTAATGAATTAATACTCTTAAGTCTGCCCTTCAGATTTGTTATATTACGACTGCTATATCTGTCCATGCCGGCTATATTATCAACTCTGCATTTAAACCGGTTTTGCGCCTGCCATTTATATTCCTTTATTTTCAATGCTTCCTGATCCAAAGCATCTATTTCATTAAGCAGCCTGTTTTTCTCAAGCTGCAGATTTTCTACATTTGCCCGGTACCTTGATATTCTGCGACTTAATTCTTTTAGTTCCATAATAGTATTATTCTCCTCACCTTTTATATTTAAAGCTATTCATTAAATATAAATTCCTCATTAGCTAACATCAGACAGTCTCCCGGTAATATCTCTGTTTCCTGCCCCGCCTTTATTATCCTTCCATTGATAAATGTGCCATTGGTAGAATTTTGGTCCATTACATAATAACGTCCGTTTCGCATGGTTATCACTGCATGCACCCTGCTGATATTCGTATTGTCTGCTACCGCATAATCTGACTTTTCCGGATTCTTTCCCAGCACAAACGATGGTTTGCCAAGCTCTATCTTTTCACCTGTTACCTGCCTTGTAAGACTTGCAAAATGATAGTTCACCGGTTGCATCTGCTGTATCTGCTGTACGGATATGCCATCATCTGACAACACTGTAGTTCCATCCATGCTGCCCTGCATTACCTGCTGCATTATCTGTTGCTGCATTATCTGTTGCTGCATTGTCTGCTGCATTGTCACTGCTTTGTTTTTCAGCACGTTCACAACTGCACGCTCTTCGCGTGAGATATATTTTTCTATTGCATTGCCGTTGAAGCCATGGAAGCTTCTGACATAATACATAAATCTGGATATATAATTCGTATCCTCATTGATAACAGGTGTCATTGTATAAATTATGTTTTCTATAAACCCGACAATATCTGCACTTTCCTGTCCTCCTACTATCGGAAAATATATAAAGTACATCTCTTTTGTCATCTCGTTTATGTATACGTCATCCATATTAAAACGAACACTGTTTACGTTCAGTCCGTTATTGTATACATCCTCAACCATTATTACTATCTGCTCAATCATGAAAAAGAAATCATATTTGCTTATGGCTTTTTTCAATCTATCGGTAAGATTTATATTTGCAGGGCACGTATATATGACACTGTCTTTTTTTGTTTTTGTCACATGCATGATTCCACATGGTTTTATTCTGGCTAGCTGGCTTAGTTCGGTTTCATTTATTCTTTCCTTTCGTCCTGCCTTCATCATGGCAGTAACGGTCGATTTTTTTATGCTTACTTTTAATTTAGACATTCGCTATTTTCCATTCCTTATGAGATACATTCTGTCGTATGTAAAAATTCTATTTTCTTTGTTACTTCGAACCTGATATTGGTTTTTTGCAGCTTTTCGGTTATATCTTCCAATACTGTGGTTTCATCCTGCAATACTTCTGTCGGTGCATCCAGCACAGTAGTTTCATCTATATTTTGTGTATATCCCGGCTTTTTCTTATTCTCCCCTGCCAGGTTATATGACGGTGCTATCGGACCGGACGATGTTATGTCAATATGTCCCGCTGTCTGCTTTTGTACAATTGCTGCAATTCCTTTCCGGGCAGATTTTCCGGTAAGTGCACCTATGACCTTAGGTATTTCAAGCACTATAAGTATGACTATTGAAGCTATAAGCATTATGGCAAATGCGGTGAAGGATACGTAAAATATCATCCTGTACTGATTATAAGTCATCTTTGTTTTCCTCCTTCACGCTCTGTGCCTTCTCAATTGTTTTGTCTATATTATCCTGCAATCCTGTTATTTGCTCGCGCATTATGGATTTATCCAGCTTTTCTGTTTTGTCCTTTATTGTCTGTAATAAATCCATAACTTTATCCTTATCTGTCACTGCTATAAATGATGTGATATTTGTGTCAACTATATCATCTATCTCATTCCATACCTGAATCTTTGCGTCTAAGCTGTCAAAATCCTCTGATTTTGCATATAGCTCATTTATTTGCTTCCATAGCTTTTTGTATTCTTCATATGTTTTTTCTGTCTGTTGTATCTTTGCTCCATCATACTGGCTAATCAATGTCAGACAATCTGATATCTCACAGTATATTCCTGCCTCCGGATGATTCTCCTTCGCTTCCTTGAACCACTGCGCCGCACTGGAGTATCTGTCTTTTTCCACATTGATTTCGTAGTAGAATAAAAAGCTTTCACCAATCTTATAGCATACATCCTCATATCCCTTTGGATTTTTTTCTTTCAGCTTTGCCATGACATCATATGTATGCACCCGGCCATTGTGGTCCTTGCAATCTATACCTACCATCAGCCTGTTCAATATCTGCGCCTCATCCCTGTCCAGCACAAAATCGTCTGTCAGTTTGTCATTCAGCTTAAGATATGCCTCCGTCCTTGTCGGGTCGGTGACTATAGCCGTGTAATATCCATTGTCATAATTGTCATAGGTATCCGCTTCTTTTAATATGCTATTATAGTTTTCATTTTTTTTGTGTTCTGCCGCACAATAGCTTAATACTGTGCTTGTTCCAAGCAGCATCGTCAAAACTGATGTGGTGATAAATACCGCAAGCTTTCTCTTTAGATTCTTCCTATACATGTCATCAATCTCTGTATAGTGCTCAAGGTCATACATCAGCTCAGCTGCGCTCTGATATCTGTTGTTTGGATCCGGCTGTGTACACTTTGTAATAATACGTTCAAGACCACCTGACAATGTTGGGTCAATTTCTCTGATCGGCCTTATTTCGTAAGGTGGCTCACAGGGATTCATTCCCGTAACAAGATGATACATTGTGGCTCCCAGACAATATATATCTGTTCTCGCGTCTGTCTGCCCCATTCCACCAAACTGTTCCGGTGCAGCATATCCCATCGTGCCAAGACATGTTGTATCCTCTATGTTATTTTCCTTATATTCCCTTGCTGTTCCAAAATCTATAAGTACCACATTCCCATCAGGCTTTAGCATTATGTTTGCCGGCTTCATATCACGATATATGATTGGCGGGTTCTGTGAGTGCAGATATCCAAGAACATCGCATAGCTGTTTGGCCCACTTTATCACATTTTTCTGCGACTGGGCTCCGTACTCCTGCAATGCTGTCTTGAGAGAATTTCCCTCTATATAATCCATTACGATAAGGAATCTGTCATCCTCATCTATGACATCGACAATATCAGGAAGACTGGGATGGCTCAGTTTTTTGAGCATATTGGTCTCCGCAACAAGACTTTGCTTTACCACCTCAAAATCCTTTACTCCATCCTTTCTGACCTCTTTTATTGCCCACTGTTTGTTTGCCCTTTCATTCATAGCCAGGTACACAACGCTCATTCCGCCGTGTCCAACTTCGTTTAGTATCTTGTATTTTCCGTCAATTAAAGAGCCTATTTCAAGCATCTGTTCCTCCTACTGTGCCTTTATGAGCGCTGCTGTTATATTATCGCGCTCTCCTCTTTGCATGCTTAGTCTGATGAGCTGCTCCAGTCTGTCGTGCATATTCTGCCCATCTACAGTTGCTGCCGTTTTCAGCATCTCATAGATTTCCTGTTCTGATACCTCATGCCTGAAGCCATCTGAACAAAGCAGAAGTGACATTCCATTTTTCATTGCCCCGGTCCTGTACTCCGGCTTTACTTCTGCTGATGCCCCGACACACTGCAGCAGTACATTCCTTCGCGGATCTCTCATAGCCTGCTCCTGTGTCATATTTCCATTCATAATTTCCCGCTGTACATATGTCTGGTCTGTCGTAAGCCTTTCTATATGGTCTGAAAGGCTATATATTCTGGAATCGCCCACGTTTATAATGTAGTAGGCTTTTTGCGTGACAAGCAGCGCTACCACTGTTGTTCCCATGTTTACTGCATGTGCTTTGCCATATGCTTTTATTTTTTCGTTCTGCTGCTGTATTACTTCATCCCACTGTCTTTCCAGAATCAGACTGTCAATATCCGGGTTCGACGATTTGCAAAGCTCAGGCAGCTGCTCGTCACTCCATCTGTCAAATGCTCTGACTACAGTGGCACTGGCCAGCTCACCCTTCGATAAGCCGCCCATGCCGTCACATAATACTGCAAATGCCATGTCTCCTTTGCATGTTGAGAAGCACTTTACCAGCAGACTATCCTGATTAGTTTCTTTTACGATTCCTCTGTCCGTGTCAGCTGCTATTTCAAATCTCATACTCACTCCTCCCAGAATTCAAAATCTTCGTTGCCAAGTCTGCCTTGAAGGGCATGCGCTTTCGCGCATGCCACAGACATTGTTGTTTTTCCCACACCACCACATGGTAATGTAAATACATAGGTAATTATCTTATTGCTCATCATTGTCTTTCTTTTCTTTCATCTTTTTTCTCATATAATAAACGATTATCAATATCGCAATTATAAGTACAAATAATAATATTGCTCCAATTATATATATTGCCTTATCATTGTTTGTTTCTACTGATTTGACATCTGACGAATTTAATTCCATAGGTACATCATCTTCGGCAATCTCTGTATCTGCTTCTGTATCCTTACCATATATTTTTTTCACTTCATTGGTCTTTCCACCTTCGTCAACAGAACAGTCTGCACACTCTACCATAAGCCTTGAATCACCGTCTTTTGCAGAGAGCACCTCCTTAGGTACTTCAAACTCTATCTTTCCGTCATGCTTGTCCAGATAGTCAAGCATATCGTCTCCCGACATTTCCTTGATAACCTTTTTTTCTTTGTCATCCTTGCCCACTACAGTAATCTTTACACGTCCAAGCTTTCCACCATCATCCTTCGGCATCAATACTGCATTCTTTGAGCCAATATAGTTTTCATTGTTTTTATCTACACCTGTCAATGTATATGTAGGTGCTGTCTTGTCCACAATAAATTCAATATTTACACTCTTCACATCACTGTAGGCAACTGAATCTGCTTTGTCCTTTGTCTCCACAACGATATTGTACTGACCCTCTTTTTCAAATACCGCATTTGATATCACATATTCGTACTTATGCCAGCCATCGCTTTCACTTACATTATTCACACTGAAGTCTGTTCCCTGCTTAAGTGCTTTTCCATTTACTTTGACAGTACAGCTGGTAACTTCATCCGGATTTATCTCTCTGACTACCACATCATGGTATACCTTCTGCACATAGTAATCCTTTACAAGCTTCATCGTATTGTCATCCAGCGAGAAGATTGAACCGCCTTTGTTTATGGAGAAATCCATCAATTTTTCTCCCTGCCCTGCAGTCTCTGTCACCTGCTTTCCGCCTGCATCTATAATATTGACTGTTTCATAAGAATTTCCGGCCTTATCCTGTGCATGGCATGTCAGTGAATACACTCCATCCTCATTGAGATTTCTAAACTCTACACGTTGTCCGTTTGAAATTGATATCACATTTCCGGTAATCGTTTTTCTTACGAATCTGCTATTTTCATATACCTCAACTGTAAGCACCGGTGAAAAGTATTCAAGATTAGTATCTGTGCACTCTATTACAAATGACATATTTCCTGAATTATTGTTTACTGAGCCCGGGGTTACTCCGTTGATTGTTACAACAGGCTTTGTCGTATCTATGCAGAACTCCTGCTTTGCAAGGTCTTTTGCCTTATTGCCGGCTTTGTCTGTATATGCAAGTGACCATGTATATGTGGCATCCGCATCAAAGCTTAATGTTGCCGTATGTATATCACCATTATCTGACCAGCTTCCAAATGCCGGTGCTGCTACTGATTTTCCTGCATCCTGCGCAGTCATGCTCAGTGCTATTCTGCTTGTATCAAAATTGTGCTCTGTGATTGTCACAGTTGCTGTTCTCTTGTTATTATAATAGTTTCCGTTTGATGCACTGTTGTTATCATATGCTACCGAAATAACAGGTGCTGTCGTATCAATTGTAAATTTTGTCGGTGCAAGCGAATTTGCATAATCCACTCCTGCTGCGGCATTTCCCGCAATGTCTTTTACTCCGATTCCAAATGTGTAATCGTCATCATGTCCGTAATATATTGTGGCAACATGTACTGTATCATCACCGTTACCGCTTCCACCTTCTGTGCTCCAGTTTGAAAGAGCAGGTGCCTTACCTGCTGCGGCTTTTATTTCCGCTGCTACCTTTGATGCATCAAAGTTACGCTCTGTTACTTTTACGGTTGCTGTTCGCGGTGCTTTGAAGTATGCTGTGTCTCCAAATGATGTATCTGCACTGTTATTGTCATAGCTTACCTGCACTGTTGGTGCTGTTGTATCTATTTTTATGTATTTTGTTACTGTGTATGCCGTTCCTGCATTGTCTGTTGCGGTAACATCTATACGCACTTCATTACTGTTGTTTGAAGCCGCGCTTATGTCAAATTGCTCTGTTACATGATTTTCCAGATCTTTTAAGCCCGCTGCTGTCTTATCATAGCTATATAATGTTCCATCCTGTGTCGTCTGTCCCATATTTGTTACCGTATAGTTTACGCTCTTTATTCCTGATGCAACTCCTGTGGCATTCTCATCTGATACCTCTATACTTACCGGCACATCTGCACTGTACACTCCTGATGCTGTCTCAGGTGTGATGACTGATATTGCCGGTGCGCATGTATCAACTACCAATCCATTTGTGCTGATATATGAAACATTACCGCTTAAATCTGTAACCCTGACATATACCACGCAGTTTTTGTTCTCGCATTCTATCGGTTCACTGAAGGTGCCATCCTCATTAAGGCTGTCAAGTGTCTTCCAGTCAGCCTCCTGAATACTGTCTACGTCAATTATTGCATCCTCTGCTGAAACGAAATACTCTGCTGACTTGATGCCGCCATGCTCATCTCCAAGCTGTCCGGCAATATTGACCTTCTTGGCAGCAAATCTTGAAATCTCATATTTGTCTTTTGGCAGCAATAAATCCCACACGGTATCCATGCCTGTTGAAAGTCCGTCAAACCTGATATTTCCTGTCGGCGACTGTACGTCAATTACAAACTCTGCTGATTTGTCTCCTTCTATCTCAAATCCATTATCTGAATTACCACACAAATCTTTTGCACTGACACTCAGCTCATACTTGTGTCCTGCATTGAATACGAGCTGCTTACTGTAAACAGCTTCTGCTCCCTCGCCTGTCTTTACCCAGTACGACTTTTCAGACCATGCATCTGACTGTGTCTGTTCATTTCCATCAACCTTTACATTGATTTTTGTTTCATCTGGGTCAAAGAAAAGCTCATTCTCTTTTACCGAAATGGTTGCAATCCTGTTTTCCCTGTAATACTCAGTGCCTTTTACACTGCTGATGCACTGTGGATCCGGCTGCTCAGGTGTACCATATGTCACTGTTATTGCAGGCGCTGTCTTGTGAATATAAAATGGCTGGCTGCCGCTTGCTGTCAAATCCACTACAGTCACGTTTCCTGCCTCATCAACAGCTTTAACATATACATCTACCTTTTTATCCAGATAAGCCTCAGCCGATACATTTATGATTCCTGATTCATCAATCTCATTCCATGCACCTTCATCATCCGATACTGACTGATCATCTGTCACTATCTGGTATTTTGCTGATACAACACCTGAAATGCTGTCAGCTACACTTGTTTTTATACGGACATCGTCATTGAAATATTTTCTGTTTTTGCCCGCTTCCGGCTCTATACTGACATCAGGTGACTGACTGTCCATGCTGAACTTGAAGCTGTCACCTTTAACCTCTGTCTTAAGACCGGCATAATCAGTTGCCTTTACTGAAAGCATCAGATCAATTCCGTTAAACTGCTCTGTTGCCGGAATGGTTATCCTTCCTTCCCCGCTTGCGTCAAGCTCAACAGTCTGTCCTGATACAATTTTCCTTTTCCCATCAAATACAGTGTATTCAACACTCTTAATTCCTGATAAGCTGTCATCAGCCTTAACGATATAGCTTATATCATCCTTATGCCAGCCTTTTTCATCGGCTGCTGTCATGGTATCCTGGGACACTGTAAGCTCCGGTGGCAGGGTATCAACAACCAGCTTCGATGTGGAGAAAAATGCTGTCTCGCCATTACAATTGTCCTGAGCCTTTACATATACGTTATATGAAGTATCCTTCAGATCAGATGTATTAATCTTGTACTTATATCGTGCATCATATGTATCCTCAATAAGCTCTAACGGCTTCCATGCTGAATCATCAAGCGCTTTTACCTGCTCATCATTTAAAATACTGCCACTTTCATCTGATTTATTCACATAGTAGAATGCCTGCTTTATTCCGCTGATATCCTCCAGCTGTCCATATACATTTGATGCCTGCTGACTGACCATATTCTGCTCGTCTATTAAATCAGCATCATATCCAATAGTACCTGAAGGCGCTTTTCTATCCACATAAAACGGCTGCTCTATTGAGCTTGTATCATTACACTCATGCTCCGCCTGATCCTTCGCATACATTCCGATTATCTGATATTTGTGTTCCTCATCCGCTTTTGTACCAAATGTGATGCAGCTGCTATAATCAGCCCCTGTCACGATCCACTCACTATACTCTATTCCTGCATCAATCAGCTTCTGGGCATTATCGACATCAAATACATCGAATTCTTCCCGGTCATCAACCTTTACCCAAAGCTGTGTGGAACCATCATCCAAAGAGACATCGTGGATATTCATGTCTACTTTTCTGACATTTCCATAATAATCCACAGCATCCTTTGTGAAAGCAGGTTTATCATCCTCCTTTGGATTCAATGTTATCTTTGGAGGCTGTGTATCATATTTGTAGTCGAGCCGCAGACTTCCAATATCTGTGATAGCTCCGCTTTCCTTGTCCTTACGTGCTATTACAAGAGTCTGTCTGTTATCACCCTGCTGTGGCATAAGCTGATATTTATCAGCTTCAATCCATTCATCACCTTTTCTAACCACATATACCGCCTGATTGTCACTTGCCAGCGATAATGTAGGTGCTTCTACATAAAACTGTGTACCCTGCAGCATTGTCCCTGTCAGGCTGTTATTCATACTGCTGTAATCATATTCTTTGATGGTAACAGTATATTCTGCCTCTGCTGACTTATATTTGTCATCTTCTGCTTTTGTCACCTTTATCCTTACAGTTCCAGTATCCTTTGCTGTCCATATACCGTTTGATGCAAAGTCTGTATCCTTTTCAATCAGATTTTTGCCTTCTACAACAGTGTATTTTAAATTGTCAACGGCTGCATCCGCCCTGTCGGATTTTACCACCGGAACAACTTTGTTCCCCACATAAATATCATCCGCCGGTGTATACTCTACCGTCAGCTGCTGTGGCTGTTTTTCCTCGGTGGCATTATTATCCGAATCCTGTTCATCTGGAATTTTACTGTCAGATATATCATCCGAAACTGCGTCGTTAGATATATCATACTCTGAAGAGGGTGTATCAGCACTTACCTGTGTTGCCGGAAGCGATGTCGCACCCATTACAGAAGCTAGCATGATTGCTAGTAACCTGTTAAGTTTTTTATTAAACACTCTCATATCTCCTTTTCTATAGTATTTTTTGTAACTATTCCGTTACGATTTTATTTATATTCCCACTCTTCATTCCATTATACAAAACAATGGTCACACAACGGTCACACGGAGACAACTTTGTGAAAACTGCATAATAAAAGCGCCGAAAATTACATATTTTTTAGACAATTTTCGACGCTTTTTCGGATTATTTTTTTATAACTATTATTTATTATATTTCTTGTATATCTTTTCAAACGCAGGCATAGAGTGCTTTATCATTTCCCTGTCCACACAGTATGATATTCTCACCCAGCCCGGACAGCCGAAGCCGTCTGCTGCTACTATGAGCACATCCTCCTCCTTTGCCTTCTCGCAGAATGCATTGCTGTCATCCTCGAGTGCCTTTACAAACATATAAAAGGCTCCGTCCGGCTTGAAGCAGTGATAGCCTATCCTTGTGAGTCCCTCGTACAGAAGGTCTCTGTTTTCTTTGTAGGCATTGATATCACCGGTTGCCCCCTGGCATTTTACTATCATCTTCTGGAACAGGCTTGGTGCACACACGTA
>ENA-OPBL01002501-OPBL01002501.1-human-gut-metagenome-genome-assembly--contig:-NODE-2501-length-13399-cov-15.815498_pt1 | contig 13399 bp, 8 predicted proteins | sample MGYA00241073_ERZ501461 | MGnify/ENA primary metagenome ERZ501461 (study PRJEB25962, sample SAMEA2042630) | human gut metagenome | biome: human gut; feature: human-associated habitat; material: faeces... | reverse complement strand
TTTTTTAAATTTATAAATTTAAAGTTTTCAATTATGAACAAAAAGTTTCTAAGTGCAATCTTGTTTGGAGCTTTAATGGTTGGCTCCACAAGTACATTTGTTTCTTGTAAGGACTATGATGATGACATCGATGGCTTGCAGGAGCAGATCGATGCAAACAAAAAACAGATTGATGACATCCTTGCTGCAATCAATGGCAAGAAATTCATCGAAAGTTATGCTCCTGTTGAGGGTGGTTATTTACTGACTTTTACCGGTGGCGAAACTTTAACTATCAAGAATGGTGCTCAAGGCGAAAAAGGTGAGCAAGGACTTCAGGGTATTCAAGGCCCGAAGGGTGAAACCGGGGCTACAATCGTTCCGAAGTTCAAGGTAGATGCCGAGAACTACTGGATGATTAGCGTAGATGAAGGTGCAACCTATGAGTATGTATTGAATGACGCAGGTGAGAAAATCAAGGCTGCAGGTTCAGAAGCTAATGTTGAAGAAGCTATCGGAAACTACGTGAAGGTAGACGAAGAGGGTTATATCTGCATTGGCGAATATAGAACTTCATTCAAATACAATGCTAACGTTCCTTCAATGATCTACAATGAAAAGGATGGAACTATGCAGGTTACTATTGACGGCCAATCATATACTTTGTTGATGGAAGGCTCTGCTTTCAATGGTCTGCAAACTATTGTGTATAGAAAGCAAGCTGCTGATGACGCAAATGACTATGCTGTAGCTTATCAGTTGTACTATCCTCAAAACGATACTGACGTTGATACTTTGTTTGCTGCAGTTCCTGCAAAGGCTTCTTTCAAAGTCTATCCTTCAAAATTCTCAAAGAGCGATGCCGAGCTCTTCTTCTCTGATACTTATCAGACAAGAGCTGCAGAACAGCCGAAATTGAATGTCTTGGATTGGGACTTCGATAAAGAACAAGATGGTGTTATTTGGGTAAAGATGACTCCGGTAAACTTTAAAGATGCTAAGACTGTATCTACTTCTGGATGGGGAAGTATGACATGGATTGACCCGACTACGCAAACAGAAATATCTGGCTGGGGAGCCGTATGGGTGGATCTTGGTGAGACAATCAATAGCTATGCTACCTCTCTGGATGTTAAGATGTACAAGCAATATGTTTCTGCATCAGATTATTTTAATGTTAAGTCAATGTATGTATCTTCTAAAAAGGTACATAACGTACGTGTAAATGCAGAGGAGGAAATCCAATATTCTAATAAGATGCAGACTGCAAGTAGTTGGTATCCCGAAAAATTCATGTCTCAGAATGATGCAGCTTCTTATAAGGTTGGCGAATTTGATTATAAAGGAACATTCAATCTGAACGATTCTATCAGTGCTGCTTTGGATTTGAATGACGGCGTACTGTTGGCTGATGCCGATATTCAATTTGAACAGAAATTCGAATTGATTGATGAAAATGCAGACAAGGATTTGTGGGGTGTAACCATTAAGAAAGGAATCTTTGATGCAGATAAAGTAGCTAAAGAAGGCATCTTGGCTGTTAAGGAAGAAAAACAAGCATCTGCTATTGATGAATATGCTGTAATCAAGGTCACTACTACAGTTAAATCACAAGTAGAAGGTGTACATGATTTGGTTGTTTATAACTATGTTTTGGTACAAGCTATACGTCCTACCGCTGCAGAAAATGTAGCAACTGTCAAATTGTCTCCGCTGGGTGATGCAACCTTCAACTTGAGCTACAAGACAGCTAAGCAAATTGTGAAGCTGGATGTACGCGCATTTGAAGACGCTATCGGTGGTCGTGATATCTTAACCGACAAGGGCACCTCTATTGTTTGGCCTTTGTATAAAGCAGATTACAATACAGAGAAGGAATTGACTGGATATAGTGAAGCATACGATTACCTAACTAATGCTCCACAGCAAGCTACATGGTCTGTAGATGTTCCTGTAGCTAGAGATGAGGCATTTGTATGGTACAAGAAGGCAGAAGGTAATGCAACAGACTCATTGTTCTTGTTTATTGGTCCTCAGACAGAAATTGATAAGACTACCCTCTATTTGAAATCCACTAATTACTGGTCTGAAGCACTTGCTAAGAATGGTTGGGTTTCTTATAATGGCATTTCTACTCCATATGCAGCTTATAACAAGTATGATAGTCAATATTTCATCACTACTATCAATGACCTTGCTGTAACTCGTAACTTTGCTGTTGCTATCAAGGATGCATACAAGGCACGTACAATCATTGGTGATTGGAGTGATGCTGCTAGCGGCAACTTCGGCATTAAGTCTGAAAACTTCGCTCATATGTATGATGTAACTCCTGCTGACGCTAAGGCTGTATTCGAATTGAATAAAGACAAGCAGAATGCATTTGTACAAGAATTGATGAAGGAGAACAAATTGGTAGTTGAAGAAGGTGCAAATGGAGAATGGAGAATAGCATTCACTGCTCCGATTGATATCAAGAAGGTTGGCAATCTGAAAGTTGATATTTATGATGCAAGTGGTTACGATGCTACTGACAAGAACCGTAAACCTGATGCAGAAGAATTATGGACTGTAGCTCGTCCGATAGCAGATTTCACCGGTGGTGCTGCACTGAAAGCATTTAACGATCCGAACTTGGCTGAGAATACTGAAATCACATTGAAACAATTACTTGTCAATACCGCTGGTACTGAAGCTAAGGCTAAAGACTTCTGGAAGAATCTTGTATTGAAAGACTATGCAGGTGAGAAAGTTGTTACATTCAATGGAACTACATTCAATGCTGAAGAAGTCACTGTTCGTGCTGCTTTGTACAAGAAGTCTGTTACAACCGGTCTCCGCTACATTATGTCCAACGGAACAGACAAAGATGAATACTTCAAGGTAGAACCTACAACTGGTAAGCTGACTTGTATCGCACTCCCGACAGGTACTGAGTTTACTCATACAGTAAATGTGGTTCTGCAGTTCGTTCACGACTGGGGTACTAGTGAGTATGCATACAACGTAACTATCACACGTAAACAAGCTACTAGATAATCTGAGTAGTAGAAAATTGTCTGAATAGACAATTATAAAATCAAAAGGAGGATGTTCCCATAGAACATCCTCCTTTTTTTCTCCAGAAACTTTTTTCTCCCTACTTTGCTTCCACACTTCCACCCACCTCCCACATCCCCCTATCCATCGGCATTTGCCCCACTGTGGAAGCATCCTCCAAAGGTGGAAGCAAATTTTGCTTCCACCTACTCAAAACGCCATAGTTTTACCATAACTAACTCACTCTTATTTTAATACATCGAACAAAGCTTATAAAACGCTTGCACCAGTTTCCCCATACTTCTACACCCATCCGACCCATAAAATCTGCAATACCCATATATCCCCTCCTTTATCTTCATCCCAAATCCACAACAGCCTCCTCCCTCTCCTCAGCATAAAAAATGCCCCCGTTCATTTCATTCTCCCTCCACTTTCCACTATCTTTGTCCCCACGATGAAAAAGTTTGCCGACGTCATATTGCCTTTGCCTTTGCACAGCTGCTTCACCTATTCCCTGCCCGACGAGTGGGCGGATGAAGTGCAGATTGGTTGCCGGGTGGTAGTACCATTCGGACGGAAGAAATACTATACAGCCATCGTGCGCAACGTGCACTATTGTGCCCCCACCGAATACGAAGTAAAGGAAGTGTCCGCTTTGCTGGATGCCCGCCCGATACTGCTTCCGCGGCAGTTCAAGTTCTGGGAATGGCTCTCCGATTACTATCTCTGCACGCAAGGAGACGTCTACAAAGCTGCCTTACCCTCTGGCTTGAAGCTGGAAAGCGAAACAATCGTAGAGTACAACCCCGATTTCGAATCCGATGTCTGCCTGCCGGAGAAGGAACAGAAGATACTGGATATGCTCTCTGCCGACCCGGAGCAATGCGTGACGAAACTGGAGAAGGAGACCGGCATCAAGAACATACTTTCTGTCATCAAGTCACTGCTCGACAAAGAGGCCATCTTCGTAAAGGAAGAATTGCGCCGCACCTACAAGCCTAAGACCGAAACCCGTGTACGCCTCACCGCCGCCGCCCGCAACGAACACCGCCTGCACATCTTCTTCGACGAGTTGCAGCGCCGTGCCCCCAAGCAACTGGACCTGCTGATGAAATATCTGGAACTCTCCGGCTACCTCAGCGGACGAGATATAAAAGAAGTCTCCAAAGCCGAACTGCTGCAACGCACCTCTGCCACCCCTGCCGTATTCAACGGTCTTGTGGACCGTGGTGTATTCGAAGTCTACCAGCAGGAAATAGGTCGCATAGACAAAGCACTCCTCAAAGAAGTCATCCCCGTCAACCCGCTGAACGAGCACCAGCAACGCGCTTATCACTCCATCTTAGAGAATTTCCAAAGCAAGAATGTCTGCCTGCTGCATGGCATCACGGCAAGCGGCAAGACAGAAGTCTACATTCACTTGATAGAGGAAACCATCCGGCAAGGAAAGCAAGTGCTCTATCTCCTGCCCGAAATAGCCCTCACTGCACAAATCACAGAGCGCCTGCAACGCGTATTCGGCTCCCGACTGGGCATCTATCACTCCAAGTTCCCCGATGCCGAACGGGTGGAAATCTGGCAGAAGCAGCTGTCGGAAGCAGACTATGACATTATTCTCGGCGTCCGCTCCTCCGTTTTCCTTCCTTTCCGCAACCTCGGTCTTGTGATTGTGGACGAGGAGCACGAAAACACTTACAAGCAGCAAGACCCCGCCCCCCGCTATCATGCCCGCAATGCAGCCATTGTACTCGCCTCCATGTACGGCGCCAAAACTCTGTTGGGTACGGCAACCCCTTCTGTAGAGACTTGGCACAATGCCACATCCGGCAAGTATGGCCTTGTGGAACTGAAAGAACGCTATAAAGAGATACAACTGCCGGAGATTATCCCCGTAGACATCAAGGAGCTGCACCGCAAGAAGAAGATGAACGGTCCGTTCTCCCCACTGCTCCTACAATATATCCGCGAGGCGCTGGAACAAAAAGAGCAAGTCATCCTCTTTCAGAACCGCCGCGGCTTCGCCCCCATGATAGAGTGCAACACCTGCGGCTGGGTACCCAAGTGCAAGAACTGCGACGTCAGCCTCACCTACCATAAGGGGCTGAACCAACTGACCTGCCACTACTGTGGCTACACCTACCAACTGCCCCGCATCTGCCCCGCCTGCGAGGGCACTGACCTGCGCAACCGCGGCTTCGGCACGGAAAAAATAGAAGATGACATCAAAGCCCTCTTCCCCGACGCCCGCGTAGCCCGTATGGACTTGGACACCACCCGCACCCGTACCGCCTACGAGCGCATCATCTCCGATTTCCAGCAAGGCAAGACGGACATCCTGATAGGCACGCAAATGGTGTCCAAGGGTCTGGACTTCGACCACGTCAGCATTGTGGGCATACTCAATGCCGACACCATGCTGAACTATCCCGACTTCCGCGCCTACGAGCGCGCCTTCCAGCTGATGGCGCAGGTTGCCGGACGCGCCGGACGGAAGAACAAGCGCGGCAGGGTGGTGCTACAAACCAAAAGCATCGACCATCCCATCATCCCGCAAGTCATTGCCAACGACTACGAAGCCATGGTAGGCGGGCAGCTTGCCGAACGCCAGATGTTCCACTACCCGCCCTACTACCGCCTGGTGTATGTCTACCTGAAGAACCGGAACGAGACCCTGCTCGACCTCATGGCACAGACTATGGCCGCCAAGCTCCGCACCGTCTTTGGCAACCGGGTACTGGGACCGGACAAGCCGCCCGTAGCACGCGTACAGACCCTGTTCATCCGAAAGATTGTCTTGAAGATAGAAACCAATGCCCCAATGGCACGTGCTCGCGAGCTGCTCGTCCAGGTGCAAAAGGAGATGGTGGCGGAAGACCGCTTCAAGTCGTTGATAGTGTATTATGATGTAGACCCGATGTAAATAACTCGTAACTAAAGAAATATGAAGAAGATACTTTTCGTTTGCCTCGGCAACATTTGCCGTTCCTCCTCGGCAGAGGGAGTCATGAAACATCTGGTAGAAGAAGCCGGACGTGCGGATGAGTTTTTAATCGATTCTGCAGGCATTCTGTCCTATCACCAGGGCGAACTGCCGGACAGCCGGATGCGTGCCCATGCCGCCCGCCGTGGATACAATCTGACGCATCTTTCGCGACCCGTACGTACCGAGGATTTTTACAACTTCGACCTGATTATCGGTATGGACGACCGCAACATTGACGACCTGAAAGATCGTGCCCCTTCAACCGCCGAATGGAGCAAGATACACCGCATGACGGAATACTGTACAAAGTTTACCCATGCCGACCATGTACCGGACCCCTATTACGGCGGTTCCGAAGGTTTTGAGTATGTGCTGGACATTCTGGAAGATGCTTGTGCGGGGTTACTGCAGAGCATTTAATCCAGCGGCATTACATGATACAGTGTCCCCTGCCTTGACTTCTTGTTCGGTATTTCAAGCTTCTTGAGCGTCCGCCCGAATACGGCAACCTTGTTGATTGCCAGACGGTCACGCGTCTTTGTCTGTAAAGCGGAAAGAATCTGCATGGGCATCATCCATTGCCCCTCTTCATCCTCTTCTGCCGCGCGGAAATGGCTGTGGAAGAGTTGTTCCAGTGGGGTGAGCTGTTCAAATTCCCGGTTCGTCCGCTTCAAGATGGCTTCATCGGCATCATCCAGCCAGTAACGCTCACCTTTGGCTACGGCATTCAGAGCCTGCGCATAGAGCTGGCGGTAGTTGATGGTGACATTCGTATCGATGGGACCGGTGACCTCAATGCAGATGAAACGGGGCTGCCACTGGGATCGGACAGCAAGTCCTTCTGATTGCTGGTACCGATGAAGGAGGCATACCGCCGCATCTCACGGATGGTGCTGCCGTAGGGTTTGCGCAGGTTGGCAACCGGTTTCTGCAGCAGATGCTTCAAGAAACCCTGCTGGTTGATGCTGATTTGGTCGAACTCGTCGATGTTGACGAGCAGAAAGCGTCCCAGGCTGCGCTCCGCTTCCTGCCTGCTCTTGAAGTCGATGCTGTCCGTATAGCCGAAACGCAGCTCCGGTGGCAGCAAAATGCGGCAAAAGGTGGATTTCCGGAACCCTTGAGAACCGACAAGCAGAGGAGAAGTATTGTTTCCGTGTTGCCGGTCCATTCCACGCCAGTGTGCCACCATGCCCAGGAACCAGCGGTAGAACAGCTCCTGCCAATGAGGATTGTGGCACGGAACGAGGTCGGCCAACGCCCGGATGCGGTCTTTCCCGTCCCAGCGGCCGGTGTCGTAAAGGTATTCTTCGACGGGATTATAGAGTGGTACGTAGTCTGAAGTTAGGAAACGGTTGATATCGCGGTCCCATACGCGGATACCCTCCTTCAGGACATTCATGGAGACCGTACTGCGGGCACGCTGGTCAGCAGGCTTGAAATAGAAATGGACGGAGTCGCGCTGACGGTATTCCAAATCATCCAGAACGGTGTTGTAGCGAAACTCATACCGGCGGCCCATAAACTCTTCCAGCCGGAAAACGCTCTCCTGCTCTTGCGTCAGACTGCTCTTTTTCCCGAAGCCTTTAAGCTCTTGATATAGGTTATGAATCGTTTGACGGACAATGAATTCATCCGCTTCCCGGTAATAGTGCATCAATGTCTGGCGGACTACTTCCTCTTCGGGAATGCCTGCCTTGAAACAATGTTCGGCCAGAGGCACCAGCAGTATCCGTAAATCCCCGTCCCGTTTCCAGCCGCCCAATCCGCGGAATGCACGGTCAAGGGCCGACTCGAAGAGTACGGTAAAGGTGTCCGAGGCTTTACTGTCCGGATGCAGCCGCAACAGCGGGTTCTTTTCTGCGAGTTTTCGTTGCCGGAAGTTCTCTTCCTCGGGCATGCTGAGGGGCTGTTCCAGGCAGAAAGGCACAGCGGCAGGATTGTAGTATGGATATCCGTCCAGAGTCATGCGGCAACTCTGGGTAAGGGAAGGTTCTTTCAATGTAATGGCAAACGGCAGCAAGGGCTGGTAGCACTTCACCGCCATACGGTAGGCGTGGGCATGAAACAAGGTGGCATCGCTCTCCCGCTTCGGCGTCGTGCCGTCGGGCAGGGCAAACAATACCCATATTTTGGCACTCCGTCCGCTGGAACCGCAGAAAGCGGCAAAGGTCTGTGGTAGCAGGGCGGCTTGTTGTTTTACATATTCCGCTTCGGCAATGCCCGACAGACGGTTTACTTCCAGTTGTACGAGTCCGTTATAGTTCTTCATCCACCGTTCCCCCTCTTGTGTACGGCTATATTCCACGGCAGGGTAGATGCGGGGCAGCTTGTCTATATGTTCGTATCGGACGCAAGTGCCCTCCAGTTGAGGAAGGATGGCCCGGAGGGTCGACACATGTCCGGCTTTGGTTTCGGTTTTTAGTTTTTTAATCAGTGCATCCGCTTCCAGGGTGCTGAGGGCTTCCTTTCCGCTCTCTTTTTCTGCTCTAATCAAGGTAATTTTCATTCTGTTTGTCAGCTTGTTTGGGTAAATATAATTCTCGTAAAGATACTACATTGAAGAGCTGAAAGCAAGCATTCTGCGGAATAATTATTAAATGGATACAAGTCTCCACGACTCATGCAGAGAAGTGTTAAAAGCAAGTGAGTTTCTTTGTCAAAACACTGGCATTCCTTTGCTTTTCTCCCTTTGTTTGTCTACTTTTGTATAGGGAATAGATGACGCCTAACGACCATGAACAACTCTGCTTACGGCCATGAAGCAATCGCTTGACGACCGTAAGCAGAGTTGTTCATGGTCGTTAGGCGTCTCTCTTTCCATAGCTTTTACGGATGAAGTACGCACCCCGCACCTATTCCGCATAGGGCGCAAACTTATTATATAACAACTTAAAAGACATTGAACTATGGCAATTTTATTTGATTGGTATGAACTTCCGGAACCAAAAGACAAACAGCGGGAAGAAAAGATACTTCATCCACGCATCCGCTTGAACGGCTCTACCACTACCGACGAACTGCGTCGCAGAATTCAGGAACGCAGCTCGTTGACGGAGACTGATGTCTCGGCGGTACTGGATGCCTTGTCGCACGTCATGGGGGAAGACCTTGCCGAGGGGCGGCAGGTGCATCTGGACGGTATCGGCTATTTTCATCCCGTACTAACGAGCACGGAGCCGGTGACCGCTGCGACCAAACGAAAAACCACCAAGATTAAGCTGAAGGGCATCAAGTTTCGTGCCGACCAGGTGCTGAAGAATGAGATAGGTGCCATCAAAGTTAAACCGCTGGGGCTGAATGAGCATTCCCAAAAGCTGAGTGACAAGGAGATTGACAGGCGACTGACGGGCTACTTCTCTACGCATCAGTTCCTTACGCGCGAGAGTTTTCAGGTTCTCTGCGGGATGATGCGTTCCACTGCGCAGCTTCATATTCGCCTGCTCCGCAGCGAGGGTAAGCTCGAAAATGTGGGAAAACTGAACCAACCGATTTATGTGCCTTGTACGGGGTATTACGGTAGAGACGAGTAGGTTACGGTAAAACTTAGGCGTTTTGAGTAGGTGGAAGCAGATTTTGCTTCCACCTTTTTTTGTTGCTTCCACAGCAGTTCAAATGCCGATGGATAGGGGGATGCAGGAGGTGGGTGGAAGTGTGGAAGCAAAGTGGGGAGAAAAAAATCTAGAGAGTGATGAGAGGCGCGGAAATCATTCTAGATACTTCACCTCTTCACCTAAGGCATCATGGTTCATTTCGCGTATACTGCGATAAAGCTTACCATTTTTCAAATAATAATAATTCTGATAACCAGCAAACTCTATGTTGGCATAGGTTTCATTGTTACGATCTTTGCTTATTTTCCAAGAACTTTCGTAAATCATAGAATCTTTGAAAGTTATGATTGATGTAGAATCTGGACGAAGCTCAAACTTTATGCCGTTGGCAGTAGTGAATATACCGACAAAATCATGTTCTTTTTCGTTGTTGTCACATCCGGTTAGTAGCAGTATCCCCAACAATATTCCTATAATGACTGTTTGTTTCATATTTTTAGTTGTTATATTATAAAAAAGAGTGCTTCAATCGGATGAAGCACTCTCTCTTGTCAGTTTACTTTCTTGGCATCTCTTTTCAGAGTTGTCTCTTATCTTCCTGCGGGAGTACCAGCATTTTCATTTACGTGGATTTTGAATTCCTGAGTGAAAGTCTTCCACTTATAACCGAACTTGATAGGAACATAGATTTCATAATCCCAGTTTACAGGAGTACCACTGTGGTTGTAGTAAGTCAGTGTTTCCTTACCAGTTGCATCTACGTTGTAAACTACAGTTGTGTTGGCAGGAAGTTTACCTTCCTTGTAACCAGCAACAGGCTGCAAATTGCCGTCTACCAGTTTCAGGTTAGTCTTAACTTGATCGGTCATCCAGTTGCTCGGAGTACATTCGTAGAATTTGAACAGTTCTTTTTGCAGAGCTGTTGCATTGGGAGCTTCAGAAGCAGTGTAGAAATTACCGTTTTCGTCTGCATTCCAGCAAGTGTAAGTATAAGCACCTGTTACATCTACAGAGCTACCGTTAACAACAGCATCAGTTACTTCTCCTTCTTCCTTATTCACTGTGATAGTCATCGGTTCAATGATGTTGGCATCATAAGCCTTGATAACTTCAGTATGAGCAGCCGGATGTCCCGGAGTTGCATCACCATAGCAAAGGTCTGCAACCAACTTGATAGGAACAATCTGGCCTACCAAAGCTTTGGCAGCTTCTGTCGGTTTGGTGTCTTTTCCGAAATTGGATGCTGCATCCGGATCAGCTTCTTGCAATTTGATGTTATAAGTCTTGTGACCTTTCAGAGGATTATCTACGACAGTACAGAGGTTGTCCTTATAATTGTCAATTGTTGCAGCCAATTCACCTGCAATGTACAATTTTGTGTTGTCAGTACTCAATGTAACAGCACCATCCTTGAATGTCTTGCTGGCAACATCAAAGTACTTATAAGTTTTACCAGCCAACTTTTCAGCATCGAATTCAAAACGTACACCTTCCAATTCAAATGTAGGAGAATAAGGATTCTTCACATTCGCAACGTTCTTATCCTGGAAGTACAGGTATTCCCATGCACCAGTAGCAGGTTTTACGCCGTCTTTGTTCAAGAAACCGTTCACTAAGTCAGTGTAGATATTTACGGTCGGATTATTGTTAGTCTTATCGCCAGTCAATACGTGTCCAGTGGTTTCATTCCATGCAGGATTCCATTCCACAGCACCATAAACTACCGGGTTCACATTGAATACAGTGTTATTGGTGTTTTTCTTCCAATAACGATTGTCATATCCATATCCACCGAATGTAGGTTTGTAGATAGTACGTGTCAATGTAATTTTCAAAGTAGGATATGCCTTTGTCGGATCTTTCCAGAAGAATGTCTTAGTGAATACCATATCTTCGTGATTTTTCCATACCGGATATTTCTTCACGATGTCAGCGTGAGTCAAAGTCCACTTAATGTTATAAGATTCAACTCCGTCTTCTGTATTCTTAATAAGTTCAACCTTACCATAATCTACTCCATCTTGTGCGTCGAAACCGGCATCAGTGTAAACGGCGTGGAATTCCTGCTTGGTCATACCACCCTCTTTTGCACCGTTGTAGATAACTTCGTTCATGGCTACAGTGCCAATCTTGTCTGCGAAATCACCACATTTGAACATGGTGTCATCGTATGTGAAGCCAATCTCACGCATACCTTCTTCTTTCACCCATTTCACCTTGATGTAACGCATAGCTACCAAAGCATTGTTTACAGTATCCACCAACTCTACACGTACCAACGGTTCGCGGCCTACTGCAGTGGCAGATACACCGTCAAGGCTATAGACTTTTGAAGTCATGTGACCATTCATAGGAGAATCGATTTCTGCGAATTTTTGCTGGTCGGTCTTGTTACTATTACCCTCAGGGCCACCCAAAGTAAAATATTCTCCAGTAGCTTTGTAGAAACGGAATGTTAGACCATAGTCTTTGTATTTCTCCAATTCAGCATGTTTTTTGTGATCTGTAGCATCAATCTCTGTTGTGCAAACCTCCACTAATTTTTTCAAGTCGAGTACCTTGTTATACTGTGCATAAACGTCAATCATGTCGTTAGCCTGTGACTCATATGCACAAATAGAGTCGTGATAGTGCACATAGAATCTACCTTCACCATCAGTCTGAACTTCGTCAGCAAAATCACCACCCATATTTCCGTTGTACATCGTACGTGCATTAGCAATGTAGGGAGCCACCTTTGTTTCGTGCAGACGAACATATTCAGAGTTCACATAAACCTGAGTACCATTTTCCTTAAGAGCTTTAGCTTCATCAGCAGTCAGGTTTTCTTTAGCAATAGGAGCCTTTAGAGAAGCCATGTAGAAAGTTTCTTTTCCACTTGCATGACCGCCTGCTTCATTGATGGATTCGGCAACAGTCTTCTTGAATTGTACTGTCAATACATTGTCTTTTATCTTATAGTCAGTAGGCTGGATAGGAGAATTCTCGGAAATCGTTGCGCCAGCTTTGGTGAGGATGTTTTCAGATTTGATGCAATCGAAAGAAGGCATATAAATATCCTCTGTACGTACACCCATATTGGGGCTAACGTGGAAGTAAGCCTCATTTTTGTCTGTAGACACTGTGTACGGCTTGGCACCAGCTTTATTAACGTGGTCAAGTACAGGAGTTTTGGAATGTGCTGTAAACGTACCTTCAGAATCTTTGTCAGTTTGAGGACCGTCTGCATGTTTTGCCATTGCCTTGTACTCTTGTGGAGTATACTGTAGAGTAGTCAATGTAATAGCTGCAATACCATTGATATGACTTGTAGGAATTACAGCCAGACTAGTCAAACGATGTCCGATAATAGACATAACTTGAGCGCTCAATGCATCAACCTCAGCAGCCAAGTCTTTTAGTTTTTCGTCTGTAACAAAGCCGCCTTCCAATTCTTCTTTCAAGTCGTTGATTTTAGTCTCAACTGCCTCCAAAGAAGCCAACTTCTCAATTTGCTTTTCCAGTTCTTTCTTCAAAGCAGTCAAATCTGCCTCGGATACTCCGCCTTCTGTCGAATTAGCCTTGTCCAAAGCTTCCTGAGCTTTGTTCTTGGCCTCGTTTGCGGCACTTTTGGCTTCATCTACAGCCGTCTGCAACGTAGTAACTTTTGCATTCAGGTCATCAAGTGAAGCTTTCTTGTCCAGTTGTTCCTGCAAGTCCTTGATGTCATCATCATAATCCTTACAAGACGTGAACGTACCTGCAGTACCCAACATCAAGGCACTGAACAGGGTCACACTTAGAAACTTCTTGTTCATAATTGAAAACTTTAAATTTATAAATTTAAAAAAATAAAAAGTGAATA
>ENA-OPBL01002495-OPBL01002495.1-human-gut-metagenome-genome-assembly--contig:-NODE-2495-length-13406-cov-9.711407_pt1 | contig 13406 bp, 10 predicted proteins | sample MGYA00241073_ERZ501461 | MGnify/ENA primary metagenome ERZ501461 (study PRJEB25962, sample SAMEA2042630) | human gut metagenome | biome: human gut; feature: human-associated habitat; material: faeces... | reverse complement strand
CTGAACGCCTGGATGCCAGAGTTGCAGCAGCCTTCTTTCTATGCACAGATAGGAGCGCTCGACCAGAGTATCGTGGTGGGTGAACACTCTGTAGGAATTTCGCTTGACAAGTATATGGGCAGCGAGTATCCGCTATACAAGAAATTTTATACAGCCCAGCAACGGGCTACCATGTCACGAACTTATATTGTTCCGGATTGCCTTACCTTCTATCTGTTGAGCATTTATCCTATGGATGATTTTGATAATCGTTCGCAGCTTGACCGAGACCTTCACATGGGAAAAATCATGTGGGTGGTGAATAAGGCGATGAACAAGGAAGTCTTTACCACAAGTTATGTAAAGACCATCAGCAGTTATCTGAAACGTAATCCAAAGATAACCGTACGGCAGTTGCTGGAGTGCAAGGATGATTCGCCTATCAAGGCATTGCACAAAGACTGATTATGAAGAAACTTATTATATTTATAGCAACCTTTATGATGGTGTCATCTATACAGGCAGCTGAGAAGTTGGACTTGGAGGATATTACTTCGAGATGTTTTACAGCTTCTTATGTCAGCGGAGTGAATCCGATAGAAGGCACCGACCTGTATGCTTCTATCAGCAACGATGGAAGTCAAATCGTGAGTTATTCGTTTAAGACTGGCAAACAGGTGACAGTCTTGTTTGATGCCGCAGCATGCAAGGCTCCCTTTGAGTCGGTAGATGGTTACGAACTGAGTCCTGACGGAAAGCGAATGCTCATTCTTACCAAGCGTAAGAGTATTTATCGCCGTTCTTTTACAGCAGAGTATTTCATTTACGACATGGCCAGCAAGTCTTTGCTCAAGTTGTCGGATGGAGAGAACCAGCAGGTGGCTACATGGTCACCAGACTCCCGCCATGTGGCTTTTGTAAGAGAGAACAATCTTTTTATCACAGATGGTAAGAAGGAGGTACAGGTTACAAACGATGGCAAGTTCAATGAAATCATTAATGGCATCCCTGACTGGGTGAACGAAGAAGAGTTTGGTTTCAATAAGGCTTTTGCTTGGAATGCTGACGGAACTGCACTCAGCTGGATTCGTTATGATGAGTCGAAAGTGAAGACTTACTCCCTGCAGTTGTTCTGCGGTCAGAAGCCTGCCTTGAAACAGTATACCGATTATCCAGGTGAATATTCCTATAAGTATCCCAAGGCTGGTCAGGACAACTCTGTGGTGAGCCTTTGGAGTTATGATGTGAAAGCCGGCAAGACAGTACGCATGAATGTACCTTTGGCTTCGGACGGTTATATTCCTCGTGTAAAGCAGGCTCCTGATGCCAAGAGTATGATAGCCTTTACGATGAACAGACATCAGGACGAACTGAATCTTTATTCTTTCAATCCTTTTACGGGTGAGGCGAAGCTGGTGATTAAAGAGAGTGTGCCCAAGTATGTGAAGGAAGAAGTGGTGGAATGGACTCGTGTAGGCAATAAGTACATCTTGCTGCCCAGTGATCGCGACGGCTTTATGCATCTTTATCTGTACGACATTGAGGGGAAGTTGATTCGCCAGGTAGAAAAGGGTGACTATGAGGTGACTGATGTATATGGCATGAATGAGAAAACGGGTGATATCTATTTCCAGTCAAGCATGTTGAGTCCGCACGACAGACAGGTCTATGTGGCACATGCCAACGGCACGACCGAAAGACTTACCGATGCACGTGGAAACAATGCTGCCATATTCTCGGGTGATTATCGTTATTTCTTCAATACTTGGAGCAGTTACAGTCATCCTTATGTCTTCACCTCGCGTACCAATCGTGGAAAGGTGGTAAGAGTGTTGGAGGACAATAAGGAGTTGCTCGACAAGGTTGCCCGGTATAATTGGGGAAAGCGTGAACCTTTCTCTTTCACCACATCCGAGGGAGTGAAATTGGATGGATGGATGGTGAAACCTGTAGACTTTGATGCCAACAAGAAATATCCCGTTATACAGTTCCAGTATTCTGGTCCGGGTAACCAGCAGGTAAAGGATGCATGGAGTACAGGAAGTATGGGTAATGGAGGAGCCTTCGACTATTATCTGGCCCAGGAAGGATATATTGTCGTTTGTGTAGATGGTCGTGGCACTGGAGGCAGAGGAGCAGCCTTTGAGAAATGTACTTATCTCAGACTGGGTGACTTAGAGGCAAAAGATCAGGTAGAGACAGCTCTTTATTTAGGCGGTCTTCCTTTCGTAGATAAAAACCGCATCGGTATCTGGGGCTGGAGCTTTGGTGGATTCTGCACACTGATGAGTATGAGTGAGGGCCGTCCTGTATTCAAGGCAGGTGTTTCTGTGGCACCTCCCACCAACTGGCGCTATTATGACACGGTGTATACTGAGCGCTATATGCGTACACCTCAGGAGAATGCCGCTGGCTATCTGACCAATCCCATAGAGCGTGTTGACAACTTGCATGGAGCTTTGCTTATGTGTCATGGCATGGCTGATGATAATGTTCATCCACAGAATACATTCGAGTATGCCGAGGCTTTGGTTCAGGCAGACAAGGACTTTAAGGAGATATATTATACCAATCGTAATCATAGCATATATGGAGGCAACAGCCGCAAACATCTCTTGCGCCAGATTGTGAATTGGTTTAACGACAATATGAAATAAAGATGATTAGAGTATGAAAGCTAAGAACGGATTCAATCTTCGTACTGTTTGTGGGGAAAACATTCTCGTGGCAGAAGGCGAGGAGAATATTGATTTCAGCAATATCATCAGCATGAATGATAGTTCTGCTTACTTGTGGAACAGCATTCAGGGAAAAGACTTTGAGGTGAAAGACCTGGTTGATCTGTTGATAGAAATGTACGAGGTGGATGAGGAAACTGCCACTCGTGATGCTCGGCTGTTGGTAGACCAATGGAAACAGGCTGAGATAATAGAATAAGGTGTAAATTCAACGTATAAAAGAAGAAGTGAAGGAGTTTAGAAAATGGATTCTTTTCAACTCTTTCACTTATACTACTTGTATTACATGATTCCGAAAATCGGAATCCATATCTTGCGATAAAAGGCCAGCAAATACCTTCGGCAAGGCGACAAGGCAGTCCAGATGGCAGAGTAGATTCTCCATTTCCTGCCGTCAATTCTGTCGAGTGTTTGATGGCTTTTTCTGTAGAATCCCACAGCTATAGCCTTGATGTCTTTCATCTTGCAACTTTCTGTTGTGAGGTTTCCGTCGCCCTTCAGTGTGATGTCCTCGCCCTCAATTTTGATGATGCGATGCAGTACATAGTGGCGAGGACTGATTTCTGCCAATACAGGCTCACCGATATTGTATATCTCGCGTTTGGCAAGCAGGGCTTTGTCGCGCTTGTCTTCCAGGAACGGACGCATGGAAAAGCCCCTGAGCTGCAGGGTGACTGTGTGTCCCTCATTAAGCAACTTAATGATTTCGGGCAGTAGCTGCGCATTAGGAAACTGTATTTCCGTTACTTGTAATGTTGTCTCTTTCATCATATAAAATCTTATACAGAATGGGGTTATGCTTTTCTGATGGCTTGGTTGCATACAATGGCAGCCTCGCGATTGGGAAGGCAGTGCAAGGTGTAGATATCCGACAGCTCAACAAGATGGCTGATGGTATTGCAGATATTGTTGAAAATGTCCAGATCCCATTTCATAGAAGAACAAGATGGCAGTATAGATGCAAAGGCTTCTGCTGGTGATAGCTTTTCCACATAGTTCTTTTGTGCGCGGTCTATGCGGGTGATGGCACCGAGTTTTGCTTTTACGTTGCGATAGCATGGTGTCTTTCCGCTCCAGGGACTACCATATATATAAGGTGTATCGTCTATGATTCGTAGGATAGGGTTGTCGTCGTTCATCAAGTCGCACCCCGACAGATAGCGCAGCCACATGCTCACCTGTGTACTCTTTCCCGTTCCGCTCTTGGCAATGAAGGCATAGCCATATCCGTTTTGCCTTACAAGTGATGCATGCAGCAAGAGTGTTTCTATCTTGCTTCCTGCAAAGGCAAAGATGAGCATCAGGGCATTGTTGAGTCCGAATTTTCGCATGTTGTAGTTACCGTTCAGTGCGCATTGGCAGTCGCTGAAGTCTTTATTGGTCAGCAACAGGCAGCAGTTGGCACCTTGTATGTCCTTGATGATATACTGGTATCCGCCATTGTCGAGTTTATCGACGATGGTGTTTCCATTTCCTGTATCAAAGGCTCTGATGCGTTTGCGTTTTTCCTTTGGGTAGGGGCGCAGGGTATCGTCAACCGAGAGTTGAAAAAAAAGTTCACCCTTCAGATTTTTCTCTCTGAAGGGTTCTAATGATGGGATAAGATGCATGCCGTTGAATGGTGACTCGGCAAAGCAGATCTTGATGTCGAGTTCGGCTATGCTAAAGAAGTTCTCATTTTGCATTACGCTTCTTTTTCTTTTGTTGTTTCAGTGCGTCTTTTGCCTTAATCTTCTTGGCTGGCTTCTGAGCCACCTCTTCGTTGACCTCATATTCGGGCTTAATACCCGAGAATATGAAACGATCCATACCGATGATTTTTACCTGATATTTTGGTGCTGCATCCTCTATCATACCGCTTTTGTTTTTGGATTTCTTGGGTTGAGCGGTATAGCTGTTGCGCATTTTGTTATATTTCTTAGTCAGCTTTTTCAGATTGGTGCTGTAGCTTATCATGCAGGTGGGGTGTTTGTAACCTTCTCCCTCTAAATAGTCGCGCAACTGGTAAGAGTAATTTTCTCTGCTTACCAGGAAGTGGTTCTTGCTGTTGAGCCAGGCAGAATCTACTGCCTGCACATCGGTGAAGCATACGATAGAATCGTTGAACGATGATGCAAATCCAAAGATATAAATTCGCTTCATCTCGTCTTTGGCCTGCATGCTGACAGCGATAAGCAATGTGGCAGCAATGGCTGCAAATACTGATTTTCTAAGTTTCATTTTCTGTTTCTTCTGTTATGGATATTGCTTACTGGCCTAAGTAGGTCTTCAGCGTTTTACTTTTCGTGTTGTATCTCAGCCTGCGAATTGCCTTCTCCTTAATCTGTCTTACTCTTTCGCGGGTGAGGTTGTATTTGTCTCCAATTTCCTCGAGGGTCATTTCTTGCATACCGATGCCAAAGAAAGCTTTTATCACTTTCTGCTCTCTGTCGTTGAGAACATCGAGCACTCTTCCTATCTCTGTTCGTAGCGATTCCTGATCGAGTACGTTGTCGGTAGAAGGTGAGTCGGTGTTGGGCAGGAAGTCAAGCAGGCTGTTGTCCTCGCCGTCGGCGAAAGGTGCGTCCATGCTTACATGGTTCGTATTGATCTTCATCGCCTCTGCGATCTTTTCCTCGGGAAGGTCTATGCGGTCGGCCATTTCTTCCACACTGGGCTTGCGCTCGTTTTCCTGCTCAAACTTGTTCAGTTCGCGGGCGATACGATTGACACTTCCCACCTGGTTGAGCGGGAGGCGTACGATGCGGCTTTGCTCTGCTATGGCCTGTAAAATGCTTTGTCTAATCCACCATACAGCATAAGAGATAAACTTGAAGCCTCTTGTCTCGTCATATCTTTCGGCTGCTTTTATCAAGCCGAGGTTTCCCTCGTTGATGAGGTCGGGTAAGCTCAGACCCTTGTTCTGATATTGCTTGGCGACGGAAACGACAAATCTAAGGTTGGCCTTCGTCAATCTCTCAAGTGCTTTGCGGTCACCCTTTCTGATTTGTTGAGCCAGTTCCACCTCCTCATCTGCTGTGAGAAGATCCTGGTGCCCAATTTCTTGAAGGTATTTTTCAAGTGATGCACTTTCTCTGTTGGTTATCGACTTTGATATTTTCAGTTGTCTCATGGTTAGCATTATTTTTTGTTCGTAGATGCAAAAATACGCTTTTTTGTCGATATGTGCAAAAAAAATAGCAGATATTTGAGAAAATATCTGCTATTTTTTTATTTATAGAACTGTTTTACTTATTTATTATCATTTCTCAGGCTTGGTCTTGCCCCTCAATAATTGACTTTGTTTTGCTTAGTCTTTCTGAAGAGGCACAGCGAAGTATGACTTCTTGCCTGTAGGCCATACACCCTGAATGTAGAGTACTGGCTCCTTGCTTGTGGATGCACTCTTTACTATCTTCTGCAAGTCATCGAGCGTGGTGATGTTGCTATCATTTACACGCTGGATAATAAGTCCGCGCGAAATTCCGGCATCCTTGAGTGCGCCAGCTCCAACCTTCAATACCTCCAGACCATAGTTGATGCCAAGTTCCTTCTTTTGTGCTTCTGTCACAGGACGGAAGGTTCCACCCAATACATCCAGATCGGCACTCTTGATGACCGAAGTGTTGCCTTGAGCATTTTTGAGTGTGATGCTCTTGGTGTAGCTCTTCTTGTTGCGTAAGTAGGTGATAGAGAGTTTGTCGCCAGGGCGTTTGCCGTTGAGGGCTTCCTGAAGTTCAGCCATCTTGGTCACCTTCTTGCCGTCTACCTTGGTTATGATGTCACCTTCCTTCAAGCCTGCGTCGGCTCCGTTTCCGTCCTCATCCACTTTGGCTACATATACACCTTCATTGGTGCCTAAATCTACTTCTTTGCCATTTTCCTTCTGCGAGTTGATGTAGTTGAGCACATCACTTCCCTGAATGCTGAGCATCACGCGCTGTACACTGCCATATTTCTTCAGGTCGTCTACTACCTTATTCATTATAGAGGTAGGAATGGCGAAACCATAGCCTGCGTATGAACCTGTCTGAGAGTAGAGCATGGCGTTGATACCTACCAGCTCGCCCTGTGTGTTGACCAGTGCACCGCCCGAGTTTCCTGCATTGATGGCGGCATCAGTCTGTATGAAACTCTCCACACCGTTGGCACCTAACGAGCGAGCCTTTGCAGAGATGATACCTGCTGTGACAGTGTTGTTCAGACCGAAAGGATTGCCGACTGCAATGACCCATTCGCCAACCTTGACGTTGTCGCTGTTGGCAATAGGAAGAGTAGGGAGGTCTTTTGCGTTGACTTTTATCAGGGCAAGGTCTGTACTTTTGTCTGTACCAATGATGCGTGCAGAGAATTCGCGGTTGTCGTTGAGTGTTACCGTCAGTTCGTCAGCTCCTTCTACCACGTGGTTGTTGGTGACGATATATCCGTCGCTGCTGATGATGACACCAGAGCCTGTAGCCTCTCTCTTAGGAGTCTGCACTTTCTGTTTGCGTGTTCCGCCTTGTCCACCGCCAGGGTTGCCAAAGAAACCGAATGGATCGAAGAAATCTCCAAACGGATTGCTCTGAACATCTACAGTCTGTACCTTTGAGTTCTGTACATATTTGATATGGACAACTGCTGGCAGAGCCTTTTCGGCAGCATAGGTTAAATCTACTGGTTGACCAGGAGCGGCCGAAGTCACTGATGGTGCGGCTGCATTGACTTTCATGAATGCGCCTGCTGAGAATGCGAGTGAGCTGATGCAGAGCACAGCCAAAACATATTTGCTTACTTTTCTCATAATGTATAATTTTTTGTTGTTAATTTTAATGTTTGCTTTGTTGGTGTTGCCAACTTTTCATTTCGGTTGCAAATATAGGTGCAAAAAACGAGAAACAGTCAATTATACATGTATTTTTATCCCGTTTTAACATTCTAAATTAACATATTAACGGCTCTTAAATAAGAATGTGCCTAAATTTACAAATATTCAACACTTTGCTTGATATGTATAGTTGTAAATATGGAATTAATATTTTGTAATGTGCAAAAAACTATTAACAGAACAGTCTTGCTAAAGCCCTTTTTGGGTACTGATAAGAGGGCTTTTGTTATCCTTATAGGGTTGAGGTATAGAAAATAAGTAAGAAAAGTCCTTTACTTTTCGAAAGTTTTTTGTACCTTTGCACTTTAGTAAGATACAGAAAGCAGTGCCCCGGCGTGTCGCTGGTCTTCATGGTAAGACGAGAGGAAAGTCCGGGCAGCACAGAGCATCCCACTTCCGAAAATAGAAGCTATTGGTGACAGTAGGTGTAGGCAGAAGAAAATAACCGCCTTGTTGAGTCTTTAGATGAAAGCAGGGTAAGGGTGAGAAGGTGGTGTAAGAGACCACCAGATGACGGGTGATCGTCATGCTGTGTCGGCTGGGAGCTGTAAGCTCATGTATACCGCAGACTGAGGGTTGCTCGCCCGAGTGTCTTTTATGGCAGCTGCGGAGGGTAGAGTGCTCAAGCCCTGTGGTGACTCAGGGATTAGATAAATGACATGCACCTGCACTTTGTTGCAGGAACAGAACTCGGCTTATAGGGGCACTGCTTTCTTTTTATATTTTTATTTTTAATCTCCACTTAATTATTTAAAGTCATGAACATCAGAGAACCAGAAAAGCAAATCCTCAACGATTTTGAGCATAAAGTGACCAACAAAATCAAGTTGTATGGCAATTATCCCGACTTCCCCAAGACGGAAGACTATGGTATCGAGGGTATGGAACTGGATGATTATCTTTTTGACAAGCAAGCTATTCTCGATATGGGAGGAAGCAGTCGCAATAAGCTGACGGTGGGTGGCATTATCACTTTGTTGCCTGTTATCGTTCTTTCGGCTTTTCCCGACAGTGCCTATATTTATGGTAAGATGGGAACTACGGTTTTGGCTATCGCTGTCGGCCTGATGTTGGCATTGTGCCTATATGCTGTACTGAAAGCCGTTATCCGCTTTCGGCTGGCGCGCCATGCCGACCTGAAGTTTGAAACCTACATCAAGGCTGTGTTGTTTTATCAGCCACGACAATAGTCTTGCTGTTGCTTTAAAAAAAGAAATCCTAACCTCTCACGAAAAGAAGTTAGGATTTTTTTATGTGTATAATTAAATATCTGTCATTTTATTATACGATACCCTGAGCCATCATAGCCTTGGCAACCTTCAGGAAGCCTGCAACGTTGGCACCCTTTACGTAGTTTACGTAACCGTCTGCCTCGGTACCATACTTCACACAGTTGGCGTGAATATCGTTCATGATTTCGTGAAGTTTAGCATCAACCTCCTCACGGCTCCACTTCAGACGCTCAGAGTTCTGACTCATCTCAAGACCTGATACAGCTACACCACCAGCATTGGCAGCCTTACCAGGAGCATAGAGGATCTTGGCATCCTGGAATACCTTGATGGCCTCGGGAGTAGTAGGCATGTTGGCACCCTCGCTCACTGCGAATACGCCGTTGGCAACCAATGCCTTTGCAGCCTCTTCATTGATTTCGTTCTGAGTAGCAGAAGGAAGAGCGATGTCTGCCTTCTCGAACCAAGGCTTAGCTCCTTCAACATACTTCACGCCATATTTCTCGGCATATTCCTTGATACGGCCACGCTCTACATTCTTCAGTTCCATGATGTAGTCGAGTTTCTCGCGGTCGATACCGTCTGGATCGTAGATGTAACCATCTGAGTCGGAACATGTGACAGGCTTTGCACCCAACTGAAGCAACTTCTCCATAGTGTACTGAGCCACGTTACCAGAACCAGAAACCAAGACAGTTTTGCCCTTGATGTCGATGTTCTTGGTGGCAAGCATGTTGCAGAGGAAATAAACATTACCATAACCTGTTGCCTCAGGACGGATACGGGAACCGCCAAACTCCTGGCCCTTACCAGTCAAGACACCCTGGAACTGGTGAGTCAACTTCTTGTACATACCGAAGAGATAGCCTACCTCACGGCCACCTACGCCAATATCACCTGCAGGAACGTCCTCGTCTGGACCCATGTGGCGATAAAGCTCAGTCATGAAAGCCTGGCAGAAACGCATAACCTCATTGTTGCTCTTGCCGCGAGGTGAGAAATCAGAACCACCCTTGGCTCCACCCATAGGAAGGGTTGTCAGAGAGTTCTTGAATGTCTGCTCGAAGGCCAGGAACTTCAAGATGCTCAGGTTTACTGACTTATGATAGCGAAGACCTCCCTTGTAAGGACCGATGACATTGTTGTGCTGGATTCGGTAACCCATGTTAGTCTGTACATTACCCTTGTCGTCTACCCATGAAACACGGAACTCGATAATGCGGTCTGGAATGCAAAGGCGCTCAATGAGGTTGGCCTTCTCAAACTCAGGATGCTTGTTGTACTCTTCCTCGATAGTACCGAGAACCTGACTAACTGCCTGGATGTATTCAGGCTCATTAGGGAATCTTCTCTGAAGATTCGCAATCACTTCTGATGCTTTCATAATCTATATCTTTTATTGGGTTTAAAAATTTCTATTTTGTTATTTCCGATTGCAAAGTTAAAGAAAAAGTTTGAAAAAAAGAACAAAAAGACAGAAAAAATGAAGAAAAGGTGTAAAAAAGTAAGTTTTTAACAGTTTGTAAGAGGCTTTTATTATAGAATTGTGGGCGTACACCTTATTATATATAGGGAAAACAGCCCGATTATACATAGGGAAACATCCCTGTATTCTCTTCTGCCATGAGTAGTTACTGATGGTGGTAATTACTCAGCATAAGTAGTCAACTATGAATATGACTGAGATAAATGTTCCTTTTAGCCTGTAAAAATCTATGTCCTAAAGTATCAAACTTATGTTCTAAACTATCGAACTTATGTTCTAAAGTATCGAACATAGATTTGATTGTGGTTTAACGATTTTAGTTGACTGTTCTAAGTATTATTGATAATATAAGTTGACTCAGTTATTACTTATTCAAGTTTCGCAAGCTCAGAAGTTAAAGGAGTTAAAGGAGTTATCGCTCCCTACGGTCGCTGAGGAGTTAAGACAACAGTCTTTTTGGCGTATTTTTTTAAGCAGCAAGACATACGTCTTAACTCCTTAACTCCCTTAACTCCTTTAACTTCCTGATATGCGAAAGTTCAGTTACTTATTTATAATTCGCGTAGACTTACTCAACTTTCGCAAATATGTTCCACACGCCCAGAAGGGGCAGAAGCCCTTAGCCTGTACTTGAACTACTTTGCGAAACTTCAGTTACTTAATTATTAGTCTTATTTACAGTTGACTATTCATGGCTATAGGGGGGCAAAGTAGTTACTGATAGAGGTAAGTGCAGCTAAAAAAGTAATTGGCAGGATCATCTTAAAACAAAAAAAGTATCTTAAGAAACATCTGCATGTAACTTAAGATACTTTTTGTTTTCAACTACAGTTTCTTCTTGCTTCAGGTAGACGAGAAACTGGAGCAGTTGTTATTTTTTGAAGCCGAAAATGCGCTTGAAGAATTTCTTGACTACATTTTCTTTCTTCTGAGGATTTACGATAGGCGTAACCTTACGTGTGGTTGATTTTTCAGAAGTCTTCTTCTGGCTGACACCTCTTCCTCTGCCGTTGTTGCCTGGGCGTACATTGCGACGCTTGCCGTTGTTGTCCTGGCTGCCTGGCTTGTTGTCAGTCTGTGCCTGTCTGTTGCGTGACTTGTTTTCTGTCTGATCGCTTGCAGGACGATTATTGCCTTTACGTCGGTTGTTGCGATTTTGCTTATTCTCGTTTTCAGATTTGCCACCATTGTTCTGCTGCTGGCTGTTGCCCTGCTGCTGGCCATCCTTGGTACGAGGAGCGTTCTTACCCTGTTGTCTGGCGTTACCCTGTTGTTTCTTGTTGTCTTTGTTCCTGGACTGGTTGTTGCCTTGCTGGTTGTTGCCTTGCTTGCTGTTTTCCTGTGGGTTGTTGTCTTCTGTACGACGCTGTGCCTTTTCAGGTCGGTTGGCAGTTTTATTGGCAGGTTTGCGTTTGTGTGCAGTCTGTTCACGATCTTTGCGTCGTCTGCTCTTTGCGCTGTTGTTGCCTGCCTTTCTGGGCTTGTTCTGCTTGGTGTATGCAGGTCCTTCGCCGCATCCTTCGGGCAGAGCAACCTTTTCCACTTCTTTTTCCAAGAACTTCTCTATCTGCTGGAAATAGAAGATATCTTCCTCGCTCACAAAGGTGATAGCCACTCCGTCGCGGTCGGCACGTGCAGTACGTCCGATACGGTGAACATAGTCTTCAGTATCGTGAGGCACATCATAGTTGATAACCAATGCTATATCATCGATGTCTATGCCTCGTGCCACGATGTCGGTAGCTACGAGCACATCGATTTGTCCGCTCTTGAATTTGAACATCATATTGTCGCGTTCAGCCTGGTCCAGGTCAGAGTGCATCTCGCCACAGTTGATATGTTTACGCTGCAGTGATCCTGCCACTTGCTTTACCTTCATCTTGCTTCCGCAGAAGATGATGACTCGCTGCAGGTCGCCAGCTTTGAAGATGTCCTTGATGATGTCCATCTTCTGTGTCTCGTAGCATACGTAAGCTTTCTGCTGTATCTTCTCGGCAGGTTTGCTTACTGCGAGTTTGATCTCTACAGGATTCTTGAGCAGAGTCTTTGCCAGTTCTTCTATTTTCTCGGGCATTGTGGCAGAGAACATAATGGTCTGGCAAGTTTTTGGCAATTTGGCTGCGATGGTCTTGATATCCTCCGAGAATCCCATGTCGAGCATGCGGTCTGCCTCATCAAGAATAAAGAAGCTTACCTTGCTGAGGTCTACATTGCCCAAACTGATATGAGAGATGAGTCGGCCTGGTGTAGCTATCACCACGTCTGCACCCATGCGCAGGCTTTTCAGTTCCTGGTCGTAACGGTTTCCGTCGTTTCCTCCATATACAGCTACGCTGCTTACGCCTTGCAGGTAATATCCGAAGCCCTGCATGGCCTGGTCTATCTGTTGTGCCAACTCGCGTGTAGGCGACATGATAACACAGTTGATGGCATCAGAAGGATAACCACCGTCGTCGAGTTTGCTGAGCACTGGCAGCAGATAGGCAGCAGTTTTGCCTGTTCCGGTTTGCGCAACTCCCATTACGTCGTTGCCTTTCAATATCTCTGGAATACACTTTTCCTGTACTGGGGTGCAAGTGTCGAAACGCATATCGTAGAGCGCATCGAGCACGTTGTCATTTAAATCTAATTCGTCGAAATACATATTTCTTATTTTTTCTTTTTCCTTTTTTTGTCATTAATCATTAATGGGCTCAGGTGCGGAAGTCCGTGGATAGCCCACCAGGCATCTTAACCGAAGATCATCATCATACGGTACATGAAGAAAGGCAAGTCTGCTACTCCTCTCACCTGCGCCCGAAATCCCTTCATCTTTGAGTTGAGAGATTCTGCAGAAGCATTGGTAGAACGATTGTTGAAGTAATTCAATACATACTCCTCCTTCTCCTTTATAGTGTCACGTACTGCGATTAGCTCTCTGATGTGGCTTCTGCCTATATTCTTGTACCACGCATGTAATGCCTTCTTGGCCTTCTTGCGGCTCTGCTTCTTCTTGAAGATGTTTCTCAATGCGCAGACCAAACCATAGCCGGTCTTGATTCGGTTATCCAGTTCGAAGAGTATCTTCATGCCTTTCTTCTGCCAGTCCGTCCAGTCATTGCCGCTCTTGAGCAGAGGGTAGCGTA
>ENA-OPBL01002482-OPBL01002482.1-human-gut-metagenome-genome-assembly--contig:-NODE-2482-length-13458-cov-4.701634_pt1 | contig 13458 bp, 10 predicted proteins | sample MGYA00241073_ERZ501461 | MGnify/ENA primary metagenome ERZ501461 (study PRJEB25962, sample SAMEA2042630) | human gut metagenome | biome: human gut; feature: human-associated habitat; material: faeces... | reverse complement strand
GGCGGCAGCGACTGGCGCACCGGCCGCTCCATTCTCAACAACATCATCCCCTCCTCCACGGGTGCCGCCAAGGCCGTCGGCCGCGTCATCCCCGAGCTCTACGGCAAGATGACCGGCATGAGCTTCCGCGTCCCCACGGCGGACGTCTCCGTCGTTGACCTGACCGCCCACCTCAAGGTCAAGACCACCTACGCCGATATCTGCTACGCCATCCGCCACGCCAGCGAGACCTATATGAAGGGCATCATCGGCTACACCGCGGACCAGGTCGTCTCCACGGACCTGATCGGCAATTCCTGCCCCTGCATCTTCGACGAGACCGCCGGCATCATGCTCGACAACGACTTTGTCAAGCTGATCGCGTGGTACGACAACGAATGGGGCTACTCCAACATGGTCGTCCGCCTGCTTGAGCACATGGTCGCGGTGGACGAGGGCCGCGTGACACCTGAAAAGCGCGTCGTCCCCAAGGATAAGCCGAAGGAAGAGCCCGCCGCCAAGGAAGCGTAACAACGAAATAAAAAAGGAAGGACGCTGCGCGTCCTTCCTTTTTTATTCGTCTTTTTTTTCTGCTGCTTTTGCTTCAAGCTCGGCGACGGTCGTGTTGTCTTCCATGCCGCGGGCGTGGAGGACATCGTCGCGCGTGAGGGTCATCAAATCATCCTTTGTAAAGCTCTCCATCTTCGCGAGGCGGTTGGCCTGCGCGGTCAAGATCTGCTCGAAGAGGTTGCGCACGCCGCGCGCGTTGCCGAACGTCACACCGTCGGCGTTCTCATCGTAGATGAAGTCCTTGACGTCCTGCTCGGCGTCAGGAGAGAGGGTGTACTGCGACTTGCGGCACTGCATTTTGAAAATCTCGAGCATCTCGTCGAGCGTGTAGTCGTCAAAGTGCAGGTAGCGGTTGAAGCGGGACTCAAGGCCGGGGTTCGATTGGATGAACTTTTCCATCAAGCCATCGTAGCCCGCGACGATCACGACGAGGTCGTCGCGGTGATCCTCCATCGCCTTGAGCAGCGTGTCGATGGCCTCCTGACCGAAGTCGTTGTCGCCCTTGCCGTTGAGTGCGTAGGCTTCGTCGATAAACAGCACGCCGCCGAGCGCCTTTTCGATGACCTTGCTCGTCTTGATAGCCGTCTGACCGACGTAGCCCGCGACGAGCCCGCTGCGGTCGACCTCGACAAGCTGACCCTTGGAAAGGATCCCGAGTGAGCGGTAGACGCGCGCCATCAAACGCGCGATCATCGTCTTACCTGTACCGGGGTTGCCGGTGAAGACCATGTGGAGCGAGAAGTCCGCGTTCGGAAGCCCCGTCTCCTCGCGCCGCTTGAAGACAGTCGCCATGTTGATGAGGTTATTCACCTCGCGCTTGACCTCGCCAAGGCCGATGTAGTTGTCGAGTTCTTTTTTAAGGTCCTCGATCTTCTCGGGCGGGGGAAGCGGCGCTTCCTCTTCCTTTTTCTCGTCCGCGCCGGTGGAGGCGGCGGGCTTGTTCGGCTTTGCGCCGTCCGCGCTCTTCGGCGCGTTTGCTTTGGGCGCAGCTTCCTTCGGGACGGCGGATTTCGGCGCGTCCGGCGTCAGCGGCGCGCCCCAGAAGTCGCTGCCCATGCGGTTTAAGTTATTCTGCGTCATCGTGCGGATGACGTCGAGCTGCTGGAGAATGATCTCGTCCTTTTTATCCATGTTGATTCTCTCCCTTCGTTCCGTAGGGCGTGTGCGCCATTGCGCGGAACAAGAATGCAGTGATCAGGCCGCTGAGCGCGCCCGTGAAGAGCGACACCAGCAGCAAAAACGGCAGATAGTAGAGCGGCGCGGTCGAGCCGAGCGTGATGAGCGCGGCGCAGACCTGCCCGCAGTTGTGCGCCGCCGCGCCCGCGATCGAGACGCCGAAAATGCTGAGCTTTTTCGCCCCGCTCAAAAGCGCCATCACCAAAAGCGCCGACAGCCCGCCGAGCAGCGAGAATAAAAGCGCCGAGGCATTCCCCGCAAACAGCGCGCCGAGCGTGCAGCGCACGAGCAGGATGGCGAGCGCGCTCGGAAAGCCGATGGCATAGAGCGCGTAGAGCGTGACGATATTGGCAAGGCCGAGCTTGACGCCCGGCAGCGGCACAATGAGCGCGAGCGGAAAAAACGATTCCATATAGGAAAGCGCCAGCGCCAGCGCGGACAGCACCGCGCAGAGCGTCAGCTCTCTTGTTTTGATCTTCATGCGCTCACCCCGCGATCAGGTCGTAGTCGGACGCCGCGCCCTCGAGCGTGACGGCCACACGGGCGGGCAGGCACACGATGCTCTGTCCCGCGCGCGAGATCGCGCCGGAGTGCACGCAGTCCTGATTCGGGCAGTCGCTTTCGCTCACGCGCACCGCACCGTTTTCCACAGCGACGGTGAGCGTGTAGCCGCGGCTCTCATACGTGCCGCCTTCATAATTGCTGAGTGCGCAGCGCTCGACGGTCTCGCCGTCGATGGCGACGCTGATCGTCAGCTCGCCCGCCGATCTGGCCGCAAAATACGGCCTTGCGCCAAGCCCGAGCGCGAGCAGCAGCACCGCGAGCACGACGAGCGCGTCCCACTTCGTCGGCTTCAGCTTAGGCGAGCGCTTCATACGTGTACCCGCTTTCGTCGTTCGGCGTGAAGGTGTCGGCAAGGCCGTCGGTGTAGAGCACGCGGCCATCGTCGGTGACTAAAATGAGCTCAAAATCCGTCCCCTGGTCGGCAAGATCGTCGCGCAGCGCAAGCGCGCCGTCGGGGCCAAGGACGAAGCACGCCGTCGAGAGCGCGTCCGCCCACGCGCCGTTCCCGCACAGCACGGTCACGCTGACGAGCCCGCTTTCCGCGGGGGGCAGCCGGTCTTGGGGTCGAGGATATGGTGATAGCGCACGCCGTTTTCTTCAAAATAGCGCTCGTACACACCGGAGGTCACGACGAATTTATCCGCTGCCGATACGACGCCAAGGTAGCTCTCCGTGTCCGCAGGGTCCTTGACGGCGATGCGCCAATCGCTGCCGTCGGTCTTTCGCCCCATGACGAACACATCACCGCCGAGGTCGAGTGTCGCGGACGTGACGCCCTCCTTTTCAAGCTGCGCGCGCAGAAGATCCGCCGCGTAGCCCTTGGCGATGCCGCCGAGGTCGAGCTGCGCACCGTCCAAAAGCGTGACCGTCCAGCCGTCCGCCGTTTTTTCGAGCGCGACCTTGCCGCAGCCCGTATGACTCAGCAATTCTTTGAGCTCGTCTGCGGACGGCACACGGCGCTCGTCCTTCGTAAATCCCCACGCGTCGAGCACAGGGGCGAGCGTCGGGTCGAATGCGCCGTCCGTCGCGTCTGAGATCGTCAGCGCCGTTTCGATCAGCGTGGGTAAGATATCGTCCGCGCCGTATTCAAACGTTTCGCCGTTCGACGTGTTGAGCGCATAGAGCTCACTGCCCTCCGCCGTGCGCGAGAGGACGGCTTCGTCCAACGTGTGCAATTCCTTTTCCGCGCTCTCCAGCGCGGCAGCGGCATTCTCGCCGTAAACCGTCAGGTTCATCACCGTGTCCATCGCGTACACCGTGCGCGTCTCGCTCTCGGTAGCCGTTTCGCCGCAGGCAGTGAGGGACAGGGCAAAAATCGTCAGCAGCAGCGCTGCAAGTTGTCTTTTCATAGGTTCTCCTGCGAAAACAATTTATCAAGCGTAGCTTATCAAATGTATTTTACCCGCGTCTGTGCGGTCTGTCAAAAGAAAAAATTTGAACCGCCGTGCGGAACGTTTATAAAAGGGGAGAGCCTTTTCTATAATAAGAGGCTCTCCCCGATCTGCGTCTGCGCGCAGGCAAAATTATTTTCTCTCGAGCGAGACGCGGTACGTGAGCCGCAGGAACGTGGCGTTCAGGATGACGCTCACGACCTCCGCGATCGGGAAGGCGAGCCACACAAGCTCGAGCCGTCCCGTGAGCGAGAGCAGATACGCCGCCGGCAGCAGCACGACGATCTGGCGGCAGACAGAATTGATGAGCGCATAGATGGGCTTGCCGAGCGCCTGACACGCGCTGCCCGCGATGATGCTGAAGCCCGCGAGCGGGAAGTGCACGCCGATGATGCGCAGCGCAACACGGCCGATAGAGAGCATTTCGTCCGTCGGCGAGAACATCCCCAGCAGCGTTTCGGGGATGAGTTCGAAGAGCGCGCAGCCGACGCACATGATACCGATGGCCGTGAAGACTGTCAGGCGGACGGTCTTGCGCACGCGGTCGAATTTCTGCGCGCCGTAGTTGTACGACACGATGGGCACCATCGCGTTGTTGAGGCCGAAGCACGGCATGAAGATGAAGCTCTGGAGCTTGAAGTAAGCACCGAACACCGCGGTCGCCGCCTCGGTGAACGAGATGAGAATTTTGTTCATGCCGAACATCATCACCGAGCCGATGGACTGCATGATGATCGACGGAATGCCGATGGCGTAGATGTCCGCCACCGTCGCGCGGTGGGGACGGATGTCCTTGAGGTGGATCTGCACCTCGGGATTTTTCTTGAGGTTCAGGAAAAGGCCGAGGCCCGCGCCGACGAACTGGCCGACGATCGTGGCGACCGCCGCGCCCGCGACCTCCATGCGGGGAAAGCCCAGAAGGCCGAAAATCAAAATCGGGTCGAGCACGATGTTGCACACCGCGCCCGCGATCTGCGAGATCATCGAAAGGTCCGTCCGCCCCGTGGACTGGAGCAGGCGCTCGCCGTAAATTTGCAGGAACAGTCCGAGCGAGCCGCCGATGCAGATCATCACATAGTCGCTGCCGTAGGCGATGATCTGCGCATTCTCCGTCTGAAAGCGGAAAAACGGCGTGGCGAGCGAAAAGCCGAGGACAGCAAAGACGGCGGCGGTGCAGAGCGTCAGGAAAAGTCCCGTGCCCGCGGCGCGGTCGACCGCCTGCATGTTCTTTTCACCCAGCGAACGCGCGAGCAGCGCGTTCATACCGACGCCCGTGCCCACGGCGAACGCGATGCACAGCGTTTGCAGCGGGAAAGCGAGCGACACGGCGTTCATTGCGTCCTGACTGAGCCGCGCGACGAACACGCTGTCGACAATGTTGTAGAGCGCCTGAAAGAGCATCGATATCATCACGGGCCCCGCCATGTTGGCCAGCAGCTTGCCGATGGGCATCGTGCCCATCTTGTTTTCTCTGGTATTTTCTGCCATGTTTCCTCCCTGTTTACCTTTTTCGTTCCGACATATAAAATTCCGGCGCCGCAGCGCCGGAATCAAAATCAAATCATTTTTTCCAACGACATGTGCGTTGGAAAAAATACCCCTTAGAGCGCAAGCGTGCGAACGGAGTGAGTGCGACGCAGCGCTCGGCAAAACCCAAATCAAAAATGCACCGCAGTGCATTTTTGAATTACTTTTTCAGCTCCCCGTTCGCAGACTTGGTGAGATACGCGTTGATGAAGCCGTCGAGGTCGCCGTCCATGACGGACTGGATGTTGCCGGTCTCGTAGTCGGTGCGCGTGTCCTTGACGAGCTGGTAGGGCATGAAAACGTAGGAGCGGATCTGGCTGCCCCATTCGATCTTGAGCTGCACGCCCTTGATGTCGGAGATCTTCTCCGCGTGCTGCTGAATTTTGAGCTCCATGAGCTTGGATTTGAGCATCTGCATGGCGTAGTCGCGGTTCTGGAACTGCGAGCGCTGGGTCTGGCAGGCGGTGACGATGCCCGTGGGCTTGTGGATGAGTCGAACGGCAGAGCTCGTCTTGTTGACGTGCTGGCCGCCGGCGCCGGACGCGCGGTAGACCTGCATTTCAATATCCTCGGGACGAATTTCGACCTCAATGTCGTCGGGCAGCTCAGGCATGACCTCGAGGGCTGCAAAGCTCGTCTGGCGGCGGGCGTTCGCGTCGAACGGGGAAACGCGCACTAAGCGGTGCACGCCGTTTTCGCCCTTCAGATAGCCGTAGGCGTTCTCACCCTTGACCATGACCGTCGCGCTCTTGAGACCGGCCTCGTCGCCGTCGAGATAGTCGAGCATCTCGAATTCAAAGCCGTGCTTGTTCGCCCACTGCATATACATGCGGTAGAGCATCTGCGCCCAGTCCTGCGCCTCGGTGCCGCCCGCGCCGGCGTGGAAGGTCAGAATCGCGTTGCAGTTGTCGTATTCGCCGGAAAGGAGCGTCGTGAGTCGCGCCTGCTCCACATCGGCTTCGAGCTTTTTGTAGCCCTCTTCGAGCTCGGGCAGCAGGCTCGCGTCGTCCATCTCCGTTCCCATGTCGATCAGCGCGAGCAGATCGTCGCGCGTGGAAACGAGCTTTTCGTAGCGGTGAATTTTATTGTGCAGCTGCTTGGAGCGCATCTGGTTTTTCTGCGAGCGCTCCAGATCGTTCCAGAAGCCGTCCTCGTGCGCCTCAAGCTCGAGGCGGTTCAGCTCCTGGCGGGCCTGCTCGATCTCCAGCGCCTTGAAGAGGTTTTCAAATGTTTCGTCCATCGCAAGCAGCTTCTGCTTGTAGGAATCGTATTCGATCACAGCCATGGCGTTCTCTCTCCTTACTTTTATCCTTCATTAGCCGAAAAAGTATATCACACACACCGTGCAAAGGCAAGAAAAATCCGCCTCTCGGGACGAAAATTCCCGTGGAAGCGGCCCTTTTTCGCCTTTCCGGCGATAAAAACAAAAAAGCCACGCTTTCGCGTGGTCGATACAACGGATCTCAGCGCTCGCTGATGATCTGCTTGGTGCTGCCGAAGATCATGTCGTCAACATCCTGCTTGATGAAGTTCTCAAACATATTCGTTTTCACGCTCCTTTCCTTCATTTACTTCAGTTTGTATTATAAGCGCGGAAAAGGCAAATTTCAATCGTCAGCTCTCATGGTTTTGCCTAAAAAATTAGCGGCTTTTTCATGCAAGCTGCTATATCTACACTTGCATTTCCGTTATTTTCCACTTATAATAAAATAGAAACGATATTTGAAGCGGAGGAGTCGGACTATGTCGGCTTTCGTCACATTTGAGGATGTTTCCAAGGTCTACCACAGCGGGGAGATCGAAATTCGCGCGGTGGACCACATCAGCTTTACGATCGAAAAGGGTGAATTCTGCGTCATCGTCGGCCCCTCGGGCGCGGGCAAGACGACGGTCCTCAACATGCTCGGCGGCATGGACGCCTGCTCGGGCGGCACCATCACGGTCGATGGGACGCTTGTGAGCGGCTTCAACGCCCGCCAGCTCACGACCTATCGCCGCCACGACATCGGCTTTGTCTTCCAGTTCTATAACCTCGTCGGCAACCTGACGGCGCTTGAAAACGTCGAGCTCGCGGCGCAGATCTGTAAAGACCCGCTCGACGCAGCGACGGTCTTGAACGAAGTCGGCCTGTCCGCGCGCGCGAACAACTTCCCCGGTCAGCTCTCCGGCGGCGAGCAGCAGCGCGTCGCCATCGCCCGCGCGCTGGCGAAAAATCCGAAGCTCCTGCTCTGCGACGAGCCGACCGGCGCGCTCGACTATGTGACCGGCAAGCAGATCCTCAAGCTCTTGCAGGACACCTGCCAGCAAAAGGGTGTGACGGTCGTGGTCATCACGCACAACAGCGCCATCACGCCGATGGCCGACCGCGTCATCCACATCAAAAACGGCACGGTGGAGAGCATGCAGTGCAATGAGCATCCGACCAGCGTGGAACTGATCGAATGGTAACGAAGAAATCGGAACGAAAGGGGGCGGCGCGATGAAAAACGCCATGCAGAAGGACTTCTGGCGCGAGATCCAGCACACGCGCAGCCGCTTTTTCTCCATTATGATCCTGGTCGCGCTATCGGTCGCGTTTCTCTCCGGTCTCAAGGCGACCGCGCCGGACATGAAGCGCACGGGCGACGACTATCTCGATTCCCTGCACTTGGCGGACATTCAAGTGCTTTCAACGCTCGGCCTGACCGACGACGACATCACGGCCATTCGCGCGCAGGACAAGGTCGAGGACGCCGAGGGCGAATACGTCATCGACGCGTTTGCCTCGTCCGACTCGCTCGACGCGGTGGTCAAGGTCCTCTCCCTCACGGGCCGCGGCATCAACGAGGTGCTGCTGCGCGACGGGCGCATGCCCGAGCGCGCGGACGAGTGCGTGGTGGAGGAAAATATGCTCTCACTGATGAGCATCGCGATCGGAGATCGCATCACCCTGACGCCGGGGGACGATCTCTCCGACGCGCTCGCGCAGGACACGTATACGGTCGTCGGCACGGTGCGCTCGCCGGTGTATCTTGCGGTGGAGCGCGGCACGTCGACGCTCGGCAGCGGCACGGTCAAGGCGTATCTGTACCTGCCGCGCGAGGCGTTCACGCTCGACTACTACACGGCAGCCTATGTGCGCGTTTCCGGCGCGGCGGAGATGACCGCGTTTTACAGCGACTATGACGACTACATCGACACCGTCATCGACGAGCTGGAGCCGTTCGGCGACGCACGCTCTCAGCTGCGCCACGACGATCTCGTCGACGAGGCGACGGAAAAGCTCGATGATGCGCAGCGTGAGCTCGATGACGCGAAGGCCGAGGCCGACGAAAAGCTCGGCGACGCGCAAAAAGAACTGAGCGACGCGCGCAAAAAGCTCGACGACGGCTGGAAGGATTACTACGACGGCCAGCAGGAGCTCAAGGATGCGCGCGTCGAGCTGGACGATGCAAAGATCGAGCTCGACGACGGCGAAATGCAATACCTCAACGGCATGGAAGAGTACGAAGACGCGCTGGACGAGTACGAAAAGGGCAGGGCAGAGTATGAAGACGGCCTTGCCGAATATGAAAATGGCGCAAAGAAGCTTGCCGAAGGAGAACGGGAGCTTGCCGCAGGCAGGAGCAAACTGGAAAGCGGCCAGCAGCAGCTCAATTCGCTGGCCAAGACCGTGACGGACGCGCTCGCGGGTTCGGGCTCTCCTTATGCGGGCGCGCCGGGGAAGCTGCTCGACGATCTCGGCCGCGGCGACAGCGCGGCCATCGCCGCGACGGACGGCGCGCTGGGCGGTATGCGCGCGCAGCTTGAAGGCGGCATCGCGCAGGCGCAGGAAAAGATCGACGAGATGCAGGCACAGCTCACTGAGGTCAACAAGAACCTTTCAGCGCTTGAGCAGACGCCCACTGAGGGAATGCCGGAAGAGCAGCTTGCGGCGTATCAGGCGCAGCTTGCGAAGCTGCAAGGCACAAAGCAGAAGCTCGAGGCCGGCATTGCCGAGGCGCAGGCGAAAAAAGCGGAGCTTACCCAGCAGCTTGCCCAGCTGCAAAGCGTCAGCGCGAGCAGCATCGCCGCAAACAAGCGGGAACTGGACAACGGCTGGAGCGAGTATTACAGCGGCGCGGCCGAGCTCGACGTGGGCAGAAAAGAGCTGCTTGACGCCAAAAAGCAGCTGGACGACGCAAAAGCGCAGCTCAACGACGCGCCCGCGCAGCTCGCGGACGCGAAGCAGGAGCTTGCCGACGCGCGCAAAAAGCTCGACGACGGCTGGAAGGACTACTACGACGGCGAAGAGCAGTACGCCGACGGCGTCAAGGAGCTCTCGGACGCCTACACTGAGCTGACGGACGGCGAGCGCGACTACCGCAAGGGCCTGCGCGAATACGCGGACGGCAAGGCGGAGGCGGATGAGAAGATCGCCGACGCGCAGGAGAAGATCACCGACGCGCGCCGCAAGGTCGCGGATATCGACAGCTGCGAATGGTACATCTTCAGCCGCAGCTACAACCCTGGCTACACGGGCTTCGGCCAGGACGCCGACCGCATGGCGAACCTCGCGAGCGTGCTGCCGATCATCTTTTTCCTCGTCGCGGCGCTCGTGTGCCTGACGACGATGACGCGCATGGTCGAAGAGCAGCGCGTGCAGATCGGCGCGCTCAAGGCGCTCGGTTACAGCCGCCTTTCGATCTCACGGAAGTACATCGGCTACGGGCTGCTGCCGAGCCTTGTCGGCGGCGTTCTGGGCCTTGTCATCGGCTATATCCTGTTCCCGAAGATGATCTTCACGGCCTATCAGATCATGTATCAGATGCCGGATATCGAGCTGCACGCCTACACGGATATTTCGCTCTTTTCCGTGCTTGCGGCGGTCGCCTGCACGACAGTCGCGACGCTCTGGGCCTGCCTTGCCACGCTGCGCGAAACGCCTGCGAGCCTGATGCGCCCCCGCACGCCGAAGGCGGGCAAGCGCGTGTTCCTTGAGTATATCAAGCCCCTGTGGAGACGTATGTCGTTCATCCACAAGGTCACGGCGCGCAACCTCTTCCGCTATCAGAAGCGCTTCTGGATGACGGTCATCGGCATCGGCGGCTGCACGGCGCTCATCATCGCGGGCTTTGGCATGAGGTCTTCCCTGCTCTTTACGATGTCGCGCCAGTATGACGAGCTGTTCCACTACTCGGCACAGGTGACGCTTGCCGACAACGCCCTGCCCGAGGAGCGCGCGGCGGTGGAGGACTTCCTTGCAGGCGACTCCCGCGTTGTGAACTACATCCCCTGTGCGGCCTCGTCCGCCACGGTGGTCACCCCCTCCTATTCAACCACCGCCTATGTCGAGGTGATGGCCTCCGACGAGATTGGCAAGGTCGTGGACCTTTTCGACTACAAGAGCGGAGATCCCATCACGATGGGCGATGAGGGCGTATACATCGACCAGAAGCTCTCCGAGCTTTTGAAGGTCTCGGTGGGCGACACCTTCTTCCTCGACGGCGACGTGCGCGGCGATGTGACGGTCGCGGGCATCTACGAGCACTATACGGGCCACTTCATCTATATGACGCCCGGCTACTATGAAAATGCGCTCCACGCCGACGGCGAGCCGAACGCCTACCTTCTGAACTTCACGAGCGACGATACCGACACCTGCAACGCCATTTTTGAAAAGCTGCTCGACATGAGCGGCGTGGCGACGACCTCGCGCATGCGCGACACGCAGGATACCTACATGCACAGCATGGAGCGCGTGGACTTCGTTGTGGTCATCATCATTCTGGCGGCGGCGGCGCTGGCGATGGTCGTGCTCTTCAACCTTTCGAACATCAACATCACTGAGCGCCAGCGCGAGCTCGCGACGATCAAGCTGCTGGGCTTTTACGACGGCGAGGTCTCGGCCTATGTGTATCGCGAGAACATCGTGCTCACGCTGTTCGGCATCCTGCTCGGCTGCTTTATGGGTCACTGGCTGCACATTTACCTTGTCCGCTCGACGGAAATTGACCTCATGATGTTCGGGCGGCAGACCGCGCCGTCGGCCTACGTGTACGCGGCGATCCTGACGGCGCTGTTCTCGCTGCTCGTCAACGTGCTCGCGCACTTCAGGATGAAGAAGATCGACATGGTCGAGAGTCTCAAGAGCGCGGAATAAAATTTCTTGTTTCAAGGCAGGGCAATGTGCTACAATAAGGGGCGGCAAAAGCCGCCCCTTACTATTGTCGAAAAAGCGGCGCGCCGCTTTGACTTTTATTGCTTCCTTATAGATTGGAGTTCCCATGGCGAGACAAAGAAGAAAACATCATTTCTGGCGCAACCTGCTCATTTTGATCGTGCTGTTCGGCATTTACCTCTACTGGGGCAACCGCAGCATCGAGACCGACGAGGCGACATTCACCTCAGGCGCGCTCCCTGCGGGCTTTGAGGGCTGCCGCATCGTGCAGCTCAGTGATCTGCATGGCAAATACTTCGGCAAGGATAACGAACGCTTATATCGCGCGGTCAAGGCCGCGCAGCCGGAGTATATCTTCGTGACGGGCGACTTAGTCGACCGCAAAACCGAAAACCCGACTGTCTACGCCGGCGAGGTCGGCGCGGCGCTCTCAGCCATCGCGCCGACGTATTACGTCACGGGCAACCACGAGTGGGGCCACGGCACAAAGGTCGTGGAGGAGATCAAGCGCACACTGCGGGAGAGCGGCGTGACGGTGCTCTCGAACGAATTCGTACCGCTCACGCGAAATGGCGACAGTATCGTCCTCGCGGGCATCGACGATCCGAACGGCTACGCCGATCAGGAGACACCGCAGGAGCTCGCGCAGGAAGTCTACGCGAAATACGGCGACCCGTTCTGGCTGCTGCTGGCGCACCGCAACAACAATTTTAACGGCTACTACTGCCGCCTCGGCGCGGATCTGACGTTCTCGGGCCACGCGCACGGTGGCATCTGGCGCCTGCCATTCACCGACGGTCTGATCGACACGACGCTGACGCTTTTCCCCTCGTTCACGAGCGGCTTTTATCACTGCACGGACGAAAATTGCGAGGGCGCGATGGTGTTCGTTAACCGCGGGCTCGGCAATTCGCCGAAGATCGTCCCACGCATTCTGAATCGGCCGCAGGTCGCGGTCATTACACTGGAAAGGGGCTGAGGCTATGCGTGAATTTTCTGCCGGAAGCTACGACGTCGCCGTCATCGGCGCGGGCCACGCGGGCATCGAGGCATCTCTTGCCTGTGCGCGCCTCGGCATGAAAACGGTGTGCTTTACCATCAACTTAGACGCGGTGGGCAACATGCCCTGCAACCCCGCCATTGGCGGCACAGGCAAGGGCCATCTCGTGCGCGAGCTCGACGCCCTCGGCGGCGAGATGGCAAAGGCCGCGGATAAAGCCTGCATCCAGTACCGCATGCTCAACCGCGGCAAGGGCCCCGCCGTCTGGTCGCTGCGCGCGCAGGCTGACCGGCGGCGCTATCAGAGCGTGATGAAGCACACGCTTGAAACGCAGGAAAATCTGCTGCTGCGGCAGGCGGAGATCGTCGACTTACGCGTCACCGACGGCCACGTGTCCGCCGTTGTGACCGAGACAGGCGGCGTTTACGCGGTCAGGGCTGTCATCCTCTGCTCGGGCACATTTTTGGATGGCCGCACCATCGTCGGCGAATGCGTGCGCGAGAGCGGCCCCGACGGAATGCACGCCTCGCTCACGCTGGCGGACGCGCTCAAAAAGCTCGGACTGCCGCTGCGCCGTTTCAAGACCGGCACGCCGCCGCGCGTGAACGCGCGCAGCGTCGATTTTTCTCAGATGGAAGTGCAGACGGGCGACAAAACGCCGCTGCCGTTCTCGTTTTCGACGGAACACCCACCCGAAAATCAGGCGGTCTGCTACCTGACTTACACCACGGAGGAGACGCACCGCGTCATCCGCGAGAATCTGGATCGCAGTCCCATCTACTCCGGCGTCATCGAGGGCGTCGGCCCGCGCTATTGCCCGAGTATCGAGACGAAGATCGTCCGCTTTCCCGATAAGCCCCGCCACCAGCTCTTCATCGAGCCGATGGGGCTTGATACCGAGGAGCTCTACATTCAGGGCTTTTCGTCGGCCATGCCCGAGGAGGTGCAGATCGAAATGCTGCACTCGGTCAAGGGCCTTGAGCACGCGGAGATCATGCGCCCGGCCTACGCCATCGAATATGACTGCATCGACCCGACCGCGCTCTACCCGACGCTTGAATACAAGCACATCGAGGGCCTGTACGGCGCGGGACAGTTCAACGGCTCCTCCG
>ENA-OPBL01002473-OPBL01002473.1-human-gut-metagenome-genome-assembly--contig:-NODE-2473-length-13516-cov-3.186316_pt1 | contig 13516 bp, 9 predicted proteins | sample MGYA00241073_ERZ501461 | MGnify/ENA primary metagenome ERZ501461 (study PRJEB25962, sample SAMEA2042630) | human gut metagenome | biome: human gut; feature: human-associated habitat; material: faeces... | reverse complement strand
CCACAAGGTTGCCATCTTTATCCAGATATTGACCGTCATGTGAATCATACTCCATTCCTATGCCCTCAAATATAAGCCTGCACGGAATGCTATAATTTCTGATAGTTCCAGAACAATCACCTTCTATATAACCGCAAGCTTTCTCACAAGAATAAATATAAGATACATCAAGCCCTTCTATTGAGTTTGACCAACCCTGCCGACCTCTGTAAACGTCCTTATATGCTGGAGACCAATATTTTTCCCTGTTCACCAGATGCTGCCAGTCATCGGTAGGTATTTCAATACCATCCCATAAAATTCTGTCATCCAAAGACTGTATAGCCCTTTCTTTGTCTTGTCGCTTTACGAGAATGGCATCTGCGGCCAAAAACACATCATGCTTTAAGAGATTATGATCATATTTTTCCTTACCAATATCTTTGGGTTCATCCCAACTTCTGGAATTATTCAGTGTCAACCATTCTATCCCATCATCATCCAACTTTTGGATTAAGGAAACAGGATCTGGCAAATCTCTAACCATGGATGCCCATGATTCGTTTGTACCAGAATACTTCCAGTTATCGAACTCTTCGTCCTTATACCATTCCTGTTCTTCTATCTCCCTGCTATCATCTGGATCATCACGATCAACGTTATTAACCCTTGCAATCATTGAAGGATTGATATTCCTCAGAAAAGATTGCCACGTTCCATGAAACAACTCATATCCCCCAGCTCCATTGTTTGCATCATCATCCTTATATTTGTAATTGTCAGCTAATATCCCCATAATCTCATGGAAGGCTATCCACTGATATTTTTTCCCTATGCGGTCTATTCTATTATCCGAATTCCGAAACGTCCAGTCCTTTGCGAAACGATCATAATTGCCATGCAAATTTGCATCATAGCCTAAATCGTATGCTCTCTTAACCAACCAGTTCCTCACTCCGCCTGTCGAAAAACGACAATAGTGATTCTGTAAAGGCAGTTCCTTCATCTTAAAAGGAATCAGTACTTCATTCATTGCCTTCGATTGCTCTATTGTCATCATCTGGTTGAAACTATTTTCAAGCGTTTCAAACAGTCTATCGTGAATTGTTTTGCTTTCTGATGCAGTTCTTCCACTTAAGTTTCTGATTGCTTTTGCCTCAGACATAATCTTTGCCAACTTTCTCATATCTCCCTTGAATAATCTCAAAGCTTTCTCATATTCCTTTTCTTCTGCAATAGATATAGGATAGAAATCTTCGATTTTGGGCCCTGCCAGCTTATTCCAAAAATCCGCCAGCCCTCCTTTTACTGATTCCCAAATCTGGTTTTGCTCCGGACCTTTTCTTTCCTTGAAGTCTGGTTCATTATAATCAACGTGGAGGTATTTAACCTCATCATCGGTAGGCCATGTGGGAAGTATGCTCGTATACGGAGGACGAACCTTTTCCATATCAACAGCTGTCAATTCCACCTTGTATTTGGCATATTCCACGATATTTCTTGCATGGTCTCGCAGCAAAACATCTTTTGGGGGATTGTTATGCTTAAATATGGTTTTATACACATATCTTGCAAGGTTCGTCAGTCCATTGCGTGACGAAGTCCGCAATGCAACACCATAAGCCACTGCATACAACCGCTCATAGACATACATATCATCTACGTCCTCAAACAGGCGTAGCGTATCAATCAACACATCTACCTGTTCAGAAAGAAGGTTAACAAGAGCCTTAGTCGCCTCGTCTCTGTGTTTAATATATGTTGATGACAACAGCCAACAAAGCATAATGGCTGCTAATCTGGCTGATTCGGGATCAGCCTTTTCAGACACTCCGTCAGACCAAGCCCAGTCTATCAGACGTCGTAAAGGATTTGCACACTTATCATCATCGTAACCTGCGCAACCATTGAAAAAGGATTGGAATATGCCATCACGCTTTGGCATGGTAAGCCCCATCATTAACGCATGAAAATAATCAGCATTAAAAGGGTGATTAGGAATAGTTGAGAGTTCTACAAGTTTATAATACCAACCATCAGAATCAATACTACAATATGAAGAGCCAAGAAACTGCCTTATTGCTTCCTTATTAATGGATTCAATCGAACGCCAACACAGGCTATTAATCTGAGCTTCAGAAATTGTGTCAAGACAAGTATAATACGTTCTTTCATACTCTTCTTCTGGTATGAAACGAATAACATCTGTTATCTCACGAGCATATTTCTCAGGAATTAAGATAGCCATAGCTTCTAAAATTCCTTTAAATGACCAATGATTGTCTACAAAAATGGAGCGTAAAGCCTTGTCAGTATTTATGTTTTCTGCAAATAATTCCCAATCTTGATACTTGGCGACAATTTCTCGTGCTATTATAAAGTCACTGATCCTCTGATAAGAGAAAACCACACAGTCCTCTTTTTCGTCACTATATTGTGATTTCGTTTTGAGCAAGACGTTGTTATCTATGAGGTCTGCCAGTAAATAGGGACAGCCTGGGAAATGTTGCTGAATTATCTTATCAGCGTCCTGCATCTTCAGGAGATTGTATTCTGCCTCAAATACTGGGAATGCAAGTAGCTTAACCGCCGCACTGACGACATTCCTGTATTTATAATCAATTCTTTTTTCGGCGAACTTCTTATCAAGATTATTGAAATACTGACTAAACAGTGCTGAAACGCCATTGAATCCTTTAGGAAAGTCTTTCTCTCCAGAAGCTTCAAGTGTATCGCAAATTATCTTCAGGAATAAAGGGTTACAAAACTCTGGTGTCAGGATGGGGACGTTGGGTAAGTTCAATTCATACGCTAAACAGAACTGTCTTACCGCCTCATATTCCAAGCCCTTAAAGCCCTTGTGTTCAATAATAGTAGCTTTCAAATCATCTTCTACACCATCGGGGATAACATCATTAAAGTATGTATCACGCACTGATACTACCAAACCTATCGCAGGATAGTCTTTAAGGGACTTGATAAGCCCAGAGAGTCTGTCTTTCCATAATACAGCCTGAGGTCCTTCATTCAGTGCATCAATCATCAGAAGTGCCCGAGATCCTACTTGGACTCCAATCTGATTGAAACTGGAGAGAAATTCCTGGAATGTGCCTGTAAATCCGACCTTCGACGTAATGGTGGCCTCATAAGTATCTCCCGCGAAGTCTGTGCCTAATAATAGCACGGTCGGCAAACCGTCAGCTATCCTATTACTTGCCACGTCTCCTAACAAGTGAGATTTTCCACATCCAGCTTCGCCTTTGATAACCATATAGGGGTTGTTCGCTAGATTAATCTTTAAATCGTCATAGTCTTCCTTGAATGAATAAAGATCTCGGGATATTTCTGAAATTCTAGACTCGTCTGCCTCTATTTCCTTTCTTAAGTTCTCATCTTTATAAACTGACGAGAAATCAGAATATAATTTGTGCCTAACATCCTCTAACTCTTCCAGATATTCATCTATACGTTTATTTAAATCTGAAAACTCTATAATCGCTTCTACGCTCGTATCCAGTTCTTTCAAAGCGGAAGTAAAATCGTTCCTAATCGCTTTCAGACGAGCCTCCAAATCACCGATTCTGCTAGAATCATTTCTGGCTCTGTAACTCTTTTCTGTCAACCAGCCATCTATATTCCTTTTCAATCTTTCAAAATATGCAGGTGTTTTGGCTACGCAATCAAAATACTTGGCCGTTCCAGTCTTCACATTAACTTTCTGACAATACCTAGGACCCAAGTTAGCGACGGAATTATCAACATTGTTTTTAAATGTCTTATGTCCCAAACCATGATGCCCAAGGAAAGCCAGTGGCATTTTCTTTTTATACTCCTTTTCCAACAGTTCATTGTAGGAAGTCAACCTCTGAGCACTTATTACCTTTCCACGCTCCTCGTCAGTATACCTAATGAGAATACCATTAATATACAATTCCTCACAAGCTTCGATAAAAATACCGGAACCTGACATTCCGACAATTGTATCTTCACTATAGTCATCATTTGTAGAAAGCTGGAATACATTCTTAGTTGTATCTTCTTGGAGGTAATTCATTCTGATCATTGCCAAAGAAGACTCACCGTTCTCGTTGGTCTGATCAAAAGTAGCCATAGGGAACCCCTTGGTTACAACTTCATCACCCCCCACATTCCTATCAACAACAAACACTGATGGAAGGTTTGATACAACCAATGTAAGCTCTCGTTGATTAAAAACGACTATGCCAGCATCATCTACTGGATGATACAAAATGCTTTGCTTAACAGGTGTAAAGTATTCGTATGTGCTAGTATCGGGATTATAAATTCTTAACGACACCCTACCTTTTTCCCCCAACCCCAAAAGGCAATGTTTGGCCGTCAAAACATATACCACTCCAGAAAATTCCCTATTGATATAAAGAACGCCAGTCCCCAACTTTTCTTTTGAGGTGTCATCTTTATGTAATTCAACAGTTAACTGTGTTATTATATCAAGACATGTATCCGTCATAAGCAATTATGTCATCTTTACCACATTATCTCTTGAAAATCCTCTATGGACTTTTCAATAGGTTTAGCTCCAATCATTACCCCGAACTGCTTCAGTTCTTCGTTACTACTATAAAAGGGATCCACGATATATGAAGGCTTATTGTGGTAATCAAAGTACTCAAGAATATATTTATTAATACCTGCATCACGTCCACCATAACCTATAACAATTAAGCATTCTGCCTTATTAAGATTATGCCTAAATCGTTGGAACAGTTTCTTGTAGAAACTATCATTATAATGGTGAATTTTGGACTTTGTTCCTGAAAGGAAATCATGATTATACTCAATCCAATCCATTATATAGCCCAAACGTTTCTTGTTCTGTTTCTTCGTTTTATCGACACCTATTCCATATGGTATCTTAATCATTTTGTCATTCCAGAAACAGCCATTACTATCACACCTTTTAAACATAAGGTAATCCAAACTACCATGTAATTTATATAACCTAATTGCCGTATTGTAATAGGCCTTATATTCTTCAAGTCTACAATCATATTTATGGCCATTACACTCCAGTTCTCCATAATAGGGCGACCTATAGCTATGAAAACCATCTGATATGCCTTCATGTTGTAACCAATTTGTTCTTGGTAAATTTTCAATAAGCAAATCGTGATTCAAAGAGAAGATGTCAACGACATGGTCAATAGAAAGCTTATCAAGATACTTCACAAAGTTCTCGTATCTTCCAAATTTGTCAGTAGCAATCTCACGTTCAAGTATTTCTGTTTTTCTTCCTTTCCTCAGTTCATGATCTATCACCTGAATATAAATGGTTTTCATATTAAAAACCAACTGATGGTAGTCAGAGAACGCATAAAGAAATGGTTTTGCGAGTTTCTCATATAAGGAATCATATATTCCTTCACTACTTATAAAATCAAAGAACTGTTCATAATCAAACTCATGATTTTTACTATACTCCTTCATTGCTTCAGAACAGAACATCAAGCAACTCTCATATGGACTTCCAGTTTGGTATTTTTGGCCATCATATGAAATTGCAAGTTTTCCTGCAAAATCAAAAGTAATAGACTCATTATTAATATTGAGCACAAAATCATTCAATTGCTTTCCTGTTGGCATTCCACAAGGTACAGAAAAACCTGAACCAAGAAGAAAGGTAACATGTTTTCTTTCACCATAGGGAATCTTAATAGGAACCGGGTCTCCCAAATCAATGTTTTCAATTCCTCGTTTCATAATTTTATTATTATCTACTACATAATACACTAAAAAGCACCTTTTAAATACTCCACCTCCTCTCGCAACTTCTGCGGATTTTGCTTGGCAAGCTTCTTCAAATTAAGCAACTTCCATTGTACTGATGGGTAATCCTTGAAATATTCAAACTCATATCCTTCCCATTCTGGTTGTCCAGATTCGAAACTAATCAGGAACTTCTTATCCGATTCTGTCATCAACAACTTTACATCATTAATGAGTTTTGCACGAGTTTCTTCAAACTCTTCGTATGTAAAAGGAACATCCGTCATACCTGCAAACTGGTTTTCCATTGCTTCTCGCTGGTCAATCATGCTTGGGGCAAAAGACTCATGGATGGGTCTATCGCTGCCAAGCAAACAGAAGATGAGTCCCTCTCGGCATTCACTCAATGGAATATCCATATACTTCACATCAAACAGATCACGAGGATGCTGACGTGATAACGCTGCTGCGATCTTGCCACCATACAATAGAGTTAGGGGTACAACATTTGCCTCACAAAAGAGAGAAAACTCTTCCTGAGCCTTCTCACTCAATGGTATAGTTTGGACAGCACCGCCTACTATTCCTCTCTTGGTTTGATTGACCTCAATCTTCACCTGTTTGCCTCGATACTCGCACAACAGTTTGCAAGTATTGAAATTGGGAACAATATGCATTCCTTTGAATGCTTTCTTTGCCTTTTCAGCGATGGCTTTCAGATGCATATTGATGTCGTCCAAACTTGTCTGACGGTCAGCCAATGGAATATAGGTCAAATCAATATCTACAGAATAACGAGGCAAATCCTTCAAGAACAGATTGATGGCGGTGCCACCATGTATGGCAAACACATCCTCTTCCATCACAATCGGAATGAGACGGAGTAGCAACTCAACCTTCTGCGCATAAACATTTGATCTTATATCATTCATATTCTGCAAGTTCTTTTGAGATTGTCATATGATACTTATTGATGTACTTTCCTGTTGACGTTATCATAAACCTAGATGTGCCAAGATCGACATTTTCCAGTTTCAAAGCCTTATACCAGGAGTGACCAGCCTTTTCTGCCATATAGAGGAACAGGCGTTTCACTTTCTGAGAGGTGCATGTCTCCAATAATGTCTGAACCATCTTGGGACGTAATGTAGTTAAGCCCTCCATGACATAATAGATATCGAGCAAAGATGAAGATGCATCCGGCAAGTTCAGACACTCCAACATAGCACGCTCTGGAGATGACACAAGCAAATCATGTTGATTGATAGTCATGGCTTCTACTCCCAACAGCTCATCACCCAGAAAAGATGTAGTCATGTATTTTATAGTCATATCCCACTCCTCTTTTAGTAACCACGAAGGCAACTTATTACTTTTGTCAGTAAAAAGATAAGCCTTAGGCTTCCCCATTGACAAGTAATGGGAGTATCCGCGGAGTTCCAAAGCTGTATATGCACCTACAACACAACTCTTACTAAGTTGCGTGTTGTATGACGATACAGCAGCAAATAGGCTTGGTTCTGTCCCGTGTATCTTATAAACACCCTTCGATATACGGTCAAGCCATCCACTTTTCATATAAGCATACTGACCACGAGCATCCAATCCTTGACTTGAAAGCCACGAACCAAACAGGACCGACTCATTGGGTGCTGTTTCTAATATTTGCTGTATTTTTGTTGTCATCTTCGTTTATTTTATGAATACCAGCCTAAATTTGTTGCAAAAATACCCTTTTTATTTTACCCAACCAAATAATTTCCTCAAATAATGATGTTTTTTATAGAAATTTATCCTCAAATTCATATTTTTAGCGAATTTGGAAGTAAAATACGTGCAAAAAACTACAAAATAGAGATACAATTGCCTACCAAAAGAAAATAATGTGATAGTTCGGATCCATTTCTATGCACGGTTTAGTTTGTCCTCATATTATATATCTATAACCTAAACTAAACCTTTTATCTTCCGACTACTATTAATGTCATACCGAATGGTCAAGATCAAAGATTAGAAGAAAAGGAATAACACATTATAGGCTAAGATAAATGAGAACCAACACTTTTTAACAACACGATTTTAAGCTTAAAAAAACTCCGATTTTTCGTCAGATTACAAAGATATACAAAGAACTGCAAAGATAAATGTACCTAAAGGGACAGAAATTGGAAGTCGCACTTCACTCACTTCACAGAGAATACAAAAATGTGCAAAAATCCGTGTTAACGAATGTGAATATACAAAGAACTGGAAAAACGTCTTTGCAGATGTTTGTATATTTTATTTTTGACGGCAGCTTCATTTGCAGATGTTTGTATATTTTCCGTCCCTCCTCCGTCCCTCGGCATAGTATCTGTCCCCCGTAATTGGAGGTACATGTACTGATTATCAATTACTTATATTTGCAGATTTTACATTCTGCATAGGGAAGTAGATTCTGCATCGGAAAATGATATATCGCAATTAACTGTAACGAATTAGAACCAATTATAATGAAGCCACTGATTTTCAGTGGCTTTTTTATTTGTCCAAAATCCGGCTATGTGCAGTCGGCTATAGTTGTCCACCATATTTTTCTACCGTATTTCTACCGCGGAACATTTTCGGGATTTGTCCCGATGTCACACTGAAGTAGTCAACAACATGTGTTGACAATGGTTTACATAGGTAGACAAAAAGCGAAATTATCCGAGCTGTAAAAAGCTCATGTTTCACTAAAATATGGAGAATAACAAAATGGAAGTAAAAAGAATCTGCCAGTGGTGCGGCAAGCCTTTCATGGCAAAAAAGACCACCACAAATTATTGCAGCCACCAATGTGCCAGTCAAGGTTACAAACACCGTATGAGAGAACGAAGACTCGAACTTCGTGAATTACAGGAGCTGATAGAAGTCAAAAGTAAACTTGACCATCAAGACTACTTTACTTTTGCACAAGCCGCACAGTTGATGGGCGTTTCTCGCCAATACATTTACAAGCTTGTCAAAGAGGAAAAATTGAGAGCTTCAAGAATCAGTGCAAGGATGTCAATCATTCGCAGAGCCGATATTGAACTGATGCTCAAAACACGCCCCTATGAACGAAGAAGAGTAAAAGATGATCTTGATATAACTGAGTACTACACTGCCGAGCAAATTGCCGAAAAGTACAAAGTCTCGCAAAAATGGATTTGGGCATATACAAGAGAGAACCATATCCCCAAAATCCGTATTCGCCAATTCAACTACTACAGCAAAAAACATATCGATGCGGCATTTGCCAAATACAAGACGGACGATGCCCTGACCGAATGGTACACACCGGAAGAGATTGAGGAAAAATATGGAATGACACGTGTCGCCATCCGCTCGCATGTTTATCGCAACAACATCCCCTCGAAGAAAGAACACGGCCAGATATTCTACTCCAAACTTCACTTCGACCTGTCAAAACAGACCGCCGAAGATGACTCGTCTGAATACTACACAGTACAGGAAGCCATGAAAAAATACAATCTCACCAAAGATTCTGTTTACGGCATCCTGCAATTCCACGAAATAAAACGGGAGAAGAAAGGCAGGTTCGTGCGCTTTCTGAAGGTGGAATTCGACCACATCATGGGAGCCCGTTAGTGGCTAAATGCGACCGACTGTAATTATCGGGAAATTATTTCCTGCTGATTATGGTCTGTATAAAAGCATTAAGGATTTTCGCAGCAAAAATCAGTTACAACCATTTAATATTCAACATTATGTCAGAATGCAAAACAGTAACACTGAGAACACGTCCATTGAAGAAAGGAATGTTATCTTTCTACCTTGATTATTATCCGGGCTACCGGGATCAGGAAACAATGAAGACCATCCGCCATGAAGGATTGAACATTTACATCTATGCCAATCCCAAGAATCAGCGTGAACGCGACTTCAACGCTGCCATGTCGGAAAAGGCCGAAGCAATCCGGTGCCGGCGATTCGAAGCCATCGTAAATGAACGGTACGATTTCTTCGACAAACGCAAGTACAAAGCGGACTTCCTGGAGTATTACCGTAAGCAGCTCCGCAAGCATGACCAGAAATGGGGATTTGTCTATCAGCACTTCTACAACTTCGTTCACGGCAAATGCACTTTCGAAGAAATATATGTGGACCTGTGCAACAAGTTCCGGGAATACCTGCTTAACGCAAAGCAACTCCGGCGTGACGGACAGATATCAAAGAACTCCGCTTCCGGCTACTGGTCCACTTTCCGGGGATTCCTGAAGATTCTGTATCGCAACAGGATGATAAAGACCAATGTCAATGACTTTCTGGAAAAAATCGAACCGGAAGATGTTGCCAAGGAGTATCTGAGTGTGGAAGAGCTGTATTGCCTGGCTGAAACCCCGTGCAAGATACCTGTTCTAAAGACAGCTTCCCTCTTTTCGTGCCTGACCAGTTTGCGGCTCAGTGATATACTTTCCCTTTGCTGGGAGGAAATCGTTGACTTTGCAGCTGGAGGAAAATGCGTTCATACCATCACCCAGAAGACCAAGACGGAAGACATCATCCCGATAAGCGATGAAGCCTTGGAACTGATCGGGTACTGTCCCGAGAAAAAAGGTCTTGTGTTCAAAGGCCTGAAGCGGAGCTTGACGCAGCAGCCTATGAAGGAATGGATCCGTTCCGCAGGAATTACCAAAAACATACCTTTTCACTCATACCGCAGGACATACGCGACTCTTCAGGCTGCAGCGGGTACTGATATCCGTACTATCCAAAGCAACATGGCGCACAAGAGCATCACTACCACCCAACGCTACGCCAAAATCATCAACAAGAAAAAGGAAGATGCCATCAGCCTTATCGATATGGAGTTTGCCAATACCTGAACGAATATAATAATATAGAGTATGAGAAGATTGCCAGATGATTTCAATGTGAACATCCTGCTGCCGGGAGCAGTGTGGCTACTCATATCTGTCCTTGCCGGACGGGTAGCGGTCGCACGACTTGAGACGGATGCTATTACCGTCGTCATGTTCGTGGTAATCTCGCTCGTTATCTTCATTGTTCCGATGGCTGTCTATATGGAGTATCGCAAGAAAATCGAGCAATTGTCGGAGCGCAAATCTAAAAAGGCTTCTTCACCGTTCGGCAGCGGTTCCTCTGGCAAGTCTCAATCGACCACAGAACCAGAGACAGCATATCGGTTTTCCTTTCCACCGGATTTCCCGGATGCCCTGAAAGGAGACAGAACTATGATATTTATGGAAGCCTTGCGTCACGAAGGCTTTCTTGATGCAGAATACCGTCCGCATGATGGATGTAATGCCACACTGATGGCTTTCATCGCGGACAGCATAGCAGCAATCTGCAACATCAGCCGCCAGTGGAAAATTTTTGGCGACTATTGGCATCTGAACAATATGCGCCAGTTGTTGGATGTGAAGAACCGCAGGGGTTCCAAAGCCGACAAAGAGGATGTTATAATCTCCATTTTTAAGAAAGTGGCGGAAGCCGACGATAATATCCGCAATACCGATGCATATCGCAGTTGGGAGAGAAACATCAAAATTTAACCGCCTTATCGTTTCAGGCAACCCATCTCGTTTAACTTCTGTTTTTTCTATTCCCTGTTTTCGTCTGTTTGCGGTTGTTTTACAGCCGTGCTTTTAAAAGTTTTCCACTTAGCTTTCCATCTGTTTTACAGTTGGTTAAGAGCTTTTGTCGTGTGATTTCCGATGACTTACTTTGCACCGTCTTCCTTATCGGAACGACGGCTTTCACAGCCTAAGAAATCACATCAAAAACGACAGAAATATGGAACAGACGAACCAACTGATCTCGACGGCCGAGGCCGCGAAATTTCTCGGAATCAAAGTGAGTTATCTTCACAAGCTGATGATGCGACGCGTCATACCTTACTACAAACCCAACGGCAAACTGTGTTTCTTCGACAAGGCCGAACTGGAGGCATGGATGAAGAATGTACGCGTGGCATCGCAGGCGGAACTCGACCAACAGGCACAGAAGTAAATCATCAACCGTTCGAAGCGGTAAGTCATGGCAGGCATATACGACTACATTAACCAGTTTTGGGCAGAAGGCGAGCGCAGTCCTTTCAACCCTACGGAGGTAGCACTTTATCATTACCTCCTGTATGAGGCAAACCGCCTACGCTGGAACATGCCGTTTGCCTGCCATACAGCCATCCTCTGCGTGCGGCTCTCGACCACCAAACAGAATATCAGCAAGGCACGGCAGCACCTCAAAGAGCGTGGGCTGATAGATTGTCAGGTCGGTACAGGAATCCACACCCCTGCGCTATATTCCTTGACCATGCAGCCGTCCCGGCAGTTGCCGCATCAGGTTACCCGACAGTTGACCCATGAGTTGACCGTACAATTGCCCCATTCTAATATAAAAGATAAAGATGAAGATATTATCAACTCCCAACATGCGCGGGAAGACGGACATAAACCGCTGGATGAGCTTGAGTCACTCCTGCTTGACGATACGGCTTGGCAGGACAAGATTATCGAAGTGCTGGCGAAAAGAGAAAACTGGATTATTGACAGAAGCAGGCTACACGGGCATATCCGTGACTTCTTCGACGAGCAAAGAATCGGCGGAAACGCGCAGCGGGACGAGAGCGATTGCCGAAGCCATTTTTACCATTGGATTATCAAACATCTGAATACAACCCGATATGGAACAAAACGGAAATCCCCAACTTATAGAGACTCTGATGTCACGGCTGTGTCAGCCGAGGACTACGAAGGAGCGTTTTAGACTGCCTTTCGATGAAGAGACGGCTGCGAAACTGCTTAAATGTGCCATCGCAGGCGAAATGAGCCGTTTCGGAGGCACATTTCTTTATCCTGACGCAGTAGACTCACAAGTCAGAAGCCTTGCTGCGAGCCTTACCTCCGGCAGACGGTGCGGGGTGATGCTGTGCGGCTTGTGCGGCAACGGCAAGGCCACCGTAATGAGGGCGTTCCAGAACCTGCTCAATGTAATCAGGATACCGGACAACAACCACAGGACTGTGTATGGTATGCCGATCGTGAATGCCGTTCATATTGCCCATCTGTGTCGGAACAGCTATACCGAGTTCCTGAGGCTGTGTGATATGGAGATGCTCGACATCGATGACATGGGCATAGAGCCTGTGGAGGTGCAGGAGTTCGGCAACATGCACAGGCCGCTGACTGACCTGCTTGCAAGAAGATACGAGAACCGTGGCTTCTCGTTCATAACCACCAACCTCGTACCGCAACAGATACGCAAGTTGTACGGCGACAGGATTGCTGACAGGCTGAACGAGATGGTGGACAAGATTGTATTCGACAACCCTTCATTCAGAAAATAGAGGGAAGAATAAAAGCTGACAGAAACAGGATGCAAAAAACATTTTCCGTTGTTCAATTATCCGGCACTCCACTGGCACCAGTCTGTTTTGGCTGTGGCAAGCGGACGGATGGATTGACATGGAGCGGTAGCGTTCAGTTGCGAGGTATGCCGAGGTATTACCGTCTTCGGACAGTAATACCACGACGCCCTCGCAACAGTCCGGCAGACTGTTGTCCTTGCCGCTCGCAGGCTCGCATCATCCCTCTTTTAGAAACCGTTTCACGACTTTTCAAAGACATCTGTTATATATGGAATACGAAGATACCTCCAGTCAAGAGCATGAGCAAAAGAAGGTCGTTATAAGGCGCGACAAGGTGGTTGTCACCAAGGTCACGGAACAGGAGCTTTCGCAAATCAAAGAGACCGCTAGCCGGTACGGCACCGATAACTTCTGCCGAAGCGTTGTATACTGTCT
>ENA-OPBL01002440-OPBL01002440.1-human-gut-metagenome-genome-assembly--contig:-NODE-2440-length-13671-cov-5.881390_pt1 | contig 13671 bp, 10 predicted proteins | sample MGYA00241073_ERZ501461 | MGnify/ENA primary metagenome ERZ501461 (study PRJEB25962, sample SAMEA2042630) | human gut metagenome | biome: human gut; feature: human-associated habitat; material: faeces... | reverse complement strand
GGTCGATCTCGCTGAAGCGGACGCGGCCGTCAATCATATATTGCCCGTTGTGTCGTTATAGTAAGAGTCGAGAGGCACTACAGCCACAAAGTGAGGAGGCAAGGCCTCAACAATTTTTCTCACTACCGTGGTTTTGCCCGAGCCGGTTCCTCCGGCTATACCGATGATGGTTATTTTGTCTTTATCCATAGTTTTAATTTTTATTGAACTTTATCAGGTTCTGAAGTTATAGAAGTTAAAAGAGCTACTCTTTGGTAGCACATACACTTAGAGCACATCTTCGAACATTTTGCGATAATATTCAGCCTTCTTTTCCACGGCTAAGGGATAAGCCCTGCTGCTGCTCGGCATGCGATAGAGTCTGAGAGTACGCCCCTCGAACTCAAACTCCACATAGCCTCCCATAGGAGGAGTGGCTGTAATGCCGTAATGCTCGGAGAAGATGCGGGTGGCCAACTGTCCTGCAGTAAGCACAGCCCTGCATTGGGTCAATACTCTGAGCATACCATCAAGGTCGGAGGGTTCCACCACCTGCAAGTCTTTGTCTGAAGCCGTATTCTTGGTACGTATCACCTTCTGAGCCGTGTCGTAGATAGCCACACCTTTCTCCTGCAGAAAACTCTTCAGTTCTGCCTCACGATAGCGTTTGTTCTCTGCATCGACAAAATGAAGTTTATCTCCGAAGAAGATAAGCCCGAAGATGCGCCACATATCGTTCTGATAGTTAGGATAATACCAAGGAATGCACCAGCGCTTGGGCGAAGGCGGGAAAGTGCCGAGCATCAGCAGATGGGCATTCGATGGCAGCCACGGCTCAAAAGGATGATTTTCTATCATTTTTTACCTTTTTACTTTTTTACCTTTAAAAAGTTACTTCTTCTCCTTCACGAGATACATCACTACAGGCAAGTGGTCGCTGTAGCCATTGAGCCAGCGTCCGCCTGCTGTGGTACGCAGCGGAGCTCCCTTGTACTGACCTTCCTGCTGGATGAGGTAATCGCGACGGAAGATTTGGCTCTTCCAGTATTTCAGCGAAGAGTAGTCCTTCTTCTTGGCGTCCTTGTTGAGCAGATTAGGAGTAATCACAATCTGGTCGAAGAGGTTCCAGTTGCCACTATAGAATAAGGTGCCCTTGCCTTCCTTTGCCAGAACGTTGTACCAGGGGTTGTACATATCGCCAGCTCCCACCTGACTGATTTCGGGCTTAGCCTGCAGATAGACGTGCATGCTCTTGTTCACTGGGTCGTCGTTCATATCGCCCATCACAAAGATCTTCATCTCTTGGTTCACATTCAGCAGACTGTCCTTGATCACCTTCACCTGTCGCGCAGCCGACTCACGATAGAAAGGACCAGAGAAACGGCTTGGCCAGTGGCATACGATCACCGCCACATCATCACCAGCCATCTCTCCTCTTACGGTGAGGAAGCCACGGGTGAAGAAGGCGCTGTCCTTTGCCAACTCCTGCACATAAGGTAACAGCTTCACATTCTTCACACTGAAGAGCGAAGGATTATAGAGCAGCGCACAGTCGATGCCTCGACGGTCGGGACCCTCGATATGTACATATTTCATATTGCGGGCCTTAAGAGGTGCCTGGTCTACCAAGGCATCAAGCACCTTATGGTTCTCCACCTCGGAAAGTCCGATGAAGGCACACCCCACATTAGGAAGCACGTCTGTTCCCATATCCGCCAAAGCCTTAGACATATTACGCAACTTGTTGGTGTACTTCATGCCGTTCCAGCCCTTGTTGGGCAAATACTCGTAATCTTTCTTTCCCTCATCGTGACAGGTATCGAAGAGATTCTCCTGATTGTAAAAACCTACGGCGTAAACCGAGAACTTCTTCTGGGCAGAGGCAGCCAAATTGACTATCAAAAGAGCCGCCAAGAATAGCAAATGTCGTTTCATTATTTATAGTTTTAAAATTTGTTTGCTGCAAAAGTAGCTATTAAATTGTAATTATCAGTAAGAAAAGTGGAAAAAGTGAATTTTTAATGAAATTTTAATCAAAAAAACTTTCTTTTTTAAAATTTATTTATTTACTTTGCACTCACATTATATTAATTAAACAATTGACTATGCAACAAAAGGTAAAATTAGCAATGATTGCTCTCTGCTACAGCCCATTGCTCTTCGCTCAGAACGCCACCGAGCAGAAGATAGCAAAGGGATTGGACGAGAATGCATTCACATTCACCGAAGCACAGTTGGGTGAGGATGACGATATGTCACAGAACGTCACCATTCTGAATTCTAACTCAAATGTTTACGCATCAGAGGCAGGCTACCTGTTCTCGCCAGTGCGTTTCCGTTATCGTGCCTTCAATCAGAAGTACAATGATGTGTACATCAATGGTGCTCCCATGAACGACATGGAGTCTGGTCAGTTCCGCTTCTCTAACATCGGAGGTCTGAACCGATTCTCAAGAAACGTTGACTTTGCCTTGCCTTTCGAGGGCAACAACTACTCCATGACAGGTATGGGAGGCAGCAACAACTATGACTTCCGTGCCGGAAGCATGCAGACAGGCCACTATGCTTCTGTGGGAGTTGCCAACCGCAACTACACGCTTCGTGGTCTTTATACCTATAGCAGTGGATTCAACGACAAGGGATGGGCCATCTCAGCGGGTCTTACCTATCGTTGGGCAAACCGCGGTTATGTAGAGGGAACCTTCTACAATGCGCTGTCTTACTACTTCGGTGTGCAGAAGAAGTGGGACAACGGTCACTCCCTGAGCTTCACCACATGGGGCAATCCTACAGAGCGCTCTACACAGGGAGCAGCAACCGACGAGACTTACTGGCTCGCCAACGATTACTATTACAACCCATACTGGGGCTACTACAATGACCACAAGCGCAACTCACGCGTTGTGAACGACTTTGCGCCATCAGCCATCGCCACATGGGACTGGGACATCAACGACAAGATGAAGCTCACCACCTCTGTCTTTGGCAAGTACTCTATGTATAAGAGCACCAAGCTCAACTATGCCAATGCCGAGAATCCGCAGCCAGACTACTGGAAGAACCTGCCAAGCAGCTACTACGACATCTGGAATGCTGACGCGCTGGGCAACAACTCGTCTACACTCCAGAGCTGGTACAACTCTTACAACTACTGGACAGCAAGCAAGGCCAACCGCCAGATTGACTGGGATCGCCTCTATTATGCCAACACTCAGGCTGCCAACCAGGGCCATGATGCACTCTACTTCATCCAGGCCAAGCACAGCGACAACCTGATGTTCAACATGGCTTCCACCCTGTCGGCTAAGGTTACCAAGCGCTCTACTCTCGTAGGCGGACTGGTATTGGGCAGCAACAGCAACCGTCACTATCAGACCATGGACGACCTGCTCGGTGCTTCCTTCTTCCACAACATCAACACTTATGCGCTCGGCACCTATCCTGCCGATGACCCAAGAGTGCAGTACGACCTCAACACAGCAGGACCCAACAACCTCGGCTCTCTCGTTTACGAAGGCGACAAGTTCGGTTACGACTATAAGATTGAGGTAATGAAGGGCTTGCTCTGGACTTCCTACACTGCTGAGATGGGACGTTTCCAGACCATGATAAGCGGCAAGCTTGGTCAGACCAACATGCGTCGTCATGGCTATATGCGCAACGGTATGGCTGCCAACAACTCTGAAGGCAACAGCCGTATAGCACGCTTCGGCGAGGGCGGTGCCAAGGGTAGCATCAACTTCGATGCCGGCAAGGGTCATGTATTCAAGATTGGTGTAGGTTACGAGTGGCGTCCACCAATGGCCAACACAGCATTCATCTCTCCTGAGATCTGCAACGACTACGTTCTCAACCTTGGCGACGAGCATGTCTTCAGCAGCGAGTTCAGCTATCAGTATCAGAATGCCTGGGTACACGCCAACGTCAACGCATACTATAGCCGCCTCGACCACGTCACAGAGTGGCAGAACTTCTACAACGATGACGAGAACTCTTTCACCTACCTCAGCATGACAGGATTGGAGAAAGAATACTATGGTATCGAGGCAGGTCTCGACTTCAAGGTGGCTTCTTTCCTTAACTTCAAGGCCATCGGAACCATCAGCGACGCCAAGAACATCAACAATGCCAACGTGAACTACATGCTCTCCAAGTCGGCAGAGGTGGTTAAGGACTACGCATATATTAAGGACATGCGCGAAAGCGGAACTCCTCTTACTATCGGTAGCCTTGCACTCGACTTCCATAAGAGCGGATGGTTCGTCAACCTCAACGCCAACTGGTACGACCGCATCTATTTGTCATACTCACCAAGCTATCGCTACAAGTCTTCTTTGAAGAACCGCGACATGCTCTTCAACGACGAGCCTCTCCCTGGTTCTGTTGACCAGGCTAAGGGACACGGCGGATGGATGGTAGACGGAAGCATCGGCAAGAGTATCCGCCTCAAGCACGGTAGTCTGAACTTCAACCTCATGATAACCAACATCCTCAACAACCGCAAGATTGTTTCAGGTGGTTACGAGCAGAGCCGAAGCGACTATACCCTTAACAAGGAAAACGAGGCCAAGGATCGCGTCTACAAGTTCTCTAAGAACCCTAAGAAGTATTACGTATTCGGAACCAACGGAATGTTCCAGGTATCATACAGATTCTAAAAGAAGAGAAAGATATGAAAAAGTTAAAATATATCGCAATGGCATTTGCTGCCCTGCTCTTGGCTTCATGCATGGGCGACGGTTATGCTGATTCCGTGGGAGAAAAGGATTATACCGGCCCTGCCATCGGCAACAACAAACTGGAGGCTACCAATGTCATCACCATCTCCGAACTGAAGGAGAAATATGCCACACAGATAGAACGCGGCCTGTACAAGCAGGTGGACGAGGACATCAAGATATTGGGCTTCGTCACAGGTAACGACCTCGGAGGCAACCTCTACAACCAGATTTGCCTGCAGGACAAGACGGGCGGTATCTTGGTTTGCATCGGCAAGAGCGGACTCTATGGCGAACTGCCTGTAGGTCAGCAAGTACTTATCGACTGCAAGGGCCTCTACATCGGTGGCTACGGCAAGCAGGCTGAGTTGGGCGGTGTCTATACCAACACCAACAAGGGCTCACAGTCTATCGGTAAGGTAGACCGCTACGTATGGGAGAAGCACTACAAGATTATCGGTGAGGCCGACGAGGCCAAGGCTGAGGCAATGGTTGAGGTGTTCGACCAGACTAAGATCAAGGATGCCGACTATCTGAAGTCTTGCTCAGGCAAGCTGATGAGAATCGAGGGTGTAACCTTCGCCGATGCTGGCAAGAAGGTATTTGCAGCAGATGCAGACAAAGACAACGCCAACTGTGTAAACCGCGGTTTTTCTGGCATCAGCACCAACAACATGGTGGTTCGCACTTCTGCCTACGCCAAGTTTGCTAATGCTCTCCTGCCAGAAGGTCCACAGAACGTTACAGGTATCTTCACACGTTATGCTGGAAGCAAGAACGACACATGGCAGATTCTTATCCGTACTGCAGACGACGTGAAGGTAGCCAAGGGAACAGAACAGTGTCCATACACCGTAGCGGAAGCCATTCAGTTGATTAACGACGGAAAGACTACCGAGACCAATGTTTATACCGAAGGTATCATCTGTTCTGAGCCAAGTGTAAGTGTACAGTATGGTAATGCTGATTTCTACATCTCTGTAGACGGCAAGGGTATGAATGCTGACGGAACTGGCGATCCAGCCAAGACCATCAAGGTATTCCGCAACTACTATCTCAACAACGAGAAGTACACCGATGCCAACAAGGACTTGATCAAGAAGGGACAGAAAGTTGTCATCTGCGGCAAGCTCTTGCTCTACAATGGTGTAACACCGGAAATCAACAGTGGAAACTATATCGTTTCCATCAAATAAAACTAACTCAAGTAGAAAACTATAAAAAGAATAATCAATATGAAAAAGTTCATTTATTCATGCTTGTTCTTGGCTATGGCAGCCATAACATTCAGCAGCTGCGAGGATGTTCCAGCTCCTTACAATATGCCTACAGAGGATGAAACTCCAGAAGTTCAGCCTGCAGGTACAGGTACTGCCGCAGATCCATTCAATGTGGCAGGTGTAGAAAAGTACATTGATGAAGGCGGAAGCGCTGAGACTGAGGTATACGTAAAGGGTAAGGTTGTATCTGTTGTACAGGGCAGTTGGGATGCAAATTACGGTAGCTTGAAATATTACATTTCAGAAGACGGAACTGCTACTAACCAGTTCTATGTATTCAATGGTTATGCAGGTCCTAACCGCACTAAGTTCTCGGGCGAAGACGCTTTGAAGCAAGGCGATGAAGTTGTTATCTGCGGTAAGGTAGACAGCTATAACGGCACTAAAGAGTTCCTTGTAGGCAACTACATTGTTTCTCTTAATGGCGTAGGTGGAGCTACCACTCCTGACACACCATCAGGCGAAGCCAAGGGTACTGGTACAGAGGCTGATCCTTTCAACAGCGTAGCTGCTAATAACTTGGCTGCTTCTTTAGGATCAGGTGAGGTTTCAGATAAGGAATACTATATCAAAGGTAAGATTCAGAAAATTGACACCCAGTTTGCTGCACAATACGGAAATGCGTCTGTACATATTGCAGATGATGCCAATAGCCAGCAGTTCTATATATTCCGTACCTACTACTTTGGTGGTGAGAAATGGAAAGAAGGTGATGGTCTTCTCAAAGAAGGCGATGAGATTGTTGTTTGCGCTAAACTTGTCAACTACATGGGTAATACTCCTGAGACAAATCAGGGCGGCAAACTCATCTCTGTAAATGGCAAGACCAGCATCGAAGGTGGCAGCGAGAAACCTGACACTCCTTCTACAGGCGACACAACAACACCTAATGGTAACTTCGAGACTTGGGTAGACGGTAAACCAAACAACTGGACGACTGCCTCTACAGCAGGTAACGCCTCTGTCGCTCAGAGCACAGACGCTCACAGTGGCAAGTATTCTGTAAAGGTAGGTGGTTCAACAACAGCCAACAAGCGTCTTGGCTACAAGGAAATGGAGCTCAAAGCTGGTACTTATAAGATTAAGTACTACGTAAAGGCAGCTACTGCAACAGGCGCATCAGTACAGTCTGGATTTGTACCTGTTACTGAAGGTAAGGTCGGCGATTACAAATACTCTGGCTACATCAACAATATCTCAAATACAGAGTGGACACTTGTTGAGCAGGAATTGGTCATTCCATCAGATGGCACATACTGCATCGTTATCATGAACTCAAAGAAGCCAGGTGGTGACGTTCTCATTGATGACCTCACCTTGACTCTCGGCGAGACTGTTATCATCAAGTAAACAATATTTGAAGACTACATATTTCCCCATTGCCTCTCTACACAGGCAATGGGGATTTTTGTTTCATTTGGTTGCTAAATTACTCAACTTTCGCATGCAAGCGCCACACGCCCAGAACCAACGGTCACCGGCCAAATGGAATTGAAAATCGCAGGCCGAAGGGTAAAGCAAAGGGAAAAGGCAGAAGCTCTTAGCCCAGGGCGTTGCCCTGGGCTAAGAGCTTCTGCCCCTTCAGGCCTTGCTGATAATATGAGGAATTCAGCCCGTACTTGAACAACTGGAGAAAGTGGAGTAATTTACAGAAAAAGAGGGAGGAAGATACAAAAACATCTGGAAATATTTGGCAGTAAGGAGAAAAAGTCGTAACTTTGCACCCTGTTAAGTCAAAAGGCTATAATGGGCATGCACCGCAAGGACATGAAATGATGGCAACATCCCCATAACGTCTAATTTTAATAACCCAAATAAAAGTAAAAACAAAATGAAAAAAGGTATTCATCCAGAGAACTATCGTCCAGTAGTATTCAAGGATATGTCTAATGGCGACATGTTCCTCTCACAGTCAACTTGCAAGACCAACGACACTGTTGAGTTTGAAGGCGAGACTTACCCAGTAGTAAAGATTGAAATCTCAAGCACCTCTCACCCATTCTATACAGGTAAGAGCAAGCTCGTTGATACTGCAGGTCGCGTTGACCGCTTCATGAACCGTTACGGCAAGTTGAAGAAGTAATATACCTTTTTATATAAGGATATATTATCAATACGAGATAGAAGGTGCGTTCTAACGTAGTTGCATATGCGTTAGTGCGCACCTTTTACCTTTTCTTGATCACCCCAATCTTTCTTATTTAAGATTCATCCTAACATCTTATTAACTATTTTATCATTTAACATTCACTATGTTATGAAACAAAACAAGATTTATTTATTCGCTCTCCTCGCTGTACTCTCTATGGCAGCCTGCGGAAGCAGCAACGACGGAGACGGAAATGGTTCGAATGAAATCAACACCAACAAGAACGAGGTAACAACCGACAAGGCTGTCACTCGACTGGAGTTTCCTAAACTGAAAGGCGGAAACAGCATTATCCGTGTTTATCGTGACGGCAACAGCAAGCAGTACGACCCGGACAACGTAAACTATTCAGTAGAATGGGATTGCGACAAGAAATCGCAGCGCTGGTCTTGCTACATCATCACCACAAAGAACAGAGCCAAGAATACAGATCGTTATAAAAGTGAAAGCAACCAATACCCCAACGACCCAGCTCTTACCTCTGCACAAAGATGGGAGAAAGACTATATTTATGGTTCAGGCTTCGACCACGGACACATCTGCAATTCCCAAGACCGTCTGTACAGTGCCAACGCCAACTATCAGACGTTCTATCTCACCAATATGCAGCCACAATATAGCGTCTTCAATGGAAGTCATCCAGACCATAAGTATGAAGGGCTTTGGATCAAAATGGAGAACTACCTGAACGGATTCAAACTCAATGACACAGACACCATGTACGTATGCAAGGGTGGTACCATTGACAAAGAAGCAAATATCTTGATGCGTATTCAAAACAAACTGATTGTCCCCAAGTATTTCTTTGTGGCAGTCCTCGTCAAGAAGATGGTCAACGGACAGGCTTACTACAAGTCTATCGGTATGTGGTTCCCTCACACCAATGTATATCATGGAGACGACAAACTATCTGATTACGCCATGAGCATCAAGGATCTGGAAGCAAAGACTGGTATAGACTTCTTCTGCAATCTTCCCGACGATATCGAGCGGGATGTAGAAAGCAAAAAAGTACTTAGTGACTGGGGAAGTATAGAAAAATAAGAAGTCAAAGGATAATAGCCATTTAGCTTGGTTTCCTATACACAAGTAATACTTCAGTAAGACAAAAAAGAAATCGCATGTTTCAAAAGTTCATTACAGAACTGTCGAAACATGCGATTTTTTATTTGGCAACCTTGTATTTATCGTAACATCCTTCGTTATCTCCGATTATTCAGTCGAGAAGAGTCTGTCTTGAGAGGCTTGATGGTCGCACCCTTGCCAAACGAAGAAGAACTCTTTACCGTCTTCTCGCTTGTCTTAGAAGAACCGAAGGCCTTGGCCTGACTGGTTGGGTTGACACGCTTTAAGTCAATATAAATCACATCACCCTTCGAACTTCCCGTACCTATCATGTAGCCAAAGAAAGAATCTACATTACTACCTTCTTTACGACCTAAGAAGAAACCAGCCTGTGAAGAACCATAATCCATGACAAACGTTGCCCCCGAATTCTTGTATTTGATATAAATATCGTAATTATCATCAATATACCATTTAAACTCCAAGGTCTGTTGATCCGCTACAGAACCATCATCGTTATACTTATAGTCAGTCTCCACGCCCTCTCCACTCAAAGCATCACGAGTGTTAGCATATTGGAAGAACTTCATATCAGCATAGAACTTATCTGTCTGTCGTGACTGCCCATCATCTGAAAGATAAGAATAGGTTACTAGTCCATACCATTCGCCTGTGAGCATCTGTGCCTCTTCCACAAGTCCATTATTCTGCGAACCTCCTTGCCAACCATTATTCCAATCATTGTTGCTCCATCCCCAATCATCATAATGGTCGTACCAACCATAAGGATCATACCAATAATCATCACCATCGCAGCTGGTCATTATAAGCGACATGGCAACTATCACAGCCATTGTCAGCAAAGAATATACTTTTTTCATATCAATAGTAGTTTAATCAGAATTTATTTGTTTTCCGGAAAGAATCGCTTCGGCAGCATGGTGCTGTCGTTCTGCTCCTGAACACTCTCCTGCTGCTCTTCCTTATTATTACTGCGCGTCTTGGCGTAGCCGTAATATCCCCAAGAATTATACCAGTTGTCGGAACCATACCAGTAATAATTGTCCCAGTCGGGCGTATCTACCTTGACGAACTGGAAGCTGATCCATCTGTTCGTACTGTTGAAATCGATATCACCATAGAAGTAACCATTGTCGTCAAGATGATAGTTACGAATGACAGCCTTTTCTTGAGTATCAAGGAAATTGATATAAATGGTTGTGCCACTCACGCGCCAGGTGATGCGGTTGGCCACATAGTCCCAGGGCGCATTACTATAATAGTCTATCCAATAGCCATCACCAGAATCATACCCCGAATTGAAAGTTACCTCAGACATGTTTGACTGATAATAACGTCCATCATAATCCAGCTGCGTCTGCATATATCCCTTCCAATTTCCATTGAGAGCATAAGCAATATCTGCATCCTCATCACATGAAGTGAGCGAGAGCATCATGACTGCCATGAATATCATTGAGAAGTAATAAGTAATCTTTTTCATATCGCTTTTGTTTATAAGTTAATATTTTCGTTAAATTCTGGTGCAAAGATACCTTATTCTTTTTTTAGGGCAAAGGGAATAGTAGATTATTTTAAGGAAAAATCCCTATTAGAAAGCGGATTTTCCCTAAAATGTTTGGAAATGTCAAGTTTAATGCCTAACTTTGTACCAAACTTTATAAAAAAAGCATGAAACGCATACATTTTTTAATTATACTATCATTTATAACAATCTTTTCATCAGCAGAACCCTATTGCGATGTCAGAAAGTTTTCTATCCTCGATGGACTTGCAGCCAACTCCATTTCCGATTTGGCACAAGGCTACGACAATATGATGTGGTTTGGCACCTTGAATGGTCTGTCCTATTACGACGGCTATCATTTCAAGACATTCCGTGACGAGCCCGACGACATCGACATCATGAGTACCAACCGCATACTCGCCATCTTCCCAAGCCCAGACAACAATGTGTGGGTAGTCACCTTCGACCGCAAGCTATACATCTTCGATACAGAGCAATGCCAGTTTATCAAGGTTGGCACGATGCTCTGCCAGCGTTTCGGCATCCATTTGGAGTCAAGCCAGATATATCCACTCGCCAATGGACACACCTGGATTACAACTCACAAACAGAACTTCCTGATTCGTGTAGGTCAAGGAAAGGACATAGAGAGCATGAAGCCCGAGCTCATCAAGGTGGGCGAAAAAGGACTGCGAAGCGGCAACGTATGGTTTATCAAGCAAGACAAGCGAGGCCGTGAATGGATTCTCACCGACAAGGGAACATTCATCTACGGCAAGAACTTCCAAACCTCTACGCCCTTCAAGTGGTTCAGAGAAGTGGGCAACACCATCTTCCTCGCCACGACTGATGGCAAGGTGGCTGTCTACGACAAGCAGAACCATCTCTCCTGGATTCCCATGCCAGCAGGCGTCACTCGCATCAACGAGCTGAAGAATACTGGTTATCAGTTGATTATCGCTACCAATATAGGGCTCGTAGTGTACAATCCACGCACATTCAAGACCGATGTCATCAGTGTGCAGAACCCCAACCAGCCCGTAGCAGAAGTGAAGAAAGCCTACGTAGACGGGCACAACATGGTATGGGCATTTACCGAAGGACAGGGCGTAACGGTAATCAATCCTCAGACAATGACCGCCCGATGGCTCTATGCCGACACTCCAACGCCAGCCGACCGTACCACAAGCAACAGCTTCTTTATCATGGAAGACGAGCACGGCACGCTGTGGACTATTCCCAACTATGGCACCTTCAGCTACTACGACCGCAAGACGGGAAAGCTCGTTCCCTATATGCTGAAAAGCCACTCGTCAGGCAACTTCTATATACCTTATATCTCGAAATATGTCGTTTCAGATCAAGGCATACTCTGGCTAATAGGCATACACGACCTGACGCAGGTGAACTTCAAGTTCCACAACTACAACATGACCAAGCTCGAAGAAGGAGAGTCGGAAGTAAGAGCCATGGCTTACACTAACAACGGATTCCACTGGGATGGTTTCAATTCGGGACACCTCAAGATAAGCGACAGCCACTTCAAAAAGATTGGTTATCTGCAGTCCAACGGACAGATCAGCCAGAAGCAGACACCCTTCTCACGCTCAGGTATTTATGCCATCTTTCAAGACATGAAGGATAGAATGTGGATAGGCACAGACGGCGACGGGCTGTATCTGTATGACCGAAACACCATGCGCCATTTCCGCTACAATGCATCCGACAGAAATTCCCTCCCGGGCAACAGCATCTATGATGTGGTGAGCGACCGACAGGGCAACATCTGGGTAGCCACATACGGAGGAGGCCTGGCACTTATGCGTGAAGACCCACAGGGCAACATCACATTCCTTACTTCTCGTAACGGACTGAGATGGCCAAAGGAACATTACAGTAAAATACGTAGAATCACCTGTACCGCCAGTGGCGAAATGCTCATCGGAACCACAGGCGGCCTCGTCACCTTCAAGGAAGAAAAGCACCCTTCCAAAAACATACAATTCCATACCACTTCCTACAGGGAGAACGACACAACATCGCTTACCGCATCAGACATCAACTACATCCTGATGCGTTCCAACGGCGATACCTATGTATCGAGCATCGGAGGAACCCTCGACATAATAACAAGCGAAAACCTGCTGCAGGACAATCTGAAGGTGAGATACTGCAATTTCATCAATACCAGCGAGGGAAATGTGCAGAGCATGATAGAGGACAACAGTGGCAACATCTGGCTCATCAGGGAGTCGAGTGTCGATAAATACAACCCCAAAACAAGGAAACTGACCGTCTTCGGTCCCAACGACTTCGACCTCAACATGACCTTCTCGGAGGCACGCCCCATTCACGACCCAGTAACCGACAACATCACAGTAGGCACTGCTACGGGCAGCCTGACGTTCAACCCTGCGAGACTGAAGCAGACCGACTATCAGCCCCGCATTATCTTCACTGAGCTGCACTACAACGGAAGCAACGAGAACATACCTATCCTGCACAAGAAGAAGATAGTCATCCCAGCCAACAAACGCAACCTGTCCATTAGCTTTGCCGCACTCGACTATACAAGCAAGTACCAGCAGTACTATAAATACCGCATCGACGGACATACCCCCGAAGGCGTATGGATCGACCTTCGAGGACAGAACCGCATCGGCTTCAACCGAATCTCGCATGGCAACTATGTGCTCAAGGTCATCGCCACCAATACGCATGGCAAATGGAGCAAACACGTGGCTTCACTTGAACTCGACGTGCAACCTACGTTCTGGGAAAGCATCTGGGGCAAGTTGCTCATCATCCTCATCATTGCCGGTGTTACGGCTTTGTGTTTCATCACATACAACAAGCAGCAGAAGGAACGCATCAACCACGAGATGAAGAACAGGTTCTTCAGTAAGGCTTCACACAAGCTTCGCACTCCACTCACGCTCATCGGAGGTCCGA
>ENA-OPBL01002428-OPBL01002428.1-human-gut-metagenome-genome-assembly--contig:-NODE-2428-length-13710-cov-3.959429_pt1 | contig 13710 bp, 10 predicted proteins | sample MGYA00241073_ERZ501461 | MGnify/ENA primary metagenome ERZ501461 (study PRJEB25962, sample SAMEA2042630) | human gut metagenome | biome: human gut; feature: human-associated habitat; material: faeces... | reverse complement strand
GTGTGTGGAGGGAGGGAGATCAGATGGCAGAAATTAAAGTTGGCAAAAACGAAACTCTTGACAGCGCACTGCGCAGATTCAAAAGAGCTACCCAAAAAGCCGGCATCCTTTCTGAAGTAAGAAAACGCGAACACTATGAAAAACCGAGCGTTCAGCGCAAAAAGAAATCCGAAGCCGCAAGAAAACGTAAATCCAGATAATGGGGGCGCGTGCAGATGTCAATTAAAGATCAGCTGACAGAAGATATGAAGCAGGCCATGAAAGCCCACAACAAAGTGGCGCTGGAAACCATCCGCATGGCGCGTGCCAATATCAAAAATGTCGAGATCAATGACAAAAAAGAACTTACTGAAGACGAAGTAATTGCAGTTTTGATGAAAGAAGTTAAGATGCGTCAGGATTCTCTTGCTGAGTTTGAGAAAGCAGGACGCACCGATCTGATAGACCAGGCCAAAGCTGAGATTGAAGTGCTGCAAAAATATCTTCCGGCCGCAATGGAAGATGACGAGCTGCAAAGCCTTGTTAAGGAAGTAATTGCCGAAACAGGCGCAGCCAGCATGAAGGACATGGGCAAGGTAATGCCTAAGGTTATTGCCAAAGCCGGTGGCCGTGCCGATGGCAAACGCATTAATGCCATGGTAAAACAACTTTTACAGTAAGTATAAGCCAATGCTTAATAACAGAGCTTGCAGACGCAGGCTCTGTTATTTTTTGTGAATACGGTATTTGCCACTTGTGATTTAAGGCAAATTTTGTTATAGTATATGTAAAGAGATTGGCAGAAGCCGGTCTTATAAATGGAGCAAATTCCCCTGCGGTGTTCGTTACATTGCCTTTTAGTTTTGAGCCAACACACTTACCTAGGGAGCCCGGAATTTGAGCTCCGCCTATTAAAAACAAGCCCTCTCGAGGGGACTTTTGCGGTAGGCGGGAGGGCACCCACCTGCACATGCAGGTTCAAAACATTGGGCAGGACGGCATTGCGGGGAAATTTTTTTGGAGGACTCATGGAGCTTTCACGTGTAGAAATGGTTATCGGCCCCAAAGCCGTTGAAAAATTAAATGCCGCCAGAGTTGCCGTTATAGGCCTTGGCGGCGTTGGTTCTTATGTGGCGGAGGCTTTGTGCCGCACCGGTGTAGGCAGCTTTGTAATTATGGATAATGATACCGTTGAAGCAAGTAACATTAACCGCCAGCTGCCTGCGCTTACAAGCACTATCGGCAAGTTTAAGGCCGATGTTATGGCCGCGCGCCTGCGCGATATTAACCCCTTGTGCCGCATAAGGGTTATTAAGGATTTTTACAGGCCGGGCGATTTTGAAACCCTTTTTGTGGACGGTTTTGATTTTATTGCCGACGCTATCGACAGTACGGAATCGAAAGCAGATCTTTTAATAGAGGCTTACAGGCATAATGTTCCCGTGGTATCGGCCATGGGCACGGGTAACAAACTGCACCCGGAAATGCTGGAAATTACGGATATCAGCAAGACAAGCGTGTGCCCGCTGGCGCGCAGCATGCGCAAAAAACTGCGCGACGCCGGCATTACCGAAGGCATTACCGTTGTATATTCGCATGAAGAACCGCAGCGCTTTATTGAAGGCAGCGTGCCGGGCAGCCTGGTGTTTGTGCCTGCCTGCGCCGGTATGATGATGGCTGCGCATATTGTACAGAAAATAATTGCCGGGCAGGATTAAAATATGGACAGTTTATTTGCACAAACAATTACCAAACCTCTGGCAGACCGCATGCGCCCGCGGCGTTTAAGCGATTTTGCGGGGCAGGAAAAAGCCCTTGGGCCTGGCAGCCCGCTGCGGCGGATGATTGAGCGCGATGCTTTGCAGCCGCTTTTGTTTTACGGGCCGCCGGGAACCGGCAAAACTACATTGGCACATATTATTGCCAATATGACGCAAAGCCGTTTTGTTGCGCTTAATGCCGTATCGAGCGGCGTGCCGGAGCTGCGTAAGCTGATTGGTGAAGCGCGTGACGCTTTGTACAGCGGCATGGGGCGCACGATAGTTTTTATCGACGAAATACACCGCTTTAACAAGGCTCAGCAGGATGTGCTTTTGCCGTATGTGGAAAACGGCACGGTTATTCTTATCGGCGCAACTACGGAAAACCCGTTTTTTGAAGTTAATGCGCCGCTTTTGTCGCGGATGAAAATTATCCGTTTGGAGCGGCTTGATAAAAACGCCGTTAAAAAGATTTTGCAAAAGGCGCTGACGGATAAGGAAAATGGTTACGGCAGGCAAGGGATTGCCATGACGGACGAGGCGCTGGAAGCACTGGCTGATTTTTGCGGCGGCGACGCGCGCGTGGCGCTGAACCTTTTGGAGCAGGCGGAATTTATGCTGCCGGACGGCGTAAAAACGATTGACGGCGCGGTGCTTAAAAGCGTAATGGGCGACGCTTTTAAGCGTTACGATAAAAAGGGCGACCGCCATTACGACACGGTATCGGCGTTTATAAAAAGCATGCGCGGCAGTGATGCCGACGCGGCGCTGCACTATCTGGCACGCCTGCTGGAGGCGGGAGACCTGCCCTCTGCCTGCCGCCGGTTGATGGTGTGCGCCTGCGAGGATGTGGGGCTTGCCTATCCGCAGATCATCCCCATCGTCAAGGCGGCGGTGGATGCCGCCAACATGGTGGGTCTGCCGGAGGCGCGTCTGCCGCTTGCGGATGCAGTCATTCTGGTGGCCACCAGCCCCAAATCCAACAGCGCCCACGATGCCATCAACGCAGCCATTGCGGATGTGCAGGCCGGGCGCACCGGACCCATCCCGCGCCAGCTGCAAAACAAGCACTTTGACGGCGAGGATGCGCTGGTAAAGGGGCAGAACTACAAATACGCCCACAGCTACGCCAACCACTGGGTACAGCAGCAGTATCTGCCGGATGTGCTGAAGGATACCAAGTACTACACCTTTGGCGACAACAAGACCGAACAGGCCGCCCGGGCGTACTGGGCAAAGATCAAAGGGGAAGAAAACGTCTGAACCGTGTGAAAAAGGAGGATGGATATGCGTTACTCAAAACAGCGGGAGCTTGTCATGCAGACGGTGCAGCAGCTGTGCGACCACCCGACTGCGGAAGAAATCTACGATAAAGCCGCGCAGGAGTGCCCGAATCTGAGCCTTGGCACCGTATACCGCAACCTGAACAGTCTGGTGGAAGCCGGGCGGGTGCGCCGGGTGTCCATTCCCGGCAAGGCGGACCGCTTTGACCACACCCTGCCGTGGCACAGCCATTTGTACTGCACCGTCTGCGGCGGCGTCACCGATGCAGAGGTGGACGGAAAACAGGTGATGGAGCTGGTCAAAAACCAGAAGGGCAGGGTGCAGGATTGTGCCGTGGTGCTGCTGGGCGTGTGCGAAGAGTGCTGCCGCAGGCAGGATGCAGAGGCGGCAGCGGCTAAACAGGCATAAAATTTGCGTGTTTCCTCTTGCCCGCAGCGGCCAAACAGGGTATACTAAAGAGTGTCTTTTATAGAATGGCAGAAAATAGAGTTTCGCCGCACGGGGCTACCCTGCCCGGCGGAGAAGGATGGTTTTTTTGGAATACATTAACTTTGAACATAATACCGTTGCCGCCGAGCTGGTGCGGCAGACCTACGACACCCCGCCGCTGGCCTTTGTGCATAGCTACGGCTGTCAGCAGAACGTCAACGACGGCGAGCGCATCAAGGGCGTGCTGGTAGATATCGGCTACGGCCTGTGCGATAAGCCCGAGGATGCCGACCTGATTTTGTTCAACACCTGCGCTGTGCGTGAGCACGCCGAGCAGCGGGTGTTCGGCAACGTGGGCGCGCTGAAGGGCCTTAAGGAAAAAAAGCCCGGCCTCATCATCGGCCTGTGCGGCTGCATGGCCAACCAGAAGCATGTTGTGGAAAAGCTGCGCAAGAGCTACCCCTATGTGGATCTGGTGTTCGGCGTGGACGGCATCGACACCCTGCCGCAGCTGATCGCCCAGAAACTGCAAAAACATAAGAGGGTGCTGCTGGACCCCGCACAGCGTCCGGTCATCGTGGAGAACATCCCCATCCGGCGCGAGAGCGAGTTCCGCGCATGGCTGCCCATCATGTACGGCTGCGATAACTTCTGCACCTACTGCATCGTGCCCTATGTCCGCGGCCGCGAGAAGAGCCGCAAGCCCGGCGATATCCTTGCCGAGTTCCGCAGCCTTGTGGAGGCGGGCTATAAGGAGATCACCCTGCTGGGTCAGAACGTGAACAGCTACGGCAAGGGGCTGGAGGAACAGATCGATTTCTCCGACCTGCTCAACCTGCTGTGCACAGTGCCCGGCGATTACCACATCCGCTTTATGACCAGCCACCCCAAGGACGCCAGCCATAAGCTCATTGATACCATTGCCGCTCAGCCGAAGCTGTGCAAGCACCTGCATCTGCCGGTGCAGTGCGGCTCCGACCGGCTTTTGCAGCAGATGAACCGCCACTACACGGTGGAGCAGTATCTGGAGCTCATCGACTACGCCCGCAAGACCGTGCCCGGCATCACCTTCTCCAGCGATATCATCGTGGGCTTCCCCGGCGAGACCGAGGAGGACTTTGTAAAAACGCTGGAACTGGTGCGCAAGGTGGGTTATATGCAGCTGTTCACCTTTATCTACTCCAAGCGCACCGGCACCAAGGCTGCCGAAATGCCGGATCCCACCCCCCGCAAGGAAAAGACCGACCGCATGACCCGCCTGCTGGCAACGCAGGACGAGATCGCCATGGCGCTGGTCAAGGCGCAGGTAGGGCAGACCGTCCGGGTATTGGTGGAAGGCTTTGGCCGCAACGAGGGCACCCTTTCCGGTCGGCTGGACAATAACCTGACCGTGGAGTTTGCCGCCGACCCGGCACTGCTGGGCAGCTACGCAACTGTACATCTTACCAGTGCCCGCGCCACCGTGCTGCTGGGTGAGCTGGAAGCATAAAAACGTGATTCCGGGGCAAACTGCCCCAGAAAGAATAAAAAACAACAAGGAGAACCCAATCATGGATTGCATTGATCTTTTCAAGCGTGCCGCTATGGCACTGCAGACCGACCCCCGCTACGTCATTCTGGATCAGGCCCGCAAGGCAAACGATAAGGATGAGGAGCTGCAGAACCTGATCGGCGAGTTCAATCTGGCCCGCATGGACCTGAACAACGAGATCGGCAAGAACGAGCGCGACGACGCCCGCATCGCTGAGCTGAACGAGAAGGTGAACAGCCTCTACGGCCAGATCATGGGCAACGAGGGCATGGTGGCATACAACGAGGCCAAGCGCGAGTGTGAGAATCTGGTCAACTATATCGACGCCATCATCAACACCGCCATGAACGGCGGCGACCCCATGACCGTGCAGGAGCCTTCTGCCTCCTGCACCGGCAGCTGTTCCACCTGCGGCCGCCTGCCACTGAGCAAACTTTTTTGACCGGAACGCGGCTGTGCAACACAGACCGCGTTTTGTTTGCACCGGCGGTTACAGCCCGCAAACCGGCTGACGGAACCATACAAGGGAAAGAGGAAAAACCATGGCAGAGCTTTCGCCCATGATGCAGCAGTATCTTGAGATCAAAAACCAACACAAGGACGAAATTCTTTTTTACCGCATCGGCGATTTTTACGAGATGTTCTTCGACGATGCCGTCACGGCGTCCCGGGAGCTGGATCTTACCCTTACCGGCAAACAGTGCGGCCTTGCGGAGCGCGCCCCCATGTGCGGCGTGCCCTTCCACAGCTACGAGGGCTATGTGGCGCGCCTGATTGCCAAGGGCTATAAGGTGGCCATCTGCGAGCAGGTGGAGGATCCCGCCAAGGCCAAGGGGCTTGTCAAGCGGGACATCATCCGTGTGGTCACCCCCGGTACGGTCATTGAAAGCAGCATGCTGCAGGACGACCGTAACAACTACATTGCCAGCCTGTACCTCAAGGGCAAAAAGGCGGGCCTGTGCTTTGCGGACGTTTCCACCGGTACGGCACATATCACCGAACTGACGGCGGATAAGATCGCCCCGGCGGTCATTACCGAGCTGTGCCGCTACCACCCCAGCGAGGTGCTGCTGAATCCCGGCCTGCTGGACTGCCGCGAGGTGACCGCCTACATCAAAAAGAACATGAGCTGCTCGGTGGAACTGGTCGAGGACGAGCGCTATGCGCCGGGGCTGATGGCGTCTGCGCTGGAGGAGCAGTTTGGCCGCGACTGGCCGCAGACCACCGGCATAGCCGCCGAGGGCCTTGTGCGCTTTGCTATGGCTGCGCTGCTGGAATATCTGCACGATACCCAGATCAAGGGCGTGGAGCGGTTAAAGACGGTCATTACTTACAACGAAGCCCAGTTCATGCGGCTTTCGCCGGTCACTCGGGCAAACCTTGAGCTGACCGAGACCCTGCGCGGGCGCGAAAAGCGCGGCACCCTGCTGTGGGTGCTGGATAAGACCAGCACCGCCATGGGCAAGCGGATGTTGCGCAGCTGGATCGAGCAGCCGCTCATTTCCAGTCAGCTCATCAACCACCGCCTGAACGCTGTGGAGGCGCTGGTGCGCCAGACCATGGTGCGCGGCGACCTGACCGAAGAACTGCACTACATTGCGGATCTGGAGCGCCTGATGACCCGCACGGTGTACGGCTCTGCAACCCCCAAGGAGATCTACACCCTTGCCCAGACCTGTGACCGTCTGCCCGGTCTGCGCAAGCAGGCAGAGGGCTGCAACTGCCCGGAGCTTGCCGAGCTGGCCGCAAGTATCGACCCGCTGGAGGATATCAAGGCGCGCATTTATGCCGCAGTAGACCCGGACGCCCCCTCCACCCTCAAGGATGGCGGCGTCATCGCCAAGGGTTACCATGCCGAGGTGGACGAGCTGCGCTCCATCCGCGATAACACCAAGGGCGTGCTGGCACAGCTGGAAGCCCGTCTGCGGCAGGAGACCGGCATCCCCAAGCTGAAAATTGGCTATAACCATGTGTTCGGCTACTTCATCGAGGTGAGCAACTCCTACAAAAACCTTGTGCCGGAGACCTACATCCGCAAGCAGACCCTCACCTCCGGCGAGCGTTACATCACGCAGGAGCTGAAGGAGCTGGAAAGCAAGATTCTTGGCGCACACGAGCGGCTCATCTCGCTGGAGCGCCGCCTGTTTGACGAACTGCTGGAGAGCATTGGTGCCCAGCTGGACCGCATCCAGCGCACCGCTAACGCCATTGCTCAGCTGGATGTGCTGGCTGCGCTGGCGCAGGTGGCTGCGGAAAACAACTACTGCCGCCCCGTGGTGGACGACAGCGATGTGCTGACCATCACCGAGGGGCGTCACCCGGTGGTGGAACAGGTGCTCAAGGGCAGTATGTTCGTGCCCAACGATACCACCCTCAACTGCACCACTGACCGCTGCCTCATCATCACCGGCCCCAATATGGCGGGTAAATCCACTTATATGCGTCAGAATGCCCTCATTGCGCTGATGGCGCAGATCGGTTCCTTTGTACCGGCTGCCAGCTGCCATGTGGGCGTGGTGGACGCCATCTTCACCCGCATCGGCGCCTCGGACGACCTTGCTGCAGGCCAGTCCACCTTTATGGTGGAGATGACCGAGGTAGCCGAAATTCTGAAAAACGCCACCGCCAAAAGTCTTGTGGTGCTGGACGAGATCGGCCGCGGCACCTCCACCTTTGACGGCATGAGCATCGCTCGCGCCGTGGTGGAGCATATCGCAGACCCCGCCAAGGGGCTGGGCTGCAAGACCCTGTTCGCCACCCACTACCACGAGCTGACCGAGCTGGAAGGCACCGTGGAGGGCGTAAAAAACTACAACATCGCGGTCAAAAAGCGCGGTGAGGATATCACTTTCCTGCGGCGCATCGTGCGCGGCCCCGCCGACGACAGCTACGGCATTGAGGTGGCAAAGCTGGCCGGTCTGCCCGGCAGCGTGACCCGCCGTGCCCACGAGGTGCTGCGCACGCTGGAGGCTTCTGCTCCCAAAAACAAGGTGGAGCAGATGGATTTTGACGCTTTGCAGGAGTATAATTCCCCGGCAGTGCCCAGCGAGATGATGGAAAAGCTGGAAGCTGTGGATGTGGAAACGCTTACTCCCATTGAAGCACTGAACTTTTTGTACGAGCTGAAAAAGACCCTCAAGGGCAGCCTGAACGGCTGACCGCAAAAATCAACCACAGGGGAGGGAAAAGACTATGGCAGTCATCCATGTTCTGGATAAGCATACTGCGGAGCTGATCGCCGCCGGTGAGGTGGTGGAGCGTCCGGCATCGGTGGTCAAGGAGCTTTTGGAAAACTCCATCGACGCCGGTGCAACGCAGGTTACCGTAAGCATCGAGTCCGGCGGCGTAAAGCTGATCGAGATCAGCGATAACGGCACCGGAATTGATGCCGAGTATATCCCAACGGCCTTCATCCGCCACGCCACCAGCAAAATTGAAAAGCCGGATGACCTGAACAGCATCCATACGCTGGGGTTCCGGGGTGAGGCATTGGCTTCCATTGCCAGCGTAGCGCGGGTAGAGCTGCTCACCCGCACCGAGGTGGACGAGTTTGCCACCTGCTACCGCATCTCCGGCGGCGAGGAGCAGGGCAGGGAGCCTGCCGCCCGTGCTGTGGGCACCACCATCCGGGTGCAGGATTTGTTCTACAACACCCCCGCCCGCATGAAGTTCCTCAAAAAGGACTCCAGCGAGGGCACCTTTGTGGCAGATAACGTGGGTCATGTGGCGCTCAGCCACCCGGAGGTCAGCGTCAAATTCATCCGGGAAGGCAAGCTGCAATACGTCACCCCCGGCGATGGTCAGCTGCGCAGCGCCGCCTACGCGGTGCTGGGGCGGGAGTTCAGCCGTGACCTTATCGAGGTGCACTCCGAGGAAGGGCTGTACCGGGTTACCGGCTTGATCACCCCACCCAAGAGCTGCCGCGCCAGCCGCAGTATGCAGCATTTCTACATCAACGGCCGCTATGTGCGCAACCGCACCATCATGGCGGGCATGGAAATGGCCTTTAAGGGCACGACCATGCAGGGCAAGTTCCCGGGCGGCATCTTGCTGCTGGAAATGCCCACCGATCTTGTGGACGTCAATGTCCACCCTGCAAAGATCGAAGCCCGCTTTGCCCGGGAAAATGACGTGTTCGATGTCGTTTACCATGCGGTCAAGCTGGCGCTGGCACAGCCTGGCACCGGGGAGCGCCGCTTTACCTTTGAAGCAGACGAAAAAGAGAAAACCGAAAAAGAAAACGATATACAGTTCGGAAATACTGTAAAGAACAATTGCTTTACAGGACTTTCCGCCGTCATTCCGGGTCAGGCAGACCCCGGCACGCTGCCCGCGCAGCGCTGGGAAGCCCCGCAGCCGCCGCGCCCTGCCGCTGCTCCGGTAAAAACTCCGGCTTTTACGGCAGATACCTCGCCGGTACAGTCCGCACAGCCTGTCCGCACGGCTGCTGCTGTGCCCTCGTGGCGGCAGTCTGCCCTTGCAGAGGACATTCTGGACCCGGTGGTCAGCCTCCACAGCCCCGAAAAACCGGACGCAACAAAAATCCAGCCCGCACCGCAGCCCTTCCGGGCAGCCGCTGCTGAGACACAGCTGGACGTGCACCCGGAGACGGACGCCACAGCCGACCCGCTGCTGGATCACATGGCAGCATGGAACACCGTGCCTGCCGCCCCGGAAATCGAAGCCGCAACGGTGCCCTATCAGCCGGAGGAGCCGGTGCAGTCCGAGCAGCCGGAACAGCTGGGCTTTGATGTACCGCAGGGGGAAGAGCCGCTGCGGTATGTGGGCGAGGTTTTCCGCACCTATATTCTGGCAGAGCGGGGAGACGAGCTGTGTCTGATCGATAAGCACGCCGCCCACGAGCGTCAGCTGTACGAAAAGCTGGCCGCGAACTACGGCAACGTGCCCAGCCAGCTGCTGTTGCAGCCCGCCGCCATCGACCTTTCCGCAGAGGAAAAGCAGGCGCTGCTGGAAAATCAGCCCCTGCTGGAAAACGCCGGGCTGGATGTGGCCGACTTTGGCGGCAGCACCGTGCTACTGCGCGCTGTGCCTGCGGACGTAGAGCCGCAGAACGCCGAGGATTTGCTGGTGGAAATCGCCGACCGCCTGCTCAAGGGCAGCCGGGACGCGCTGAACGAGCACACCGAGTGGGTGCTGCACTCCATCTCCTGCCGCGCCGCCATCAAGGCGGGGGACAAGTCCTCCCCGCAGGAACTGATGGCACTGGCCGAGAAGATCCTCTCCGGCGAGGTGCCGCCCTTCTGCCCCCATGGCCGTCCCTGCGTGCTCAAGCTTACCCGAAAGGAGTTGGAAAAGCAGTTTGGACGCATCGTGTAATGCAAAACCCGCCGTGGTGGCTGTGGTAGGCCCCACCGCCACCGGCAAGACCGCGCTGGGCGTTGCGCTGGCGCAGCAGTTCTCCGGCGAGGTCATCAGTGCCGACTCCATGCAGATCTACAAAGGTCTGGATGTGGGCACCGCTAAGGTCACCCCGCAGGAGACCTGCGGCATCCCGCACCACGGCGTGGACATCCTCACCCCGGAAAAGACCTTCAGCGTGGCGGATTTCACCGCGCTGGCAGGGGAGTACATTCGGGATATCACTGCCCGGGGGCATCTGCCGCTGCTGGTGGGCGGCACCGGCCTGTATGTGCAAAGCCTTTTATATGGTGTGCGCTTCACCGCCGAAAAAGCCCCGGATGGTCTGCGCGAGCAGCTGACTGCCGAGCTGGAGTCCATCGGCCCGGAAGCCATGTACGCAAAACTGCAAGCCGTGGACCCGGAGGCCGCCGCTGCCATCCACCCCAATAATAAGGTACGGGTGCTGCGCGCGCTGGAACACTACCGCGCCACCGGCAAGCGTCTCAGCGAACAAAAGGCCGATTCGCTGCCGCCGGAGCGCCCCTACCGCAGCCTTGTGCTGGGGCTGGATTTCCCGGACCGTGCAGCGCTGTACCGCCGCATCGACCTGCGGGTGGACAAAATGCTGGAGGCCGGGCTTTTGGCCGAGGCAGAATACGTCTGGCATAACCGCGAAGCCTTCCGCACCGCCGCACAGGCCATTGGCTATAAAGAATTTTTCCCGTATTTCGAACAGACCGCCTCGCTGGATGCCTGTACTGAAAAACTCAAACAGGCTTCCCGCAACTACGCCAAGCGCCAGCTGACATGGTTCCGCCACATGGACGGGGTCACATGGCTGGACGCCGGGGCGGCGGACGTGCGGCAGACCGCTTTGCGCCTGACCCAAGACTTTTTATTGAAAGGATGATCCTTATGCCGGAAACCCCTCAGGAACCGCGCCACAAGTTTTCTGCGCTCACCACGCTGGCGGCTGTGCTGGCCGCCTTTTTGCTGGCGGCGGCAGCGTATGTCTGCTGGCAGGCGGCGCACATCCTTTTCCCCCAGAACGTCTACGAAACGGCGCTGCCCATCACCATCTCCGATACCATTGAAGCGGACGGCGTGCTGCTGTTTGACGAGACCTGTATTTCCGGCAGCGGCAATCTGGGTTACCTTGTTGCGGACGGCGAGCGGGTGTCGGCAGGCACTGCCGTTGCAGAGCTGTATACCGACGCCAATCAGGCGGTGCTGCGCCAGCAGCTGACCCAGCTTACCAGCCAGATCGACCTGTTGCAGCGCTCCCAGAACACCGCAGCCACCCAGCTGGACGGCCTGCTCAAGGAGCGCTCCGGTGCGCTGTATGACCTGCTGGACGCACTGGACACCGCCCAATACAGCGATGTGGACGAAAGCACCGATGCCTATTTGCTGGCGCAGAACAAGCTGTGGATCACCACCGGCGATACCGCCGGCTTTGCGGATCAGATCGCGCTGCTTGCCCAGCAGGCACAAACCGTGCAGGCACAGCTGGGCAACCCCACCCAGATCGCCGCCCCCACCACCGGCTACTTTGTCCGGGCTGCCAGCAGCGGGCGGCTGAACGCCGGTGCTGCGGACATTCTGGCGCAGAGCCCGGAGCAGCTTAAAGCCTATCTGGACTCTGACCCCGAGATGCCGCTGGATGGCTGCGTAGGCAAGCTGGTGGCCGGGTTCAGCTGGCAGTACGCCGGGGTGTGCTCCGCAAAGCAGGCCGAAAAGCTGCTGGGCGCGGACGGTAAGACTCTGCGCACGGCGGTGGAGATCAGCTTCCCCGGCCAGAGCGATGCTGCCTTGCGCGCCACTGTCGCCGAGGTGACCATTGATGCAGAGCAGGATATTGCCCGCTTTGTGCTGCAATGCAACTCCATCAACGGCGATGTGCTGTGCCTCAACCACGCCCGCGCCCGCGTCAGCACCGGCGAGAGCACCGGCCTGCGGGTTCCCGTCGCAGCGGTGCACTACCTGAAAGAGGACGGCACCGAGGCCGAGACGCAAGGCGAAAACTATATTCCCGGCGTGTATGTCAAGTACGGCAACATCGCCCGTTTCTGCAAGATCGACCCCGTGGATGCCGACCATCCGCTGATCTCGGAAGACGATTACATCCTTGTTTTGCCCAAGGGAACGGACGGTTCTGTCAGTCAGGTAAGGCTTTATGACGAAATAATCGTCTCCGGACAAAATTTATATGACGGAAAACTTTTGTAGTTATTGACATCTGCTGCAAAAAATCAGATAATAGTAAAAGCTATTTGCATTCTTTTTGCAAAGAACGCCAGGCAGCCGGGCGCTGCCCGAATGAAAGGAGCAGATAATTATGTCTTTGCTGGATAGCATTAAGAAGGGCCTGATGGGCGAAGGGGACGAGTACGAGGACCAGTACATCGATGACGGCCCCCAGATGGTGAACAACAACAGCGGCGTTGGCATCGGGATGGACGAAGAGACCGAGGAGCCTGCCGAGGGCACCAGCAAGAAGAACAAGGTGGTCAACATCCATGCCACCACTCAGCTCAAGGTGGTTCTGGTCAAGCCCGAGCGGTTCGAGGATGCCAGCACCATTGCCGACCATCTGAACAACAAGCGTACCGTGGTGCTGAACCTGGAGTCCACCAACAAGGAGGTCTCCCGCCGTCTGGTAGACTTTTTGTCCGGCGTGGCCTATGCCAACAACGGCCAGATCAAGCGCGTAGCCAACAGCACCTTTATCATTACCCCGTACAACGTAGATATTATGGGCGATCTGCTGGACGAGCTGGAGAACAATGGCGCATTCTATTGATCCGGCAACCGGTGCGGTGCGGGGTTTTGTGCCCGCCCGCAACGATGAGGAACGCTACCTTATGCGGCATATCGAGGATCTTGCCGATGCGGCTTTTTCCCGCGGCATAGCCCGGTACTCTGCATTCCTCAGCGACCGGGAACAGGATCTTGCCCGGGCGGCACTGGGGCGTGCCGGTGTGCGGGACGGCTGGCGTCTTGACGGCGGCTGGCCCGAGGCCGAGCGCAGGGTGCTCTGTCTGGAGCCAGAGCACAGCTACGGCGAGTGTCCGGTGCGCTGCGTACAGCTGCAATGCCGGGCACTGCCCGGTGCGGCGCTCCCCGCGCACAAGGACTATCTGGGCAGCCTGATGGGGCTTGCCCTCAAGCGCGAGGCACTGGGCGATATCCTGCTGCCTGCCAATGCGCCGGGCACAGCTTATGTGTTCGCGCTGGAACCGGCGGCAAAGCTTATCTGCCGGGAGCTGTGTCAGGCGGGACGCACAGAGGTGTCCACCCGCCTGCTGGAGCCGGAAGAGATCCCGGCTTTCCCGGCACCGGAGCGGCAGCTGCTCACCGCCACTG
>ENA-OPBL01002411-OPBL01002411.1-human-gut-metagenome-genome-assembly--contig:-NODE-2411-length-13843-cov-5.543444_pt1 | contig 13843 bp, 10 predicted proteins | sample MGYA00241073_ERZ501461 | MGnify/ENA primary metagenome ERZ501461 (study PRJEB25962, sample SAMEA2042630) | human gut metagenome | biome: human gut; feature: human-associated habitat; material: faeces... | reverse complement strand
TGCAGCTGCCGATGACCACCTGATCGATCTTGATGTCCTTGCCCTCGCTGGCAACATGGGTATTCTCGGGCAGGTGGGGGTAGCTGACGGTGGGCTCCAGTGCGCCGAGGTCGATTTCGATGGTCTTTTCGTACACGGCATCGGGGTCGGCCTCGTAGAACACCGGCGGGCGCTGGCTGCGGCCTGCAAGATAAGCCTTGGTCACCTCGTCCACCGGGAAGATGCCGTTCTTGGCACCGGCCTCAATCGCCATATTGCAGATGCACAGGCGGTCGTCCATGGTAAGGCCTGCCACGCCCGGGCCGGTGAACTCCATAGACTTATACAGTGCGCCGTCCACACCGATCATGCCGATGATATGCAAAATCAGATCCTTGCCGGACACCCGGGGGTTAAACTTGCCGGTAAGCACGAACTTGATGGCAGAGGGCACCTTGAACCATGCCATGCCGGTGGCCATGCCTGCGGCCATATCGGTAGAGCCCACGCCGGTGGAGAAGGCACCCAGCGCACCGTAGGTGCAGGTGTGGCTGTCCGCGCCGATCACGCAGTCTCCGGCGGTAACGATGCCTTTTTCCGGCAGCAGCGCGTGCTCAATGCCCATCTGACCGACATCGTAGAAGTTGAGGATATCGTATTTATTGGCGAACTCCCGGCACTGCTTGGACTGGGTAGCACTCTTGATATCCTTATTGGGTACAAAGTGGTCCAGCACGATAGCGATATGCTCTTTATCAAACACGCGGTCGAAACCGGCGCGTTCAAACTCGTTGATGGCCACCGGGGTGGTGATATCGTTGCCCAGCACAATGTCCAACTTTGCGTTGATCAGCTGGCCTGCCTTGACCTCCGGCAGTCCGGCGTGTGCGGCAAGGATCTTCTGCGTCAGGGTCATTCCCATGGTAGTTTTCTCCTTTTTATCGATTATTGATCGCACTGACGAGGGCACGGATACCGGCCACGATAATGTCGGTGTCGGTACCGGCACCCCATGTGACCGTGTTGTCGCCCCAGACAAGCCCCACATAGGAGGCTGCGCGGGAGGTAGAGCCCTCGTCCAGACTGTGCTCAGAGTAATTTTCCAGATGGAAGTCCATGCCAGTGGCGCTCTGGATCGCGTTGGCTACGGCATCCAGACGGCCGTTGCCCACCGAGGTGACCACCTTGCGCTGGCCGTTCAGCTCCAGCGTGACTGTGGCGGTAATGCCGTTTACCTGTGCAAAGTGGGCTTCCACCACATTCAGCGGCTTTGCACGGTTGAGGTAGGTATCCTCGAAGATGTGCAGCACCTCGGCGGCGCTCAGCTCCTTGTGGCTGTGGTCGGACACGCTCTTGACCTTGTAGCCCAGCGCCTCCCGCATCTTGGGGGGCAGATTGTAGCCGTAGTTCTGTTCCAGCACAAAACCGATGCCGCCCTTGCCGCTCTGGCTGTTGATGCGGATGACATCGGCGTCGTAGGTGCGGCCGATGTCCTGGGGGTCCACCGGGATGTAGGGGCAGGTCCAGCGGTGTTCGCCGGTCTGCTTGCGGTACGCCATGCCCTTGGCAATGGCGTCCTGATGGCTGCCGGAGAAGGCGGCAAACACCAGCTGCCCGGCGTAGGGGGTACGCTCGTAGATGTGCATCCGGGTCACCCGCTCGTAGGTGGCGCAGATAGCGGGCATATCCGAGAAGTCCAGCTTGGGGTCTACGCCGTGGCTGTACATATTCATGGCCAGCGTCACAGCGTCCACATTGCCGGTGCGCTCGCCGTTGCCAAACAGGCAGCACTCCACGCGCTGTGCGCCCGCCAGCACTGCCAGCTCTGCGCAGGCCACGCCGGTGCCGCGGTCGTTGTGGGGGTGAGTGGAGATGATCACGCTGTCGCGGTATTTCAGGTGCTTGTCGCAGTACTCGATCTGGTTGGCGTACACATGGGGCATACTCATCTCCACGGTCACCGGCAGGTTGATGATCATGGGGCGCTCCGGGGTGGGCTGCATGATATCCAGCACGGCGTTGCACACCTCTACGGCGTAGTCCACCTCGGTGCCGGTAAAGCTTTCGGGGCTGTACTCGAACAGGAAGTTGCCCTCGTACTCCTCACTGAGCTGCTTGACCAGCTTTGCGCCGTCTACGGCGATCTGCTTGATCTCTTCCTTGGACTTGTGGAACACCTGCTCCCGCTGCGCCACGGAGGTGGAGTTGTAGAAGTGGATCACCGCCCGGGGTGCACCCTTGACCGCCTCGAAGGTGCGGCGGATGATGTGGTCGCGGCACTGGGTCAGCACCTGCACGGTGACATCGGCGGGGATCATGTCCTTTTCGATCAGGGTGCGCAGGAACTCGTACTCGGTCTCGCTGGCAGCGGGGAAGCCCACCTCGATCTCCTTGAAGCCGATCTTCACCAGCATCTGGAAGAACTCCAGCTTTTCTGCAAGGCTCATAGGCACGATCAGCGCCTGATTGCCGTCCCGCAGATCCACGCTGCACCATGCGGGAGCCTTTTCAATATGGTCTTTTTTTACCCAGCTGTCATAACCGGCGGGTACCGGGTAGTACCCCGGTGCGTACTTGGTAGCGTCCATCATCCTGTTGTCCTCCTGAAATAGCATAAAGCCTTCACCCCTTGGGGGAAGGTGGCGCGTAGCGCCGGATGAGGGGTGATTTCCCGGCAGCAGCTGCTTGCCTGCGCCCTCATCAGTCACCTGCGGTGACAGCTTCCCCCGACCGGGGGAAGCCTTTTGCCCTACTGCAACCGTTGTACGAAAAAAGGCTCCCGTCTTTCAAGGCGAAAACCTTGAGAGACGAGAGCCTGTAAATTGCTTTTACAGGGCACCCGTGGTACCACTCTCCTTGCTGCACGGTCAGGTACAGCCACTTTGCACGATCGGCCAAAACAGCGAATCGCTGCCCCTGTAACGGTGGGCGTCCGTCAGAACCTACTTGTCCGTTCAGTTCTGCCGCTCAGGGGCCAGTATCCGAAGTTCTCTGCACCCGCCTTGCACCACCCGGCGGCTCTCTGCACGCAGAAGAAAGATCGTTTTATCCCCGTCAACGCATTTGCACTTTGTTGAAAGTGAGATAATTTTAGCACGCCTGCCAGAAAGTGTCAAGAAGTTTCGTTCAGGATAAAGATGAAAGCATTTCATAATACCATGGGGTAAATCATGCAAAATTGAGGTCGTTGCTCCCCTGCCCCCTCATCCGGCAAGCCCTTTGCGCACCTATAATATGGTAACTGAGCGGCTTTAGTCCTCTTTGTTAAGAAACTGCTAAGTTTTTGCAAAGTTGCCCTCGCTGCGCTGTTGCTAGGCGGTAAGGTGTGGTATACTGGACGCAGCAAACGGGTGGAAGCCCACTTTATATAGAAGGAGGAACATCCCATGAAAGAAGTCAAGCCATCCAAAAAACCGCTGGCTATCTACTATGCCATCGTGTTGCTGGTGCTGCTGGTCATCAACCTTGTGGTCATGCCGTGGCTGGCCGAGCGTCAGGTGCAGGAGGTAGACTACGGCACCTTTATGAGCATGACCGAGCAGGAAAACATCGGCAAGGTGGATATCCAGTCCAACCAGATCATTTTTACGGATAAGGACAACAAGCAGATCTACAAGACCGGCCTGATGAACGACCCCAGTCTGACCGAGCGCCTGTACGATGCCGGTGCGCAATTCTCCAGCGAGATCGTGGAGCAGGGTTCGCCGGTGCTCAGCTTTTTGCTGTGGTTCGTGCTGCCCATCCTGCTGTTCAGCTTCATCGGCAACCAGATGAACAAAAAGCTGATGGAAAAGGCAGGCGGCGGCCCGGGCTCCATGATGTTTGGCGGCGCGGGCAAATCCAACGCAAAGGTGTATGTGCAGTCCACCCACGGCATCCGCTTTGCGGATGTGGCCGGTGAGGACGAAGCCAAGGAGAACCTGCAGGAGATCGTCAATTATCTGCACGACCCCAAGCAGTACGAGGAGATCGGTGCTTCCATGCCCAAGGGCATTCTGCTGGTAGGCCCTCCGGGCACCGGTAAGACCATGCTTGCCAAGGCCGTGGCAGGTGAATCCAACGTGCCCTTCTTCTCCATTTCCGGCTCGGAGTTCGTGGAGATGTTCGTGGGCATGGGTGCCTCCAAGGTGCGTGACCTGTTCAAGCAGGCCAAAGAAAAAGCACCCTGCATCGTGTTCATTGATGAAATCGACGCCATTGGCCAGAAGCGCAACAGCGGCCAGTTTGGCGGCAACGATGAGCGCGAGCAGACCCTGAACCAGCTGCTTACCGAGATGGACGGCTTTGAGGGCAACACCGGTGTCATCATTCTGGCGGCTACCAACCGCCCGGATTCCCTCGACCCTGCCCTGACCCGTCCCGGCCGATTTGACCGCCGTGTGCCCGTGGAGCTGCCCGATTTGAAGGGCCGCGAAGAGATCTTGAAGGTACACGCCAAAAAGGTGAAGATCGCCCCGGGTGTGGACTTCAACACCGTGGCACGCATGGCCTCCGGTGCCTCCGGCGCAGAGCTGGCCAACATTGTGAACGAAGCCGCCCTGCGTGCCGTGCGGGCAGGGCGCAAGAGCGTGACGCAGGCCGACCTTGAGGAGAGCATCGAGGTGGTCATTGCCGGCTACCAGAAGAAGAACTCCATCCTGACCGACCACGAAAAGTGCATCGTAGCCTACCACGAGATCGGCCATGCCCTTGTGGCAGCCAAGCAGTCCAACTCTGCACCGGTGCAGAAGATCACCATCATTCCCCGCACCTCCGGTGCACTGGGCTACACCATGCAGGTGGACGAGGGCAACCACTACCTGATGAACAAGGCCGAGCTGGAAAATAAGATGGCCCCCCTGACCGGCGGCCGCGCCGCCGAAGAGGTAGCCTTCAATTCCATCACCACCGGCGCGTCTAACGATATCGAGCAGGCCACCAAGCTTGCCCGCGCCATGCTGACCCGCTATGGCATGAGTGATGAATTTGACATGGTATCGTTGGAAACCGTAAACAACCAGTATCTGGGCGGCGATACCTCGCTGGCCTGCAGTGCTCAGACCCAGCGCGAGATCGATCAGAAGGTGGTAGAGCTGGTCAAGACCCAGCACGAAAAGGCCATCCGCATCCTGACCGAGAACCGCGCCAAACTGGACGAACTGGCACAGTACCTGTACCAGAAAGAGACCATCACCGGCGAGGAGTTCATGGATATCCTCAACCGCGACGACACCGAAAATAAACCAGAAACTCCCTGAAAATAAAAATTTTTGAATCTTTTGCAATAATCCGGCCGCCGTATCCGTTTACAAAGCAGATACGGCGGTTTTCCATTGTGGATGCGCCGCAGCTGAACCATGGTTCCAAAAAAGATTATGATGCAAAAAAACAAGGCAGTCCCTGCGGCTGCCGTTTTCAGGAGGTATTTCCTATGAAGATGCTGAACAAAAAGTTTGTCCGTACCCTGAGCTGTGCCGCTGTGGCGGTGTGTGCCGCTGCCATGCTGAGCGTGGGTGCATTTGCCGCCGAGGTGGATTCCACCTGCGTGGAGGGCTATCTGCCCCCGCAGGAGCAGATGGTGCAGGGTGACATCGCACTGCACAGCGGTGACGTTGCCGTGGGCGAAAAAGACCCCAGCTACGGCGGCTACGGTGCCCCGGAGGGCAATCCCATTCAGGGCAATATCATGCTGATCTCCGGCGATGAGCTGGCCGACACCGCAAAGACCGAGGCACGCTACACCGTCAAGGGTCTGCTGGGCAAGCAGCTGCTGTACACCGCCCGCCAGAAGGACGGCGTGCTGACGCTGGACGTCCCCGCCGAGGTGGCTACCTTCCGCACCACCATCGAGGATATGCAGACTTTGCAGGCCAACGGCGTGAAAACGCTGGTGCTGGTGACCGAGAAGAACACCACCACCCTGAACCTCTCGCTGCTGTGCGAGGGACAGAAGTCCGGCACCCGCGTCACCCTGCGGCACCTGGGCAGCAATGCCACCCTCTCTGTGGGTCTGCGCTGCCGCCGCGACCTGCTGATCGGCCGCTAATCGGAAAAACGGCAGTATAATTTGTGGTTCAGAAACGCCCACAGGCGTTTCTGAACCACTTTTTTAATGATGACAAGACCCCCGGCGGGCAGCCGGGGGTCTTGTCGCACACTTATGGAGGCTTGGACAGGAATAAAAGGAAGATCACATTCCCTTTGCGGGAAAGAGAATCGCTGCTTACTTGCCGCGGACGGCTGCGAAGCCGGCTTCCAGATCGGCAAGGATATCATCAATGTGCTCGGTGCCGATGGACAGGCGGATGGTGTTCTGGTAGATCTGCTGCTCGGCCAGCTCGGCATCGGTCAGCTGGCTGTGGGTGGTGGAGGCCGGGTGGATGACAAGGCTCTTCACGTCCGCTACGTTGGCCAGCAGAGAGAAGATCTTCAGGTTATCAATGAAGGTAAAGGCCTCCTCGCGGCCGCCCTTGATGTTAAAGGTAAAGATAGATGCACCGCCGTTGGGGAAATACTTCTGGTACAAGGCGTGATCCGGGTGATCCGGCAGCGAGGGATGGTTCACCTTTTCCACCTGCGGGTGGTTGGCAAGGAACTCCACCACCTTTTTGGTGTTCTCTACATGACGCTCAATGCGCAGGCTCAGGGTCTCGGTGCCCTGCAGCAGCAGGAAGGCGTTGAAGGGGGAGATGGTAGCGCCGGTATCACGCAGCAGGATGGCGCGGATGTAGGTGACAAAAGCGGCAGGGCCTGCGGCATCTGCAAAGGAGACGCCGTGGTAGCTGGGGTTCGGGGCGGCAATGTTGGGGTAACGGCCGCTGGCCTTCCAGTCGAAGTTGCCGCTGTCCACGATGATGCCGCCCAGCGTGGTGCCGTGGCCGCCGATGAACTTGGTAGCAGAGTGCACCACGATGTCTGCGCCGTGCTCGATGGGACGGATGAGGTACGGGGTGCCGAAGGTGTTATCAATGACCAGCGGCAGGCCGTGCTTGTGGGCGATGGCGGCAATGGCATCAATATCCGGGATATCGCTGTTGGGGTTGCCCAGCGTCTCCAGATACACAGCCTTGGTGTTGGGCTGGATAGCGGCCTCCACCTGTGCAAGGTCGTGGGCATCCACAAAGGTGGTGTTGACGCCGAACTGGGTCAGGGTGTGAGCCAGCAGGTTGTAGCTGCCGCCGTAGATGGTGTTTTGTGCCACGATGTGGTCACCGGCCTGTGCCAGTGCCTGAATGGTGTAGGTGATGGCGGCTGCACCGGAAGCGGTAGCCAGTGCTGCCACGCCGCCCTCCAGCGCTGCGATGCGCTTTTCAAACACATCTTGCGTGGAGTTGGTCAGACGGCCGTAGATGTTGCCTGCATCGGCCAGACCGAAGCGGTCGGCGGCGTGCTGGCTGTTGCGGAACACATAAGACGTAGTCTGGTAGATGGGCACCGCACGGGCATCGGTGGCGGGGTCGGCCTGCTCCTGACCGACATGAAGCTGCAGGGTCTCAAATTTATATTCAGACATTGTTATTTTCCTCTCTTAATATACCAAAAGTATTATTGTTGTGTATAAAAAATCCCGATGCGTTTTCAAAGGCGCACCGGGCAGTGTGGTCTACCGGAGCTGCTGCTGTCACATTCGGGTGCACATTCGCACAGCCGAGGGCAACATACAGTACACATCCGATGCCGGTGCCCGGTTGGTATGCATTCGCCCACAGCGATAATTCGCGTGCAGCAGTTCTTTCCAGATCAGCTTCATCTTTGTGCCCTCCTTCCGGTAAAACTTTTCCATCCCTCTATGTACCACCCGCCGGAGAACCTCTGTTTCATTTCCCTACAAGACTGGTGGATTGGATGTTTGCATTATATCCCGTTCTACCTAGTTTGTCAATAGGTTAATTCCACTTTTTTCAAGGATGTATTTTTTGCATGATAATTTTGCCCGTACCGCCCCGCCCGACAGCATTTTGTACAGCGCCCCCTCTGAACAAAAACGAAGCCCGGAACGTCTGCGGACGCTCCGGGCTTCGTTTTTTCATAAAATGGTCAGACCTGCTTTGTCTCTTCCGTCCGGGTGGAAATGCCGAACAGCACAAAGCCGATGACAAACAGGATGGCAATGGAGCCCACACCCACGTTGGCGCTGCCGGTCAGCTGGCTGCCCACGCTGACGATCATAGTGCCAAGGAAGGAGGCGCCCTTGCCGCAGATGTCGAACAGGCCAAAGTATTCGCCAGATTTTTCCTGCGGGATGATCTTTGCAAAGTGGCTGCGGCTCAGTGCCTGCACGCCGCCCTGGAACATACCCACCACCACAGCCAGCACCCAGAACTGCCACTGACTCTTCAAGAAGAAGGCAAAGACGGCAATGCCGGTATAGGCCGCGATGCACACCGGGATCAGGGTCTTGGATTCATATTTCTGGCTCAGGCGGCCAAAGATCAGCGCCGAGGGGAAAGCCACGATCTGGGTGACCAGCAGCGCCAGCAGCAGGCCGGTGGTGTCCAGCCCCAGTGCCGTGCCGTAGGCGGTGGCCATATCAATGATGGTATACACGCCGTCAATGTAGCAGAAGAAGGCCAGCAAAAACCAGAACACCTGCTTATCCTGCGGCAGATGCTTCAAGGTCTGCCCAATGCGCACAAAGCTCTGACGGATGGCGTGCTGCTCCACCTCCACATAGTTGATCTGGCGGTATTTTTTCAGCAGCGGCAGGGTGACCACCAGCCACCACACAGCAGTAATGACCAGCGCGATAGACAGCGCAGTCATCTGACTAAGCCCCACCGCACTGCTGCCCAGCACCAGCGCCAGACAGACCACAAAGGGCACGCAGCTGCCGATATAGCCCCACGCGTACCCGCGGGAGGACACCATGTCCATCCGCTCCGGGGTGGTCACATCGCCCAGCATGGAGTCGTAGAACACCAGACTACCGGAGTAGCCGATCTTGGCAATGATAAAAATGACCAGAAAGGCCAGCCATGTGCCCGCCAGACCCATGGCACAGCAGCCGATGACGCCCACAAAAAGGCAGAGCATGAAGATGGGCTTTTTAAAGCCCTTGGTGTCGGCCAGCGTGCCCAGAATGGGGCCCAGAATGGCGGTGACCACCGTAACGATGGAGCTTGCATAGCCCCAGTAGGCCAGATAGTCCACCTTGCTCACCCCACCGGCCTCGGCCAGTGCATTGAAGAAGATGGGCACCAGCGTGGCGATCATCAGCACAAAGGCCGAGTTGCCCACATCGTATAAGATCCATGCCCGCTCCAGCGGTGTCACCTTGAATTTTTCAGTTTTCATCGTATTTCCCTTTTCCCCTTGCACCGCCGGACGGCGCAGTTTTTAAAATTCCCCAAAGGTGTGGTCGTAGGCGGCGTCCAGCGGCTCGTCCGTGTCCAGCTTTGCCACATACTCTAAGATCAGCCGCTCTGCCAGCGGCAGAGCCTTGGCGTACAGCGCATCCAGCTTGCGGTTGCTCTCGGTGCACTGCGGGTTCGGCTGCGGGTTTGCCACAAGGCCGTGCATCCCATCATATTTGCCCAGCACCTTCATGCCGGTCAGCACCACCCAGCGCTTGACCGGGTTCGAGGCCTGCAGCACCTTATGCACCAAGATCATCCCCTTCAGGGCTTCCAGTGCGGTCTGCTCCGAAATATCCTTGTAAAACGGCGCAATGACCCGGGCGTTTTCCGCGCTGGGGTGGATATGGCTGGCGGTAAAGAAGGTCAGCGGGTCATAGCCGTCCCGGCGCAGCAGCATATTGTCGAACTCAGTCTCGATCTCACAGTGAGTCACACCGCTCTCTCGGGTAAACTGTTCCACAAAGGGGTGGCAGGTGCTGTCCAGCGCAAAATGGCACACAAAGCCCAGCGCGTAGGCCAGCGCAGCCTCGCGGTCGGCTTCCTCGTGCACCACCCGCCGGGCACGGTCAAAGAACGTTCTGCCCTGCTCGTCGTGCATGGCATTGCCCAGCGCGGCGACCGGGGTGGACTTTTCCGCATGGTAATAGAACAGCACATCCGGCCCATGCAGGCCGATATCGTACAGCTCCCGGTGCGCCTCCAGCTTTTCCCGCAGCGGCGCGGGCAGATGATCCAGCACATTTGCGCCAAAGCGGCGGTGTGCGTAGGTAGAGGGCATCTCTCATTCCTCCTTCTTGCAGTGCCAGCGCCCGCCGCCCTGTTCCGGCTGCACTGACCAAAAATTCTATCGTTTCCAGTATAGCAGAAAGTTTGCCGACCTTCTACCCTTTTGTGTCTGTTTTCTGTAAAAAGTTTTAATAATTTTTCTGTACCTCCCGCCAAATAAAAGAGGCTTCCGGAATGCCCGCAGACATTCCGGAAGCCTCTTTTCGATTATTTCAGGTTCACACGCTCTCATAGCCCTGCGGCATCTCGCTCTTGCGGTCGCGGGACATCAGGTTGCGCAGCGCGTCGCTGGCGCTCATGCCCTCCTTGACGATGGCGTTCACCGTCTGGGCAATGGGCATTTCCACATGGTACTTCTCAGCCAGCTCCATGGCGGCGGGCAGGGCGTTGATGCCCTCCACCACCATGCCGACCTCTTTCACGGCCTGCTCCGGGCTTTCACCCTTGCCGATCAGGATACCGGCGCGGTTGTTGCGGCTGTGCATACTGGTGGCGGTGACGATCAGATCGCCGATGCCGGCCAGACCCGCAAAGGTCTGGACATTGCAGCCCATCGCCACGCCCAGCCGGGCGATCTCGGCAATGCCGCGGGTGATCAGGGCGGCGCGGGCGTTATCGCCGTAGCCAAGGCCGGTGGAGATGCCGACACCCAGCGCGATAACGTTCTTCATAGCACCGCTCAGTTCCACGCCCTTGATATCAGTGTTGGTGTACACGCGCATACAGGTGTTGCTGAACACCTCCTGCACCACCTCGGCAGCTTCCAGATCCGGGCTGGCGGAAACGATGGTGGTGGGCAGATCCAGCGCCACCTCCTCGGCGTGGGTGGGGCCGCTGAGCGCCACCAGACGCACCGCGCGGGGGCCGTTCTCGTGGCTCAGCTCATCGGCAAGGATCTCGGTCATGGTATATAAGGTATCGGGCTCAATGCCCTTTGCCACATCCACGATGATCTGGCCGGAGCGGATATAGGGCCGCGCCTTGGCCGCCGTGGCACGCACGAACACCGACGGCACTGCAAACAGCAGCACATCCTTGCCGGTGCACACTTCCTCTATGCTTTTGGTAAAACGCAGCTCCTGCGGGATGACCATCCCCGGCAGATTGGGGTGCACCCGGGTGGTGGAAAGGTTGTCCACCTCGGCCTCAATGGCCGACCACACCTGCACATCGTTGCCGCTGACGGTCAGCATCCGTGCCAGAGCCATGCCCCAGGTGCCTGCACCCAGAACACCAATACTAAACTTTTTCACGTTCGTATCCTCCGTGTCTGCACCGGGCAAGGGGCAAGCCCCTGCCGGTGGATTTGCGCTGCGCCGGGCCGTTGCCCCGCAGCCGCGCACTACTATGACCATTGTACACGAAAGCGCCCACAGCGTCAAGCATCTGCCGCATTGCACAAATATTTAACAAGTTTATGCCATTTTTCGGTCACATCACACGTTTTGTGCAAACCGTTTGCGCTGCGGGGCATTTCATGCTATTATAGTATTCTGGTAGGTTTTGTAGGGATTGGTGATTCAGTCTCTTGACTTTGACCCTACTTTAAGGTATATACTGCCTTAGTCGGCAAAAGCTTTGCCGACTTGTGTATTTTTTAGTTTTGAGGAAAAACCGATGTTTGAAGCACTTTTATCCAATCGCACGGTCAGCGTGCTGGTGGAGGCGCTGCCCCGCATCCTGACGGCAGGCCTGACCATGACCATTCCGCTGACCCTTCTCTCCTTCTTTTTTGCCATGATCATCGCAGTGGCGGTGGCGCTGGTGCAGTACGCCAATGTGCCGGTGCTGCGGCAGATCGCCCGGTTCTATATCTGGGTCATCCGGGGCACGCCGCTGCTGGTGCAGCTGTTCATCATCTTTTACGGCCTGCCCAGCGTAGGCATCATGCTGAACGCCTTTCCGGCGGCGGTCATCGCCTTTGCCTTCAACGAGGGTGCCTACTGCGCCGAGACCATGCGCGGTGCGCTGGAAAGCGTGCCACAGGGGCAGCTGGAAGCCGGGTACTGCGTGGGCATGAGCTGGTGGCAGATCATGCGCCGCATCGTGCTGCCACAGGCACTGCGCACCGCCGTGCCTGCGCTGTCCAACTCCCTCATCGGTATGATCAAGGACACCTCGCTGGCCTCCAACATCACGGTGGCAGAGCTGTTCATGGCCGGGCAGCGGGTAGCCGCCCGCACCTACATCTTCCTGCCCATCTACTGCGAAGTGGCTGTGGTGTATCTGCTGTTCTGTACCGTCATCACCAAGCTGCAGGCGCTGCTGGAACGTCAGCTCAACGCCCGCGGCTTCCAGTAAAAAGGGAGGTGCACACCTATGGCTATGTTAGAGATCCGCAATGTGCAAAAAACCTTCCGCACCTACGCAAAGCCCGGCCTTTTCCACCGCCCCGGTGCACGGAAGGTCGCCAGCGAGCTGCCCGTGCTGCGCGGGGTGAATCTGACCGTGGAAAAAGGCGATGTAGTGGCCATTCTTGGGCCGTCCGGCTCCGGCAAGACCACCCTGCTGCGGTGCCTGAATTTTCTGGAGACTGCCGATGCCGGGCAGCTGGTGTTTGACGGCGAAAGTTTCGACCTTGCCCATTCCAGCCGCACCGACATTGCCCGGCTGCGCAAAAAGACCGCCTTTGTGTTCCAGAACTACAACCTGTTCCGTAACAAGACCGCCCTGCAGAATGTGACCGAGGGGCTGATCGTGGCGCGTAAGCTGTCCAAGGAGCAGGCGGATGAAATCGGCATGAAGATGCTTGCCAAGGTAGGCCTTGCCGACCGTGCCGACTACTACCCCCGCCAGCTTTCCGGCGGACAGCAGCAGCGGGTGGCCATTGCCCGCGCCCTTGCCGCCGACCCGGAGATCATCTATTTTGACGAGCCCACCAGCGCCCTTGACCCGGAGCTGACCGGCGAAGTGCTCAGCGTGATGCGGCAGCTGGCCGAGGAGGGCATGACCATGCTGGTGGTCACCCACGAGATGGGCTTTGCCCGCAACGTTTCCTCCAAGACCGTGTTCATGGAAAACGGCGTGGTGGTGGAGCAGGCTCCCTCTCAGCAGTTCTTTGCATCCCCCAAGGAGGAGCGCACTCGGGCCTTCCTGCGCAGGATCGCCCATACGGAATAAAACCACTTCTCTTTTTGCATTTTTTCACGACAGAAAGGAATTTTTACTTATGAAACGCAGAACCTTTATTTCTCTGATGGGTGTTATGGCCGCAGCCGGGGTGCTCAGTCTGACCGGCTGCTCTTCCAAGGACACCGCCGCCAGTACTGCCAGCTCCGCACCGCTGAACAAGCTGGACAGCATCCAGAAGAGCGGCAAGCTGGTGGTGGCACTGGAAGGCGCATGGCAGCCGTGGAGTTACCACGACGCCTCCGACACGCTGGTGGGCTATGACGTGGAGGTCTCCCGCGCCATTGCCGAAAAGCTGGGCGTGGAGCCGGAGTATGTGGAGAGCGACTGGGACAGCCTGTTTGCCGGTCTGGACGCCGGCCGCTACGACATGGTGTGCAACGGCGTGGAAGTGACCGAGGAGCGCGCCAAGACCTACGCTTTCACCACCCCCTACGGCTACATCCACACTGCGCTGGCAGTGCGCAAGGATAACGAGGATATCCACAGCTTTGAGGACCTGAAGGGCAAGACCACCGCCAACAGTCTGGCTTCTACCTACATGGAATTGGCCGAGAGTTACGGCGCTACCGTGCAGGGCATCGACACGCTGGAAGAGACCATCCAGCTGCTGA
>ENA-OPBL01002394-OPBL01002394.1-human-gut-metagenome-genome-assembly--contig:-NODE-2394-length-13956-cov-2.346018_pt1 | contig 13956 bp, 8 predicted proteins | sample MGYA00241073_ERZ501461 | MGnify/ENA primary metagenome ERZ501461 (study PRJEB25962, sample SAMEA2042630) | human gut metagenome | biome: human gut; feature: human-associated habitat; material: faeces... | reverse complement strand
AAGCAAGGATTGACAAGGCAAGGGAAGAAATCAAATCCGGAAAGTGTGCTTACAGGTATAGTGCTGCATCACACGGTCGGCAGTATACAGGCGTGCCACAAAGTTGTGCTTTGTACAGGGATTCTTGGTGGCTCCGAGTCCGGCCTTCTGGGCTTCTTGCACGTTGCCGGTATATGTTCTTACTGTGTAGCACGGGAACTTGCTGTGACGTGCCATCTGTGCTTTGACGGCAGCAGCCTGACTGGCTGGCACACACAGGGTGGCGTCGCCGGCAAGGAACATTGTGCTATGTCCGTAGAAATGATAATAGTTGGGATACAGCTTGCTCTTCATGCCTTCGTCGAGTTCGCGCATAAACTCCACGGCGTTGACTTTGTCGCTGAGCCACACCTCCTTGAGGTTGTAATAGCCACCCATATACTGGGTCAACGAATGGGCAAACTTTAAGTAATCAGTCTTGTTGCCGGTGTCTACGATAACCTTGGTAAGAAAGACTCGGTTGGGTCCTTCAAACTCGGGCAACGGGTCGTGGGTCTCTGTAATGGTGACCACATCATGTGGATGGAATGATGCGCAGCAGGCGTCGGCTGTCTCTTTTGTATAGACATTATTGCAGGCACGATTTTTCTCCTTGTTGGCATTATAGTCAAAGAACAGGTTCTCCTTCTTGAGATTGCCGCCATCGCCGCCAGGCACGGTAGCCACAAAACTGCAGCGGGGGAAATAAGGGCTGCCGACAAGCACTCTGGCAGGCTCGCCGTTGACGGTAATCTTCAGCATGGTGTCGTCGACATAGTAGTCGCCATCGCGCATCGCATACTTGATAATGTAGGGACTCTGGGTGTCGAGCATCAGTTTCATGCTGGCACGATACGTATAGCCTGCCTGGAACTTGGGAGAATCGGAATTTTTTCTGTTGAACTCGCCTTCCCATAAAATGCTGAAGACCGACGCGATGCCTTGCTGAACCAGGTCACCATACGCTGTCTTGGCAGCGGTGATTTGCATCTGCTCGCCATCCTCGATACCCATACCGTCTTTGGGCAACGGAATAGTGATGTCGATAGATGTTACCACCTTCTTGCCGGCTCCATGCATGGCCGTCGGAAGCAGCAAAAGCATAGCGATGAGTAATGTCAGGAAATTTTTCATGTTCGTTTTTTTCATTTAGTTAGAAAATCATTTAATGTGCAACTCAATGGTTAATAATCTTAAAGGTATCAATTATAGACGGCAATCTTGATTACGCCGTCTTCCTTGTTCTCAAATATACGGTATGCCTCCTCTATTCTGTCAAGCGGGAAGCGATGCGTGATAAGCGGAGTGGTGTCGATTTTCCCCTGCTCAATGAGCCTGAGCACCTCCTCGCAGTCGCAACCGTCAACACCGCCGGTCTTGAACGTCAGGTTCTTGCCATACATATCGGGCAACGGAAGAATCTGCGGAGCGTCATAAAGCGCCACGACCGTGACAATGGCATTAGGCCGCGCACAGCGCCATGCCAACTGGAACGTATCCTTTGCGCCAGCCACTTCCAGCACCCTGTCGGCGCCGCCATGGTCACTGTGTTGCTTCACAAACTCCTCGCAGGCATCCGGCGTGGTCAGCAGCACGTCAGGATAATGCTTCTTGACAAAAGCCCGCCTCTCTTCCGACGGCTCACACACGATGATGCGCTTCGGGCGTTTCAGTATCGCACAGATCAACGTGCAGATGCCCGTAGGTCCGGCACCGACAATCAGCACCGTGTCGTCGGGCGTAATCTCACTTATGCGCGCCGCCCAGAATCCCGTGGCAAGTACATCGCCAACAAACAGAGCCTGCTCGTCGGTCACGCTGTCGGGAATGCGGTTCAAGCCCTGCGACGCCAACGGCACACGCACATATTCCGTCTGTCCTCCGTCGATACGACAACCGAGAGCCCATCCGCCATGAGGAGAAGTGCAGTTGTTGACATAGCCATGCCTGCAGTAGAAGCACTCACCGCAGAAGGTTTCCACATTGACGGTCACACGGTCGCCTACCTTCACGCCTTTCACGTCGGCGCCGACTTCTTCCACCACGCCGACCATCTCATGGCCGACAGTGATGCCCAGCACCGCTCTCGGCACACTCCCGTGCTTTATATGCAGGTCGCTTGAACAGATGCTGCCGAGAGTCACACGGACAATGGCGTCTGTCGCTTCCTGTAGCTCTGGTTTAGGCTTGTCAATCAAGGCAAACTTGCCCTTCTCTATGTATGTATATGCTTTCATTCTGAATATAATGTTACTGATATTTTGCTCTCACCGCCTTTGGCAGCTTGCTGACTATAAGCTCATACGACTCTTTTATCCACGCCGTTACGGTTTCTGCGGCAAGTTGCCCATAATACACGTCGCTCCAATGCTTCTTGTTCCAATGAAACGCAGGGGTCACCGCCGCATATTGCTCGCGCAACGCTTCGTTTCTCTCCGGAGCCAATTTACATGCAAACCGCGGATTCTCACCATTCATGCCGAGCCGACTTCCACCCAGCCAAAGGCACAGAAAAATCTTGCCCTCAACACGAAAGGTGACAACGTCATCTCCAAACGGCTGATCCTCTGTCACACCAAACAAAGACAAAGCGTATTCCCTGACCTGCTCAATGTCCATAAAGCATTATTCTTTTCTTTCTTCCGGAGGGACACATGGAGGCTCTTCCTCATATTTCGGCGACGCTCCGTAGCGATTTTCGCCCTCCGCACTGTCCTGGCAAAAGAATATTATCATCACAATCTGATATACAGAAACTATGCCACAGAAAAATATATACTTGCCAAATACCACAAACGGAGTAATGGTGTCCTCAAAATCATCCATCGTCATAAAGCTAAGAACATCCGAGACACACATTGAGACAATAATGATTGTGGCCACTACAGGGAAAAACATCCACCATCCGCTGCGTCCCGTGTCGTGCAACCGTCTGATTGATATAGGTATGGTCACAAGCCAAAACAGAGGAAGGAAATTTGATATGAAATAGGCAACCAGCATAGCCCACCAAAACTCAGACCGGCGGGAGCGTCCCTTTGTTTCAAAAATTCGCTTTGTGGCAAGCGACAATGCATCCTGAAAAGAAAGCTGTTCGTGTACAATCATAATATCACAGATTTTTATGTTTTATTTGCAAATTTAGCACATTTCAGCGATTTTCAGATGTGGGCAGCACCTTTTTTTCCTTTTGTCATTTAAAAGACGTAACTTTGCAGCCAAATTAAATTTAAAAACTTATTGATTATGTCAACTTACACAGAAGACAAACGGAAAGTGACTACTCGCCGCCTGCTTGAAATGAAGCAGCGCGGAGAAAAAATATCTATGCTTACAGCCTACGATTTCTCGATGGCGAAACTCATCGACGAGGCTGGAATGGACGTGATTCTCGTTGGCGACTCCGCCAGCAACGTGATGGCTGGAAACGTGACCACTCTGCCGATGACGCTCGACCAGATGATTTATCACGGCAAGTCGGTGATGCGTGGCGTGAACCGCGCGCTCGTGGTTGTAGACATGCCTTTCGGAACATACCAGGGCAACTCTAAAGAGGCTTTGGCTTCGGCTATCCGCATCATGAAGGAAACACATGCCGACTGCGTGAAGCTCGAGGGCGGCGCCGAAGTGCGCGAGTCGATTGAGCGCATCCTGTGCGCCGGCATTCCCGTGATGGGTCACCTCGGACTGACACCACAGTCAATCAACAAATTCGGGTCATACACCGTGCGTGCCCGCGAAGAGGCTGAGGCAAACAAACTTATCGAAGACGCCAAACTGCTGCAGGAGATTGGATGCTTTGCAATCGTGCTTGAGAAAATCCCCGCCACATTGGCAAAAAAAGTGGCAGAAATGCTTGAAATTCCTATCATCGGCATCGGTGCCGGAGGCGGTGTCGACGGACAGGTGCTCGTGATGCACGACATGCTCGGCATCAACAAGGGATTCTCGCCTCGCTTCCTGCGCCGCTACGCTGATGTGGGCACAATCATCACCGACGCTGTGGCAAAATACATCGAGGACGTGAAGACCTCTGATTTCCCCAACGAGAAGGAACAATACTAATCAGCAACACTCACAAACAACAACCGCGGAAAGCCTATGCCCTCCGCGGTTATTGTTTTTATACTGTTCCGTCAAATATTGCCCTGTGCCGGTTCCGACGGAATTTCATTGCCGTTGTTGTCAAGCTCGATTTCTTCCTCGGGCATATCAATGTCTTCAACATCGGTGCTGTCAACATCTGTAGTGTCGGAAGGCGCCACATAGCCCTGGCAATTGTACGGGCGGTCGTCGACCCTCAGACCGGGCCACGGCTTGTCGGAAATCTTTCCACGATATTTCGCAGCCAATTGCGGGTCGCGCAGCACTTTCTCCATAAAATAGCCAAACGCAGGCAGCGCCGTGTGGCTACCCTGCCCCATCCGTCCGCTGCGGAAATGCACGCTGCGGTATTCTCCTCCACACCAGCATCCGGCAACAAGGTTTTTCGTCACGCCCACATACCAGCCGTCACTGTTGTTTGACGTAGTGCCTGTCTTGCCTCCGAAATTGGTGTCGAAATGATGGATGTCGTAGCTCCACAAGGCTTGCGACGTGCCTCCCGGCTCCGTCATACCAGCCAGCAGCATCTGCTGCATCAAGAAAGCCGACTCCTCGCTGATTGCCTGCTCGTTTTTCGGTTCAGCCACATAAAGCACATTGCCGTCTTTGTCCTCGATGCGGGTGACAAATTCCGGCACGTTGTGCCTGCCCTTGTTCATCACCGTGCAGTAGGCGTCGACCAGTTCGAGCAGAGTGACATCCTCCGTGCCGAGCGGCATTGCCGGAGTTTCTTTTATCGGAGAGGTGATGCCCAGTTTATGAGCCACGTCGGCAACGCGGTTCAAGCCCACCTCATGCGCCACCGAGACAGCCACCGAGTTGATCGAATTTGAGAACGCGTGCTTCAGCGACATCGCTCCGCCGGTATAGTATCCGTTGGCATTGCGCGGAGTCCACTTCGTCGGCTTGCCGTCTTTGTCGAAAGCGTCATACTGCTTCCACTCGTCCACACGGTCGTCGCACGGGCCGAGTCCAGCCTCCATCGCGGCTGTGTAGACACACAGTTTGAATGTCGATCCCGGCTGACGCTCAGCGATCACCTTGTCATATTGCCAATGATTATAGTCAATATCGCCGACCCAAGCCTTGACAGCGCCCGTTTCAGGCTCCATCGCCACAAATGCGCAATGCAGGAACTTCACCATATACCTAATGGAGTCCATCGCACTCATCATTTCCGTGCGCACCTGGTCGGGAGCATTGTAGTCAAACAACTTCACGCGGTGAGGCAGATTCATATAATAATTCACCGAATCAGGGTCGTCGGGATAACGTGCCGACAACTGCTTGTAGTAGTCAGTTCTTTTGGCGATGTCCTCAATAAATCCCTTCTTCTCCTCGCGGTTCTCGTCGCGCCACGGATTCTCATTGCCCCAGTCGGACTTGAAATTGCGCTGCACCTGCTGCATGTGCTTCATCACAGCCTCCTCGGCATACTTCTGCATACGCGAGTCGATGGTAGTGTAGATGCGCAGTCCGTCGCCATAGAGATCCTTGTCATTGTCCTTACACCATCCATTCTGCAGCTCATCGGCAAGCACGTCGCGGAAATACGGAGCCTTGCCGTCGGTAGGCTTCACAGGCGTATATTTCAGTTCTATCGGCAGTCATACTCCTCGTGCGTAAGAAACTTCTTGCGCAACAAGTTGCTCAACACCACATTGCGGCGGCTCTTTGAATTCTTCGGATTAAGACGCGGATTGTAGGTCGTAGTGGCCTTCAGCATACCGACAAGCACAGCCGACTCCTCCGTCTTCAGCTGCATCGGCGTCGTGTTGAAATAAGTCTTCGCCGCCGTGCGGATGCCGAAAGCATTGCTACCGAAATCCACCGTGTTGAGATACATCGTCAGAATCTCCTTTTTTGTATAGAACATCTCCAGTTTGACAGCCGTCACCCATTCCTTCGTCTTCATCACCAACAGACGCACGCCAGGTATAAATCCAGTGAGTCCGGTGGAATACTCCGTGCGTGTGCGGAACATATTCTTGACCAGCTGCTGAGTAATCGTGCTCGCTCCACGCGCCTCGTGGTGCACAGCCATATCCTTCATCGCAGCCGCCACACCCTGAAAATCTATGCCGTGGTGGGAATAGAAACGCTCATCCTCCGTCGACACCAACGCGTTGATGAGCATTGGCGAAATCTCGTCATATTCAACAGGGATACGGTTCTCGCGATAGTAACGTCCGAGCACCTTGCCGTCGGCACTGTAGACAATCGACGCTTCATCTTGTTTGGGATGGGCTATGTCATATAAGCTCGGCGATTTTCCGAAAAGCCACAAGAAATTGATGTCGACCAATATCAAATAAAGGACAAACGACACCACCACCGTGGCACACACAATACCCACTTTTCCATACCAACGCGCCTGCTTGTAAGTGCGCCGATACCAATTCCACATTTTGACGCAGCCGCGCCAAATGTAACGGAGCAACACAAGCAATCGCCTAAGAAGCCCCTTCAAAAAATTTGGTTTCATCCGGTTGTTGTTTTATCAACTGCAAAGATAGTGCAAGGTGAGTGAAGCGCAAAACAAATTTATTTGATTTTGCGTTTCCGAACCGCAGCCTATTTTATTGAAAGTAGTGCAAGGTGAGTGAAGCGCAAAACAAATTTATTTGATTTTGCGATTCCGAACCGCAGCCTATTTTTCAATAAAACAATCATCCGCACATAGCAGCTCTGACTATTATGTCGCATTTCGATCATATTCGCTTTCTTTTTGCTATTTTCAACGTATTTACAAAACTTTTTTCCACAACAACGGCTATTTTTGTCGCATTTAGTTTGCAGGCTTGATGTTTTTCCATATCTTTGCAGTCAAAATGTAAGCAAAGAAGAGAAAAAAGCGGGATTATGAAAGAAAATTTGAACAAAAACAATCTTTTTTCCAAGAAGATAGACCAAAAAGACTATCCAAGTCACCAGCCCTTGGGGCTGTATGACTCTTCCTACGAACACGATGCATGCGGTGTGGGCATGCTCGTCAACATCAATGGTGACAAATCCCACGAACTGGTCGATGCAGCCCTGACAGTGCTTGAAAACATGAAGCACCGCGGCGCAGAGGGTGCCGACAACAAGACAGGCGACGGCGCCGGGATTATGATTCAGATTCCACACGAATTCATTCTTCTTCAAGGCATTCCAGTGCCGGAAAAAGGCAAATACGGCACCGGACTGGTATTTCTGCCGAAAGACGAGAAACGCCAAGCCGCAATTATGGGAATCGTGATTGAAGAAGTGGAGCATGAGGGACTGCAGTTGATGCACATGCGCAATGTGCCCGTACGCTCAGAGATTCTCGGCAAAGACGCCCGCGACACAGAACCCGACATAAAGCAGATTTTCATTACCGGAGTTACCGACACCGACACTTTTGAGCGCACGTTATATCTTGTGCGCAAACGCATCGAGCGCCGCATCGACGACAAGGACTTCTATATCGTGTCGCTGTCAAGCAAGAACATCATTTATAAGGGTATGCTCTCGTCAACCCAAGTGCGCGAGTATTTCAAAGACCTCACACAACCATATTTCACAAGCGGGCTGGCGTTGGTGCACTCCCGCTTCAGCACCAACACGTTTCCAACCTGGAGTTTGGCACAGCCGTTCCGTCTGCTGGCGCATAACGGCGAGATCAACACCATCCGCGGCAACCGCGCCTGGATGGAGGCAAGAGAAAGCGTGCTGTCGACGCCGGCGTTGGGCAACGTCAAGGACATACGTCCAATCATCCAACCGGGCATGAGCGACTCCGCCTCGCTCGACAATGTGCTGGAATTCTTCGTAATGTCGGGACTAAGTCTGCCGCACGCCATGGCAATGCTCGTGCCGGAGTCGTTCAACGACAAGAATCCTATCAGCGAGGATTTGAAAGCGTTTTATGAATACCACTCCATCCTTATGGAACCGTGGGACGGACCGGCGGCACTTCTTTTCAGCGATGGGCGTTATGCCGGCGGAATGCTCGACCGCAACGGTCTGCGTCCGGCACGCTATCTGATTACGAAAGGCGGTATGATGGTGGTTGCGGGCGAGGCTGGAGTAATCAACATCGAACCTGCCGACATCGAAGAAAAAGGACGTCTGCAACCTGGCAAAATTCTGCTTGTCGACACACAGGAAGGCAAGATATACTATGACGGCGAGCTGAAAGCGCAGCTTGCCGCCGCACGCCCATACCGACAATGGCTGTCGACAAACCGCATCGAGCTGCACACGCTACGCAGCGGACGCAAAGTGGACAATGCCGTCAGTCTCTTCGGCAGAAAGCTGCGTGCTTTCGGATTCACGCGCGAAGACGTGGAACGCACCATAAAGCCTATGTGCGTGAACGGGTCGGAGCCTACTGCCTCTATGGGCAACGACACGCCGCTTGCCGTGTTGAGCTGCCGTCCGCAACTGCTGTTCAACTACTTCCGTCAGCAGTTTGCACAGGTGACCAACCCCGCCATAGACCCAATCCGCGAACAGCTGGTGATGTCGCTGACAGAATATATCGGCGCTGTGGGCATGAACATCCTTTTGCCAAGCGAGTCGCACTGCAAGATGGTGCGTCTGCCCCACCCCGTGCTGACCAACACCCAGCTCGACATTCTCTGCAATATCCGATACAAGGGATTCAACACCGTGAAGCTGCCAATGCTGTTTGATGCGGCAAAAGGCACCGCCGGGCTGCAGGAAGCCATCTATGAGCTGTGCCGCCGCGCCGAGGCATCGGTCGACGACGGTGTGAACTACATAATACTGACCGACGAGGGCGTCGACCGCGACCATGTGGCAATTCCGTCGTTGCTGGCGGTGAGTGCTGTGCACCATCATCTGATTTCGGTGCAGAAACGTGTGCAGACCGCTCTTATCGTCAAGAGTGGAGAGATCAGGGAGGTGATGCATGCCGCACTGCTGCTTGGCTATGGAGCAAGCGCCATCAACCCTTATATGGCATTCGCCGTGCTCGACGACCTGGTGAAGCGCGGCGATGTGCAGATGAACTACGAAACGGCTGAAAGCAACTACATCAAGGCTCTTTGCAAGGGTCTCTACAAAATAATGAGCAAGATGGGCATCAGCACCATCCGTTCCTACCGCGGAGCAAAGATTTTCGAGGCTGTAGGAGTCAGCGAGGAGCTGCTGCGCAACTATTTCGGAACACAGACATCGTCCATCGGAGGTATCCGCCTGAAGGAAATCGCCGACAGCTACACGCATTTCCACGATGATGGCTTCTCCATCAAAGACGAAGACGAGATTCTGCCAAACATCGGGCAGTTCTCATATCGCAAAGACGGCGAGCGCCACGCCTGGAATCCTGAAACGATTGCACTGCTGCAGCTTGCCACCCGTCAAGGCAACTACAATAAATTCAAAGAATTCACAGCCGCCGCCGACCACAAAGCAGAACCGATATTTCTGCGCGACTTCTTCACGTTCAAGAAAAATCCGATTCCGATTGACGAAGTGGAGCCGGTAGAAGAAATTGTAAAGCATTTCGTAACTGGAGCAATGTCGTTTGGAGCCATCAGCAAGGAAGCCCACGAGGCGCTTGCCCTGGCAATGAACCGACTCGGCGCACGCAGCAATACGGGCGAAGGCGGCGAGGACAGCAGCCGCTTCCACGAGGCGGTCGACGGAGTGTCGCTGTCGAGCAAGACAAAGCAGATTGCCTCCGGCCGCTTCGGCGTCACAACGGAATATCTGGTCAACGCCGAGGAGATTCAAATAAAGGTGGCACAGGGAGCGAAACCCGGCGAGGGAGGACAATTGCCCGGATTCAAAGTCAATGAGGTGATTGCCCGCACACGCCACTCCATTCCAGGCATCTCACTCATCTCTCCGCCACCGCACCACGACATTTACTCAATCGAAGACCTCGCGCAACTGATTTTCGATCTTAAGAATGTTAATCCGCGCGCAGCCATCAGCGTGAAACTCGTGGCGGAAAGCGGTGTCGGCACCATCGCGGCGGGTGTGGCAAAGGCAAAGGCCGACCTGATTGTAATCTCAGGAGCCGAGGGAGGCACAGGAGCGTCGCCGGCTTCATCGATGCGGTATGCCGGAATCTCGCCTGAGATTGGTCTGAGCGAGACGCAGCAGACGCTCGTGCGCAACGGGCTGCGCGGCAAAGTGCGCCTTCAGACCGACGGCCAAATGAAAACCGGACACGACATCGTGAGCATGGCGTTGCTCGGCGCCGAGGAATTTGGATTCGGCACGACAGTGCTTATCGTATTGGGATGCGTGATGATGCGCAAATGCCACTCAAACACCTGTCCTATGGGCGTTGCCACACAGAATCCTGAACTGAGGGCACACTTCCGCGGACATGCCGACCACGTGGTCAACTATTTCCGTTTTCTCGCCGAAGAGGTGCGTGAATATCTTGCAGAGATGGGATTCCGGAAATTCAACGACATCATAGGCCGCACCGATTTGATTGAGATAGACAAAGCAGTCAGCCAGAAGTCAGAACTGCTCGACTTCTCCCGCCTGCTGCATAAAGAAAGCGGAGACGCAAGCATACGCCACACAGAAGCGCAGATGCACGACATCGACAGCGTGCTCGACCGCACAATCATAACAGCCTCCGATCCGGCTATCAGCAACGGCAAAGAAGTGTCGCTCGAATATGCAATCGCCAACACCGACCGCGCTGTAGGCGCGATGCTGTCGGGATTGATTGCCGACAAATTCGGCAACGAGGGTCTGCCCGACGAGAGCATTTCCGTCAGATTCAAAGGCTCTGCCGGACAAAGCTTCGGAGCGTTTCTCGCCCATGGCATAAGCTTCAAGCTTGAAGGCGAGGCCAACGACTATCTCGGCAAAGGACTCAGCGGCGGACGCATCGCCGTGGCACCCCCAGTCAGAAGCCATTTCGCGGCAGAGAAAAACACCATTGCCGGCAACACGCTCCTTTATGGCGCCACAAGCGGCGAGGTTTATATCAACGGCCGTGTCGGCGAACGTTTTGCCGTGCGCAATTCAGGTGCCATTGCCGTTGTTGAAGGTGTCGGCGACCACTGTTGCGAATATATGACCGGCGGACGCGTTGTGGTGCTCGGAGCAACTGGACGCAATTTCGCAGCCGGCATGAGCGGCGGCGTGGCATACGTTTGGGATCCCGACCGCAAGTTTGACTACTTCTGCAACATGGAGATGGTTGAACTCTCGCTCATCGAAGACTCCTCGGCACGCAAGGAGCTGCACGAGCTCATTCGTCAGCACTACCGCTACACCGGCTCGGCGCTGGCACGCCAGATGCTTGATGAATGGAACCGGTATGTCGACGACTTCATACAGGTGACACCTATCGAATACAAGCGGGTGCTTGCCGAGGAACAGATGCTCAAACTACAACAGAAAATCGCCGAGGTGCAGCGTGACTATTAACTTATTTCCCCAACCGATAAAACGAAACAACATATATGGGTAATCCTAAGGCTTTTCTTACCGTACCACGCCAGGAGGCGGGCTATCGCCCCATCCACGACCGTATCCGTGACTTCGGAGAAGTGGAACAAACCCTCAACACATCCGAACGCCGCCTGCAGGCATCCCGCTGCATGGACTGCGGCGTGCCGTTCTGCCACTGGGCATGTCCGCTTGGCAACCGCCCTCCGGAATTTCAAGACGCCATCTACAGAGGCAACTGGCACGAGGCTTATGAAATACTGTCGCTGACCAACGATTTTCCGGAATTCACCGGACGCATATGCCCAGCCCTGTGCGAGAAGAGCTGTGTGCTTAAACTTGCCGTCGACGCTCCTGTCACCATCCGCGAAGACGAGGGCGCAATTGCCGAGACAGCATTCCGCGAAGGATATGTGGTGCCGCGGCAGTATCAACGCAACGGCAAAAAAGTGGCGGTAGTGGGCAGCGGTCCCGCCGGACTGGCAACAGCCAACCAATTGAACCGCCGCGGCTACGACGTCACCGTGTTCGAACGCCGCGAGGCTGTTGGAGGGCTGCTCCGCTTCGGCATTCCCAATTTCAAGCTCAACAAAGCCATCATAGACCGCCGCGTCGATGTGATGAAGGCAGAAGGCATAACTTTTGAGGTGAATGCCGACATCGACATCCTCAATCTTCCCAAGGGATTCGATGCCTATGCCGTCTGCACAGGCACCCCCCAGGCGCGCGACCTCAACATTCCCGGACGCGACCTCAACGGTGTGCATTTCGCGCTCGACCTGCTGAGCCAACAAAACCGGGTGCTTGCCGGACAGACATTCTCAGCCGACGAGCGGGTGACGGCAAAAGGCAAGCGAGTGCTGGTTATCGGCGGAGGCGACACCGGCAGCGACTGCATAGGCACGAGCATCCGTCAAGGCGCCGTGGCTGTGACGCAGATTGAAATCATGCCGAAGCCTCCGGTAGGCAACAACCCAGCCACCCCATGGCCACAGTGGCCGCAAGTGCTGCGCACAAGTTCGAGCCATGAGGAAGGCTGCGAGCGAAGGTGGTGTCTGTCGTCGACCAGATTCATCGGCAAGAACAACAATGTCATCGGAGTGGAGGTGGAGGAAGTGGAATGGACGCCAAACCCCGAAGGCGGACGCCCGCTGATGAAACCCACTGGCAAAAAGGAAGTCATCGACGCTGACCTTGTGTTGCTCGCCATGGGATTTCTTAAGCCCCAGCAACCCGAATTGCCCGACAACGTGTTTGTGGCAGGCGACGCAGCCACAGGGGCAAGTCTTGTGGTGCGGTGCATTGCCGCCGGACGCCAAGCGGCAGCCGACATCGACAAATATCTTAAAACCAAACAAGTCTAAAAAAACGATACTATCATGTGTGGTATAGCAGCAATCTTCAACATCAAGAGCGACGTTTCGGCATTGCGTCCCAAGGCATTGGCAATGTCAAAAAAAATACGCCACCGCGGTCCTGACTGGAGCGGCATCTATTGCGGCAAGTCGGCCATTCTCGCCCACGAACGTCTTTCAATCGTCGACCCCGAAAGCGGCGGCCCACCATTGTTCTCCCCCGACCGCAAGCAGATTCTTGCAGTCAACGGCGAGATTTACAACCACCGCGACATCCGTCAGCGCTACGAAGGCAAATACGACTTTGCCACAGGGTCTGACTGCGAGGTGATCCTTGCGCTCTACCGCGACAAAGGCATCGACTTTCTCGAAGACCTCAACGGCATCTTCGCCTTCGCACTGTATGATGAGGAAACCGATGATTTCCTCATTGCCCGCGACCCCATAGGCGTGATTCCGCTCTACATAGGCCATGACAAAGAAGGGCGCGTGTACTGCGCCAGCGAGCTCAAAGCCCTTGAAGGCTTCTGCGACGAGTATGAGCCATTTTTGCCAGGACATTACTACCGCGGCAGCGAAGGCAAGATGGTCCGCTGGTACAAACGCGACTGGACGAGCTACGACGCCGTCAAAGACAACACCGCCGATGTAAAAGCCCTGCACGACGCCCTTGAAGACGCCGTCAGACGGCAGCTGATGAGCGACGTGCCCTACGGTGTGCTGCTTTCCGGAGGACTCGACAGTTCGGTAATTTCCGCCATTGCCAAAAAATTTGCCGCACGCCGCATCGAGACCAACGACAAGAAAGAGGCATGGTGGCCTCAACTCCACTCTTTTGCCGTAGGATTGAAAGGCGCGCCCGATTTGGCAAAAGCCCGTGAAGTGGCAGACTATATAGGCACCGTGCACCACGAAATCAACTACACTATCCAGGAGGGTCTCGACGCCGTGCGCGATGCGATATATTTCATCGAGACCTACGATGTCACCACCGTTCGCGCCTCCACGCCGATGTATCTGCTCGCCCGCGTAATCAAGAGCATGGGCATAAAGATGGTGCTCA
>ENA-OPBL01002359-OPBL01002359.1-human-gut-metagenome-genome-assembly--contig:-NODE-2359-length-14117-cov-3.156237_pt1 | contig 14117 bp, 9 predicted proteins | sample MGYA00241073_ERZ501461 | MGnify/ENA primary metagenome ERZ501461 (study PRJEB25962, sample SAMEA2042630) | human gut metagenome | biome: human gut; feature: human-associated habitat; material: faeces... | reverse complement strand
TGCCTGCCTCTCCTGCCCTTGCTGCCTCAATAGAAGCATTTAATGCCAGCAGATTGGTCTGACTTGCAATGTTTAAAATATCATTGGTAAGTGAATTGACCTGCTTTACGCTGTTGCTATCCTCAATAGCCTTCTGCAATACCTCGAGAATCTCCGAAACCTTCCTGTCTGTTGACTCCATGTTTGTACGTGCAACAGACTCCATTGACTGTGCATGAGCCTTCATATCCTTGGTGTATCCGGTCAGTTCATCTGTCTTTTCAGCAATAAGCTCAACCTCTTTTGCCACATTATCTGTGTTGGTATTGATAACAGATGCGTTTTCGGAGATATCCTGCATGGTAGCAGACAGCTCCTCTGTTAAAGCCGAAAGATCGGACACACTGCTGTTGCTTGTCTGAACACTCTGACGCACATCATCAACAACCCTCTCCATCCTGGCCGAGTTGGTGACAACAGCCTTGAATATAGCCTGCAGCTTTGTCATAAAGACATTGATGCCCTTGCCTACGGCGTCAACCTCTGCATTGTTGATAGGAGTAACCCTCTGCGTCAAATCGCCCTTCTTGTTATCAATATTGACTATGATGCCGTTGATTTCCTTCTGTGTACGAAGCAGAGGCTTGATAACCATGGTGACAACAGCAAAAACAACAAACAGTAACGCAATTATACTTACTGCAATAGTAAATGTACATGTGACAACAGATGCGCGATAAGTACTTTCGAGGCTCTTTCTCTCCTCCTGTGTAACAGAATTGACATGCTCACGCATTGACGAAATAGCTTTTTCAATGTTATTAGAATATTTTGCAATAGAGCCATTTGCCGTTTTATACGCTTCCTCGTTTTTACCGGCGGCAGAATAGGCCATTACATTGCCACACTCCTTGACCAGGCTTGTATAGTTTTCACAGATAATTCTATAGTTTCTCTTGGTCTCCAAGGTTACATAAGGATTATAATCATCAAGGAGCTGCTTTAGCTTTTCCTCGTGATTTCTCACTTCACTTACAATATCAATCATTGATGATAGATCTGTCGATATAATATGAGCCAGTGCCAGTGTATGAATATTCACAGTCTCCATCTCAATATCATTAAGCATCTCCGTGCCAACCATTGAGGTGTCCACAATCTGAGAAGCCGCATCATTTACCTTTGATAAATTTTTAAGAGATAAACCACTTGAAATAACACTTACAAAGCCTACAACAAAAACAGGAATAAGTATCAATTTTGTACTTAACTTTTTCTTTCCCTTGACCTTTGGTTTGTTATTAACCTTTTGAGCTTTTTTTGTGTTGAGAGTTTTTTTAACTTTTGGTGCTTTTGCAGGATTTGCTGCTTTTGCTTTCACCTTTTTTTGTTTTACTGCGCTATTTTTAACAGCTGCTTTACTTTTTTTTGAATCTAATTTCATGTTATATACCCCTCTACTCAGCTACAGATTGTGTTATCCCCGCAACAAAATTATCCATTATCTCCTGAAGATCTGTATTATCAGGATTACCGGCCGCCATTTTTTCGCCAAACTCCGTCGCAGCATCCCAGTAAGAATTTCCAACTCTTTGGAGCTTTCCGTACTGTGCCTGATCCATAACAGCCATAATAGCAGGAACCTTTTTGACCGCATCATCTGCGGCTGCCGCTTTATTGGCAGGGCCTGTATTCTTCATCTCAAAGCGTAGCTTCTGGTTATCCTCGTTTGTAAACCACTGGGCAAGCTTATTTGCCCACTCAGGATACTTGGTGTATGCATTTACAGCCATATATTTATAGCCTTTAAACGATGACATCTGAATCTGCTGTCCGGCACATGTGTATGTAGGCAGCTTTACAGCACCATAATCATCGCCCCATAATTCCTTGATTTTTGCTGCATTCCAGCATCCGCTAACACCGGCAATAATACTTCCGTCCTGTACTCCTGCAATAAAATCGTCCTGTACACAGTTCTTAAAGCCCGGCTTAGCCGCAATATCAAGCATAGCCTGTGCTATATCAACACCCTTGATGTCCGTGATGACAGAATTCCAGTTGCAGTGGTTTGTCACACCATCATCATTCACGCCAAAATCAAGCCCTGTATTTCCAAAAAATGAATACAGATACCAGCCTGAGCTCCAGTCCATAGTCAAGTACTTACCATTTGCCCCTGCAATGTCGAGCATGCCATCAAGCGTAGCCACATCGCTGTCTGAGAAATAATTCTTATTGTAATACATAAAATATCCATTGTCAGCGGTCAGCGGATATCCATATAATTTGCCATCGATAGTGGCAGCCTCAACCGCACTTTCATCGTTAGCCTTTTTAACGGCATCCACATCCTCTATCTCATAAAGAGCGCCTCCCGCTACCATAGAAGTTATCTGGTCATCCGCTATAGGGAATACATCCGCACCATTATGCACATTTGATAATATATTATCTCTGGCATCAGAATCCTCTGACTCCTCGATAATTATATTAAAATCAGTTCCTTTATTAGCCTCCTTGAAGCTTTCAATCATCTGTGTAGTAATATCCACATCATTCTTCGAACACCAGACGTGCATCTTTACTTCCTTATTCTTCGCTTTATCCGAAGAATTCTCCGTCGTCCCCACCTGTGTATTGTCATGTGATTTATTTGATACTCCGCATCCAGTAAGTAATGAAACCCCAATGGCAGCCACAAGTGTTGCAGCTATTAACCTCTTCATACATATTCATCCTTTCAGTTTAATCTCAATTTATAATTTAGTACAATTTTACCATACTTTCACACAAAAAAATAGGTCTAATTTGATTTTTTTAACAAATTTAGACCTATTTTTTTAAAGGATGCATTTTAAAGCACTATATAAGCATTTTTGTTACTTAATCATACCTGAAAGTGCGTCCTTTACTGAAGCAATAGCATCAGGAATACCTGCCAGGTTCTTTCCACCGGCCTGAGCCATGTTAGGGCGTCCACCGCCGCCACCGCCTACCTTTGAGGCGATTGCCTTGATTAAGTTTCCTGCATGCGCACCGCTCTTTATGGCAGCGTCTGTTGCCATGGCAACAAGATTTACCTTGCCTTCATTTGAAGAAGCAAGCACGATAACTCCCTCGCCAAGCTTTTCCTTGAGGGAATCGCCAAGATCACGCAGTCCGTTCATATCAACGCCGTCAACACTTGTTGCAAGAAGCTTGATGCCGTTTACATCAACTACCTGATCCATAACATCGCCAAGCGCATCCTTTGCTGCCTTGCTCTTAAGAGACTCATTCTCACTCTGAAGTGCCTTCATCTCAGCAATCAGGTGCTCAAGTCTCTCTTTGAGGTTGGCAGGAGTTGATTTAACAACCTTAGCAGCCTCCTCAAGCTCCTTCTCCATATTGCTGTAGTAAGCGAATACATTGTCGCCTGTGATAGCCTCGATACGTCTGACGCCAGCAGCTACACCGCTCTCCGAAAGAATCTTGAATACCTTGATATCAGATGTATTCTTTACATGTGTACCACCGCAGAACTCCTTAGAAAAATCGCCCATTGATACGACACGTACCTTTTCACCGTATTTCTCGCCGAAGAGAGCCATGGCACCTGTCTTTTTAGCCTCATCGACAGTCATGATATCTGTGTGAACTTCAATAGCTTCGTTGATTTTCTCGTTTACGATATCCTCAACCCTTTTAAGCTCCTCAGCAGTCATAGCAGAAAAATGAGAGAAATCAAAACGTGTTCTCTCAGCATCCTGATAAGAACCTGCCTGCTCTACATGTGTGCCGAGTACCTCACGCAATGCCTTCTGAAGCAGATGAGTGGCAGAGTGATTTCTGCATGTGTTTGTTCTTGTTTTTGTATCAACAGAAAGTGTAGCCTTCTCGCCTGTGCGGATCATACCCTCTGACACATAACCTACATGTGCATATCTGTTGCCGACTACCTTTACAGTATCCTCAACAACAAATGTACCGCTCTCTGTCTTTATGATACCCTTATCACCCTGCTGACCACCCATTGTGGCATAGAAAGGTGTGTTTGGCACGATTACAGAACCCTTATCACCATCTGAAAGAGCCTCGACTACATCATCCGATGTGGTAAGGAAAGCAATCTCAGCTGTGTCAGTAAGCTTGTCATAGCCTGTGAACTCTGTAGTAATTTCAGAATCTATATCATTGTAAACATTGGCATCAGCACCCATATAGTTTGTTTCCTTGCGGGCTCCTCTTGCCTTCTGTCTCTGAGCCTCCATACAACTCTCAAAGCCAGCCTCATCATATGTGAAGCCCTTCTCCTCGAGAATCTCTGCCGTGAGGTCTACAGGGAAGCCGTATGTATCGTAAAGCTTGAATGCATCCTCTCCTGAAAGTACCTTGACCCCGTCAGCCTTCATATGCTCTTCCATATCTGCAAGGATACCAAGTCCCTGGTCGATAGTCTTCGCGAACTTCTCCTCTTCCTGAGTGAGCACCTTAAGGATGAAATCCTTTCTCTCCTCAAGCTCCGGATAACCGTCCTTGCTCTCATCAATAACAACCTGCGCGATTTTGCCAAGGAATGCACCCTGTATGCCAAGTGTACGTCCATGCATAGCGGCACGTCTGATGATACGGCGAAGCACATAGCCCCTGCCCTCGTTAGATGGCATAACTCCGTCAGAAATAAGGAATGTAGACGAACGGATATGGTCTGTGATAAGACGGATAGAAACATCGTCCATCTCATCGACATGATATTTCTTGCCTGAAAGCTCGCAGACCTTGTCACGGATAGCCTTCATGGTATCAATATCGAATACCGAATCAACATCCTGCATTACAACAGCAAGACGCTCAAGTCCCATACCTGTATCAATGTTCTTATGCTCAAGCTCAGTGTATCCACCGTGTCCGTCACCGTTAAACTGTGTGAATACATTGTTCCACACCTCCATGAAACGGTCACAGTCACAGCCCACCTTACAATCAGGCTTTCCACAGCCGTACTTCTCACCGCGGTCGTAGTAAATCTCAGAGCAAGGACCGCAAGGACCTGCGCCATGCTCCCAGAAGTTGTCACACTCACCAGTCTTTGGATCTCTGTAGAAACGTGTAATACGATCGCCCGGCACTCCTACTTCCTTAGTCCAGATATCAAATGCCTCATCATCCTCACCGTAGATGGAAGGATAAAGCCTGTCCTTCTCAAGACCGAGCACCTCTGTCAAAAACTCCCATGACCATGCGATTGCTTCATGCTTGAAATAATCGCCAAATGAGAAGTTTCCGAGCATCTCAAAAAATGTAAGATGACGCGCTGTCTTACCTACATTCTCGATATCACCTGTTCTGACACACTTCTGGCATGTAGTCACACGGCGTCTTGGTGGAACCTCCTGTCCTGTAAAATATGGTTTAAGCGGTGCCATACCTGCATTAATAAGAAGCAGACTGTTGTCATTGTGAGGCACCAGTGAAAAACTCTTCATTGCGAGATGTCCCTTGCTCTCAAAGAACTCAAGGTACATACGACGTAATTCGTTAACGCCATAACTCTTCTTCATTACTTGAATCTCCTATTCTTTTGTCTTTGCGTCCTTCATTTTACGAAGCTTTACCCCTATTAAAGCCCCACAAAAACCTATGGCCGCCAAAACAATCATAATAATAACATATTGTGCTACGCACATGAAAAAGTCCCCCATAATTACCCTCCTAAATTTATTGAACTAATTTATTATAAATGAATTTGTGAAATAATTCAATAGTTCTCTCCAAAAGCGAACGTCTGATTTTCACGTTCAATCTCAATAACCCTGTCAGCCTTGTCCTTATTGCTGAGTCTCTTCTTGTATTCAATGATACCGCTGTAGTCCTGCCACATGTGCATAGGGAAAACAAACTCTGCCGAGGTATTTTGTAAAAAATAATCAAAACCCTTGAACTGATACTCCATAAGCTTTGGATCCATCGGGAAAAAAGCCACGTTTATTGGTTTTTCCGAAAGCTTTTTTATCTCATGCCTGAAGGCTCTGCGCACTCTGCCGTTTATCAAATCACCGGCGCCATCCCACTCCCAGTCGTTTAAATCACCGGCATGAAACAGGCTCACACCGTTTGAGGCAACATAAAACGCCACACCGGCATCGGTGGATCTAAGTGTCATTATATCCAGATCATCCACATGATATGTATTGTCAGGTGAAACAAATGTCACCCTGTCCCTGACAGCGGGATCAATGCCATGCTTTGATAAAAAATGCGGACTGATACGGATATCCTTCGAAAAAACATAATGTATATTCGGATATTTGTCAGCCAGACGCAAAATATCCATATCATAATGATCCTTGTGGCTGTGACTTGCAAACATATAGATTTTTGTATCCGGCTCATAAGATGGCAGCTTTCCGGTAAAATGCATACCCTCCACCTTGTCTCCATCAAAATAATCAAATATAAGCACCTTGTCATCCAGTTCCACAAGAAAACAACTGTGATGTATAAAAATTATCTGCATGTAACCTACTCTCTTTCGCTTTTAAATCAGTCTTTATGTATCATTATGCTATCTTTATGCTATATAGTCAACTTATATTTCGTATAATATAGTAATTAAACTCTAATTACCAATCAATAATTATATGATTAAAGGGTCAAAATACCTTTTGACCCCCATATCATTATATAATTATACAAATCATGCCACCATTTGAGTCATTCACAATCTTTTGCATGGTTTCCTGAAGCTTTATCTGGCACTCATCATCCATCTGCATTATTTTGCTTCTTATTCCGTCCTCCATAAGCTCACCGACAGACTTTCCAAAAATATTAGTCTTCCAGACTCCACTGTCACTGTTTTCACCATTTTTTATGTAATCTATCAGATCCTCTGCCTGTTCCCTGCTTCCGACTATCGGCGCTATCTCGGTCTCGATATTAGCCCTTATCATATGTATTGACGGTGAAATGGCCTTCATTTTTACACCAAACTTGTTTCCATGGGCTATAAGCACAGGCTCCTCCATTCGGATATCAGACAGCTGTGGCATCACAACACCATAACCCTTCTGCTGCACCGATGAAAAAGCATCCTTAATCTTTTCGTACTCATTCTTTTCCTCAGTGAGTGAAAGAATCAGGGAAATCAGCTCCTTTTCCCCGGAAACAGTCACACCGCACAGCGCGGAAATATTCTCGTAGTAGTACTTCTCTGCAATCTCAATTTTGACCTTTACCACACCATCAGACAGCCCCATCCCGGCAAGAGATACCTCTTTTAATATATCCCCATCCGATTCAGGCATATCAGTGCTCATCAGTGCGACATCCTTCAGCTTTGAAGCCCTTGCAAGAAAAGTCTTTGCATATGTAATTACGGCCTGCTTTACATAATTGTCATAAGGCAGAAGCTGCACCCATTTCGGTATATCATAGTCCACTCTCGTGACTGCAAATTCATATAAGAGCTTTTCCATGATATCTGTAATCTGTCCCATGCAAAGTTTTTCACAGTCTATAGGAATAGCAGCCGCTTTATACTCTCTGCTAAGTGACTCGCATAAAAGTCTCGTTTCTGCCGCAAAAGGCTTTGTAGTATTTACCACAATTACAAATGGCTTTCCTGAAGTCTCAAGCTGCATGACGGTTTCTCTTTCTGCTGCCTCATAGCTCTGTCTTTTTATATCGCCTATGCTGCCGTCAGTGGTTACAAGCACAGCCACTGTCGAATGCTCCTCTATTACCTTTTTTGTTCCTACAACTGCAGCCTCCTCAAAAGGTATATCCTCGTCGAACCACGGTGTTTTGACCATACGCTCGCCGTCCTCCTCGAGATAACCGACAGCATCCCCCACTGTAAAGCCCACACAGTCCACAAGGCGTACCTTCACAGCGCTGCCATCATCCAGACTGATAGTAACCGCATCCTGTGGAATAAATTTCGGTTCAGTCGTCATAATAGTCTTTCCTTTGCCTGATTGCGGCAGTTCATCGACTGCACGCTTTTTAGCATACTCATTGTCCATCTTCGGGATTACACAAAGCTCCATGAAATGCTTTATAAATGTGGACTTGCCTGTGCGCACAGGACCGACGACGCCTATGTAAATCTCACCGTTTGTGCGGCATCTGATATCTTTATATAAATCAAACTCTTTACTGTCCATAGTACTGCCCATAAAAGTTTCCTCCATACACTTTATTCTATAATCAAAGTGTATTCACCTGCTCTTTGAATTATTACACATAAAAAGGCCACAGGCTTCAAAACAGATAACCTGTGGTCTTTTGTAATAATATATAGTATTTTAAACCAAACTACTTAGCAGCCTTTTTCTCACATCCTGCTGTCTTGCTTGCAGAAGTATCAGCTGTTTCTTTAGCATCTAATTTGTCAGAAGCCTCCTCAGGCTCCTCTCTCAGACGTGCGTACATCTGCATACACTTGTGGAGCTTCTTTGCAAGCTTATTGTCTATCTGCTCAGGAGTAGCTCTCCACCGCCAGTTGCCACCGGTAGTTGAAGGAATGTTGATACGGGCCTTTGAATCAAGTCCAAGCAGATCCTGCATAGGAACAATAGCCATATCGGCAACTGATGACCATGCCGCACGCATCATGCCCCAGTTGTAGCCCTCCTCCTTTGTGAGGTTTAAGTAATCCTTTGCAAACCTTACGCAATCCTTTGGAGCTGTCTTCATCCAGCCCATAACTGTGTCATTGTCATGGGTACCTGTGTATACAACACAGTGCTGCGGATAGTTATGTGGCAGATAATCGCTATCTTCTCTTGAATCGAAGGCAAACTGGATAACCTTCATGCCAGGGAAGCCTGAATCCTTTAAAAGCTTCTTTACGGAAGGTGTGAGGAAGCCGAGGTCCTCCACGATGATAGGAAGCTTGCCAAGCTTCTTCTCAAGCACGTTGAATAAATCCATGCCAGGTCCATCTTTCCATACACCGTTCTTTGCTGTATCATCCTTTGCAGGAATAGCATAGAATGAATCAAAACCTCTGAAATGATCGATTCGTACTATATCATAAAGCTTTGCCATAGCACTGATACGCTTTGTCCACCAGCTGTAGCTGTCCTTCTTCATAACATCCCATCTGAAAAGAGGATTGCCCCAGAGCTGTCCGTCAGCTGAGAAGGCATCAGGAGGACAGCCTGCCACCTCGATTGGATTTAAGTCTTTATCGAGATAGAACTGTGTAGGATTAGCCCATACATCTGCTGAATCCATGGCAACATAAATAGGTACATCTCCGATAATTCTTATGCCCTTTTCATTAGCATATGCCTTTAAAGCAGTCCACTGCTTGAAGAAGAGATACTGGAGCATCTTGTAGAAGGCAATATCATCTGCATACTTCTCCTTTGCTTCTTCCATAGCCTCAGGTTTTCTAAACTTAAGAGCATCATCCCACTCGCTCCATGCCACTCCGCCATTGGCATCCTTTAATGCCATAAAGAGTGTGTACTCATCAAGCCACTCTGCCTCTTTACTGCAGAATGCCTCATAGTCAGCCGGTGTTTTCTTTGAAAAACGCTCATATGCCTTTCTTAAAAGAGCATATCTGTTGACATACATAATGCCATAGTCTACATACTGTGGCTTTTTGCCCCACTTATATGACTCGCACTCCTTCTTTGTCAGAAGCTTGTCCTTGCATAAAAGCTCCAGATCGATAAAATAAGGATTGCCTGCAAAGCTTGAAAATGACTGGTATGGAGAATCTCCATAGCTGGTAGGACAGATTGGAAGAATCTGCCAGTATGTCTGACCTCCCTTCTCAAGGAAATCGACAAAACGTCTTGCCTCCTTTCCCATAGTTCCAATACCATACTGTGATGGCAGTGATGAGATTGGCATTAATACACCGCTAGTTCTCATGTTATTTTTCCTCCCTTTTGTTGTATACTCATTGTTTGGCTGCGTGAGCCTGTATTTTAAAATAATATATAATATACATATGAAATCATATGATATTTTCGTTTTATTTAGTTATTATAACATCATAAAGTGCAACTTGTAAATTAAATTAGTTAATGTTAATATCAAATTAAGAAAAAGTTTAAAAGAGGTGTAACAAAATGAATGAAACAACCAGGCAATTGATTGTGCATAAGGTAAAGCATAATACGAAACGCCTTATAACATCCATTAAATGGGTAATCTTTTCTATCGTTGTCGGCATAGTCGCAGGAAGCTGCGGCACCGCATTTTATTTTGCCCTGTCGGTCGTAACCGATTTCAGAATTAAATACCATTGGCTCATTTACTTTCTGCCAATCGGCGGACTTGCCATTGTAGGACTCTATCATCTGTGTAAAGACGATAACGACACCGGAACCAATCTGGTAATATCAGCTATCCATTCAGGCGACAAGGTGCCCTTTATAATGGCCCCGCTTATATTTGTATCCACACTTATCACTCACCTGTTCGGTGGCTCTGCCGGCCGTGAGGGTGCTGCACTGCAGATGGGAGGCAGCATCGGAAGCTCTATAGGCAGGGTATTTAGATTTGATGAAAAGGACAAGCATGTCATGATTATGTGTGGCATGAGCGCTGCATTCAGTGCACTGTTTGGTACTCCGATGGCAGCCGCTATTTTTTCCATGGAGATGATAAGCGTCGGTGTCATGTATTATATAGCACTCGTTCCATGTGTGATAAGCTCCCTCATCGCTCACGGTATCGCATCATACTTCAATGTTACAAATGAATTTTTTGCTATTGAAAACATACCGGACTTTACTATTTTAAACTCAGTAAAAATATCTGCGCTTGCAATACTGTGCGCACTCGTAAGCATACTCTTTTGTGTGGCCCTTCACTCAAGTGAGGCGCTGTACAAAAAATATCTGCCTAACAAATATACAAGAGTATTCATTGGTGGTTGCTTTGTCATCATAGCAACTATGCTTGTAGGAAACCAGACCTACAACGGCACCGGAATGAGTGTTATCCAAAGCAGTATAGACGGTTCTGTCAGACCTGAAGCATTTCTGCTAAAAATCATCTTCACCGCACTGACTCTTGGCGCAGGCTTTAAAGGCGGCGAGATTGTACCATCCTTTTTCATAGGAGCAACCTTTGGATGCCTGTTCGGCAACCTGACAGGCTTTGAGCCATCGCTGTGTACAGCTGTCGGCATGATTTCACTGTTCTGTGGTGTCACCAACTGTCCGATTACATCGCTGCTCATCAGCTTTGAGCTGTTTGGCTACGACGGCATGCCGTACTTTCTTTTGGCAATTCCATTCAGCTATATGCTGTCAGGATACTTTGGCCTGTATCGCAGCCAGAAAATCGTATATTCAAAATACAAGACAAGTTACATAAATAAATCAACTCACTAACATTTGCTAACTGCAACCAGGCATGATACCCCAGGTATTATTGCCTGGTCTTTTATTGTGTAAAGAGCTTTATCTCCCGCAGAAGCTTCATCTGCAAGAACCTCCCACAAAGCATCTGCAAGTTTAATTGTGATTTTATTTTTGCCGGCATTGTAAGCTACGAACACCTTCTCTGTATCGTTATCAATAGTATATGCTACAACGCCATCAGGCATATTATCCATGAAATGTACGGATTTCTTAATCTCATCTACTGTGTCAAGATAAAATGACTTGTGAGCCCTTCTTAGTGCTATAAGCCCCTTATAGTAGGCTTTAAGGTCTGAAAACTGCTCAGCCCTGTCATAATCTATTGCATTGACAGAGAGAGGACTGCAATAGCTGTTCTCTACAGGAGCACCATCAGCTTCACTAATCTTTGTTCTCGCAAACTCCTCTCCATGTAGGAAAAACGGAATCCCCTGCGCTGTAAAAAGGATGGCTGCTGCAAGCTTATTCATACGGATACGCATCTCTTCACTCTCATGTGAATTGGATATGATAAACCTGTCCCAGAGAGTATAGTTGTCGTGACATGACAGATAGTTAATCGACTGCATAGGCGATTTGGCCCACTTAGCGCACGTAACAGCCTGCTTTAGCTCTTCACCTCTGTCTGCAGCTCCATTGACAAAGCCCAGCTCATCCATATAGAACACATGTCCCTTTACCGCATCACGTATATCATCCGAAAACATGCCGATGCCCGGTGTCCTTGGAGCATTTATTTTCATGCCACGCTCTGATTCTGGCAGAGTGCTCTCTCCACCTGTCCAGCCCTCTCCGTACATTATTATATCAGGATTTATTTTTAAGAGAGCTTTTCTGGCTTCGTTCAATGTCTCGATATCAAGTACTCCCATCAGATCAAACCTGAAGCCATCAATGTGATACTCACTCGCCCAGTAGCACAGCGAATCAATGATATATTTTCTGACCATAGGCTTCTCTGAGGCTATTTCATTGCCACAGGCTGATGCATCAGAGTACTTTGCATCATCCAGCATACGGTAGAAATAATTGCCCGCAGTCTTGTAAAAGCAGCTGTCATGAACATTGAAGGTATGATTGTAAACCACATCCATGATTACACCAAGACCCGCCTCATGAATCGAGTGTACCATCTCCTTATACTCTTTCACTCTCACTGCTCCATTAAACGGATCTGTCGAGTAAGAGCCCTCCGGCACATTGTAATTGTACGGATCATAGCCCCAGTTATACTGCTCCTTTAAGGAATCACTCTCGTCAATGCTGGCAAAATCATACGACGGCATAAGCTGCAGATGTGTCACTCCCATATCCTTGAAATACGAAAGAGTTTTATCCTCAGTAAATGCCTTAAACTTACCCGGATACCTGGAATGAGCAGATGCACCGGCAGACACATCCGCGACAGACACCTCAGTGATAACCATGCTCATAGGATCTGCAAGCTTTGGCCTGTCCTCATCTGCAAATCCATCAGGATCAGTCTTTGACAGGTCAATAATCATAGACCTGTGCCCATTTACACCGCAGGCTCTTGCATACGGATCATGCGAGCTGAATGTGCCATCTGAGGTGTGAACCTCATATGTATAATAAACACCATCCAGATTTCCCTCTGCCGTAGCAGAAAAAATACTGCGAAGCTCTCCCTCTCCGCGCATCATCTCAAGCCTGCCTGTCTCGGTCGAATCATTTCCTTTATCATAAAAAATAACAAAAACACTGTCCGCAACAGGCGAAAACAGTGTAAATGTTGTCTTTTCTTTTGAATAAATTGCTCCTAATTTCATAATACTGTCCTTTTCGTTTATTTTCGTATACATTATAATAAAATTTACAATAACTGTAAATAGGGCAATTCAACCAATTTTCAAAAACTTTTTAGTCAATGTGCCATTTTTTCTTTTGCTGATGTGAAACAATCTTTATATACAAAGATTGTGGCAGAAATCTGCCACAGGTTGTAGCAAGCTTCATCCTGAGAGTAGGCACTATGACCGTTTTGTGCTTCATCATCCGGTCTATGGCATAATTGACGCAGTATTCAGCGGAAATCCCCTTCAGCGCAAATCGCACATTCGCCACATCATTGAACTCTGTATCAACCGGTCCCGGACACAGACACCCCACATACACATGGCTGTGGCTCTGTCGAAGCTCACATGCAACAGCCCTTGAAAGGCTCGCAACATATGCCTTAGAGGCATAATATGCAGCCATGTACGGACCGGCAGGAATAAGACCCGCAGAGCTTGCCACATTTAATATAAAACCTCTGTCCTTTACCCTCATCTGTCTTAAAAGCTTTTTCGTCAGGAAGTGTACAGCACGCACGTTGACATCTATCATGCCCATTTCCTTAGCTATATCAGTCTCCTCAAACAGGCCGCAATCACCGTAGCCTGCGTTGTTTATAAATATTTCTATGTCTTTTTCCTCGAGATAGTCCGAAAGTCTCTGACACTCATCAAGCTGCATCAGATCCGCGGTAAAAATATCACACTCAAGCTCCTTATGCATGGCTTTAAGCTTATCAGAAAGAGCTGTAAGCCTCTCCCGCCTTCTGGCAACAAGAATCAGGTCATACCCCTCCTTCGCAAGTCTCTTTGCAAACTGCTCACCTATTCCTGAGCTTGCTCCTGTAATCACTGCATACATATATCATATCCCCTATTCTTCAATCATAAGCTCCCTTGCGCTTGCGTCAAGAGCTACGCTTGTGTTGTCACTCTTATACATCTCAAGCAGCAATAGCCACAG
>ENA-OPBL01002357-OPBL01002357.1-human-gut-metagenome-genome-assembly--contig:-NODE-2357-length-14151-cov-4.605349_pt1 | contig 14151 bp, 8 predicted proteins | sample MGYA00241073_ERZ501461 | MGnify/ENA primary metagenome ERZ501461 (study PRJEB25962, sample SAMEA2042630) | human gut metagenome | biome: human gut; feature: human-associated habitat; material: faeces... | reverse complement strand
GGAGCCGACACGGAAGAGCTGAGGCAGGCGCTCGAGCAGGCCGTGCGCCGACAGCTGATGAGCGACGTGCCCTACGGCGTGCTGCTGTCGGGCGGGCTCGACTCGTCGGTCATCAGCGCCGTGGCCCGCAAGTTCTCCGATCACGTGATCGCCGCCCTTGAGCAAGCCACCCGCACCGTGGGCCGCAACCTCACGATGGAAGCCGAGACCACGCCGCCGAGCGCCGAGCTCAAGAGCCTCTGGAGCCACCAGAAGGAAATGAGCGAGCGTCTGACCGACAAGGCCGCCCTGATCTCCACCAAGGAGATGCACCGCGCGGTCATGCTGGTGATGGCCGACCGTCTGCACTACACCATCGAGCGCGACGCCGACCTCATGTACCACTCCTGCGACGACTTCCTCGCCGACCTCAAGGTGGTCCAGCGTTCGCTGGCCGCCGCCGGTGCCAAGCGTTCCGCTTACGGCCCGCTGCAGGATCTGATCTGGCAGACCGAGACCTTCGGCTTCCACATGGTGGAGATGGAGTTCCGTCAGCACTCCGTGGTGCACGCCCGCGCCCTTGCGGATATCCGCGAGCACGGCCTGCACGGCGAGCGCGGCGAACTGCAGCCGATGACGCACGAGGTGCTCGACACCTTCCGCGCCCTCGGTGCCATCCAGAAGCGCAACGGCCTCAAGGCCGCCCGCCGCTACATCATCTCCTTCACCAAGAGTGCCCAGAACATCAAGGATGTCTACGAGCTCAACCGCTTGGCCTTCTCCCACCCGGAGGACGTGCCCACCATCGACGTGATCCCGCTGTTCGAGCAGCTTGAGGATCTGCAGAACTCGGTGGACGTGCTCGAGGAAATGATCAAGATCCCCGAGGTTCAGGCTCGTCTGAAGGCCACCGGCAACAAGCTCGAGGTCATGCTCGGTTACTCCGACTCCTCGAAGGACGCCGGCCCGACCTCCGCCACGCTGGCCCTGCACTCCGCTCAGGAGCGCATTGCCAAGTGGGCTGAGTCGCACGACATCGATCTGACCCTGTTCCATGGCCGTGGCGGCGCCGTAGGTCGTGGCGGCGGCCCCGCCAACCGTGCGGTGCTCGCCCAGCCGGTCGGTTCCGTCAAGTGCCGCTTCAAGCTCACCGAGCAGGGCGAGGTCATCTTCGCCCGTTACGGCAACCCGGTGCTGGCCATCCGCCACGTCGAGTCCGTGGCTGCGGCGACCTTGCTGCAGTCCGCGCCGAGCGTGGAGAAGCGCAACACCGAGATGACCGAGAAGTATGCCGACATGGCCGCTCAGCTCGACGAGGCCGCGCACAACCGCTTCCTCGACCTGTTGAACACCGACGGCTTTGCCCCGTGGTTCTCGATCGTTACGCCGCTGACCGAAATCGGCCTGCTGCCGATCGGCTCCCGCCCGGCCAAGCGTGGCCTCGGCGCCAAGTCGCTCGACGACCTGCGTACGATTCCGTGGATCTTCTCCTGGGCCCAGGCCCGCATCAACCTGGCCGCCTGGTACGGTCTCGGCACCGCATGCGAGAAGTTCGGCGATCTGGAGACCATGCGTCAGGCTTACGAGGAATGGCCGCTGTTCTCCACGTTCATCGACAACATCGAGATGTCCATCGCCAAGACGGATGAGCGCATCGCCAGGATGTACCTTGCCCTCGGCGACCGCGAGGACCTCAATGAGAAGGTGCTCAACGAGATGGAGCTCACCCGCAAGTGGGTTCTGGCCATCGTGGGTGACAAGTGGCCGCTGCAGCACCGTCACGTGCTCGGCCAGGCCATCCGCATCCGCTCCCCATACGTGGACGCGCTGTCCGTCACCCAGGTGCTGGCGCTCAAGTCGCTGCGCAAGAAGGTGGACAAGGAAGAGCTCTCGCAAAGCCAACAGGCAGGATTCATCTATCTGATCCTCTGCACCGTTTCAGGTGTTGCTGCCGGCCTGCAGAACACGGGCTGATTCCCGGCCGACCGATCGGGAAAAGCGAGCGGGGAGGTTCCGTGCCGATTGACGGCGCGGGCCTCCCCGCTCGCGTCATCCGGCCCTAGACTGGCCGGCGACGGCGCACGCCTGGCGGGCGCGCAGAGAACGGACGCGCGGAACGGGCACCTCGACAGATCGGAGGGGACATGGGCAAGCCAGCGGACGGGCGCGGGAACACCGGGTCCACGGACGGCATCAGGACGGGGGGCGACGCCGGGAACGAACGCCACGCTTGCAAAGCGAATCCGGCTACAACCGATGGCATTGGGAAAAAACATGGCCTGGAAGATACGTCAGAAAATTTTTCCGGCAAGAAATATGCTTTGGCACCGAAAGCAGCTACCAAATTCCTTAAGGCGAGTAGATGCTATGTGGCTTTGGGCAAGGCCAGACGCGTGCTATGGTGGCTGGGATTACTGCTGCTTTCACCAGCACTTATTTTGTGGGCGGAATGGGGCGCCAATGGCGATGATGATACTATAATCTGCAGAGTCTTAACGTTCTCTTCCTCTTCGTGCATGAATTTAACTACGGCAACTGAGTATGTACGTAGACTTACCTTAGTATTGATTATGGGGGTAGTCTGCTGGATTGCGGCGCTTGTCATCTTTGGCGTGCGTTCATATATGCGATCTGTATATCCGGAACTTCGTGATCATTCCTCTTCCGCCTCGCATGTCCTTGTGGGAATCATATCGTTTCTCGTGCTGGTCATGGTCTTTCCCGTTCTTGTGATAACGCTACTTTCCGCTCTAATGACTCTATGACGTTTTACCAGAGGCGCATTGCGTGGAATGGCTGAATCATTCCACGCAATGCGATCACAATCATGATTGATTAACGGTTCGGATTTTCAAGAGATTCAGCATAGGATAATGCCAATATACCAGCCTCCGCTTGACTCGGGAGTCGGTCTGCATGTGACGCAATGAGCAGTGCTTTTTTACTTCCGGATACGTTATCGAATATTCCAAGATCGATTCCATCAACAAGCTTTCGAAATGCGATGACCAGGTTGTCCGCACTTCCCTTGAACCGGGACTGATAGAACCGTTTAATTCGATTCGTCTCGCTTTGCGCGAACATGTCCCGCATAGCGGTGGACAAAGACCTTTCGGAAGAATTGCTCTGCATGGACCGCGCCAGCAACCATGCATCACAGTCCGCGAGAACATCGCTGTAACTGAATCCCATACGAGCGTCTTGCTCGCCGAGATGAGCGTGCAGCCATGACGCCAGGTCCTCTTTCGGGGTATTCGCCAGGTAGCTTCCCCAAATCTGCAGCAAATCCAGAGCCCATCCGCCCAGATCACCGAGACCATAGTCCATTGGATCGTTCGTAACGCCCCATGTCAAGTATCCCAAGGACGTGGCAGCCATATGGGCGATGTCCCGATTGGGCAGCGTGCCTTTGATGACAGGCTGTGCATCACATGCGACACCGCATGCCTGACGCGACAAGGCCAATTCGCTGGGAGTAACCGGCTCCGGTGTGTACGCATGCCATAGTGCCTGCGTGCCGGAACTACCTTCCGACCAGTACGTAGGTTTGCGGAGCCATTGCAGGATGAGTTGACCGATGCTGTCCTCATAAACCGCCACCTGGGTACCCAGAGCGGCAGGGGCTTTGTGACACTCCTGCTCGGGTGTCGCCGCCGGCCTGCGGAACACGGGCTGATCCGCGGCTGTCCGACCGCTTGATGAACGGGGAGGTTCCGTGCCGATTGACGGCGCGGGCCTCCCCGTTCGCGTCGCACGGCCCTAGACTGGCCGGCGACGGCGCGCACGGAACGGGCGCGCGGGCCGAGCGACAGACTCGGATGATCGGAGGGGGACATATGGACGCGGAAAGGGACACGGACGGGACGACGGACGCGCACGAGGGGGACCACACGCCCGCGGACGGTGCCGGGACGGAGGGCGAAGGCGGCAAGCCGGACACTAGGCCGGGCGACAGACTCGCGACCATCCGACGCACGCTGTGGTGGATAGGACTGGCGCTACAGCTCCCATTCGCTTTGACTCTGATCCATTTTGATACCCCTTACCTGATATTGGAGCGTATCCTATGCGCTATTCCGCCAAGACTGGCAAGCGACCCGTCATCAATCGTCGGCATTCCCGCACTTGAAACGGAATGGTGTCGAGAATTCCTGGCACTAGTCCTGGGCGCAGTTTGCTGGGTTACAGCTGGAGTAATGAGATTAGTTGCGGACAGCCCATCAAACCATGGAAAAGAAACCCTTCCTGTACGCATCTTCGCCGGAATCATCACCATCATCGTATTGATGGCCACCGGTATTACAGGACTCTTCCTCGGCATAGCGGCCTTTTAGAAGTTTCCCCGTATCTGGCAGAGGAATTCCAAATCGAAAGCACAACAGCGAATGTGTGGGCAGACGACACATCTGCCCACACATAATGCATTATGCGAGCTACCGTCTTGGCTGATCAATGAATGCAGCGAACGCCCGAGCACTCACTTCAGCTTCCTGCTTATCAGGAAGCTTGTCTGTACCGGCAGCCTTTTTTAGGATGCTTTCGCTCATTCCAATATTTGTCAAGAAATTACGATGTATCTGGTCTCAAATCCTTTCAATAGACGAAAGTTGCGCTTCTCTGATCCAGCTGTAAACGGCGTATACTGGCGATATTCCAGTGTTTTACCGGCTTATTCGTCTGAATCTGGCTTCCATCGTAGGAACAGTGACCTCATGGGAAGGCGACGGATGAAGACAAATGGAGACGAGAAGGAGACTCGCTTGGCCGAAACTACTGCTACCTATGCTCTGGGAGTCTTCTGTCAGCTCGTAAGAAAAATTGAAGCAAAACACGCAGAGCCAACAGGCCGGATTCATCTACCTCATCCTCTGCACCGTCTCCGGCGTCGCTGCCGGCCTGCAGAACACAGGCTGATCTACACACCAGCGCATATGGGGAAGCCCCGCTCACATCGAGCAGAGCTTCCCCGTTTCGTGTACATCTTTCACCATCTTGCAATAATTCTTACATGTAAACAGAGAGTTCTTGCATGTAAGAATTATTGAAAGGTGATGAAAGAACTTACTTTCACGCGCGCCAATCATCCCAACACGTATCGGGATGACGGCCCATTCCCCTCGCGGCGCAACTTGCCCGCATCCTCTAGCTTCTTCAACAACCGGTATGCACTGATATAGCTCAGGCCAAACAAATCCATGACATCCGCCGTAGTTACGACACCATCATTTTTTTCGGCGAACTCCAGAACAAGGCCACTGCGCCGGGTGGCATCGATGTCACGCTGGCGCACGTAAGACGCCAGCCCCTCTGAACGTTTGTACACTCGGGCACTCAGCATATACGAACGAGAGCTCCCGCTACCGACCCCCTCTACCAAACCAGCTTCCACCAGATTCTCAACAGCGGACACGATGCGTCGATGCTCCAAATGAGAAAAATCGCACAATTGGACCACGGTAAGCCTACGATGCTCACGCAGCAGCGAGAGCACAATCAGTGACCAGACCGGCAATGGAGCCCCACGTCGACGTTCCTCGTCGCCAATCATGGTTACGAATGCCTCGTCAGGTACCACGCGGCGCAAGAACAAGATAACTTCCTCAGCACTGGACTGTGAATAATCCGGGAAAGAACCGCCTGCCGCAATCGACCCGGCATAGATGGTATCCACGCCTCGTCCGGTGCGTTCAACATATCCGGCAGCTTTCAGAATCAGGGCAAGCTGCGGATTGCGGGAACGCGGTTGTGCAGTAAGCAGGTTATCTTCGGAGACACCCTCTATGAATCCTCCGGGGTTGGCTATGGTCAACCCATCATCATCAACCAGGAACCTCACCGAACCCATTCGCGCATAATCGCGATGGCAGAAAGCGTTAATCATTGCCTCACGGAATGCCCCTCGATCGAAGTCTGGCAGATCGACACGAATCAAGCCGCTCATGACTTCGTGGCTGGGATTCCACGGCTCCATCAGCTCGCCTACACGATCAAACATATCCACCAAGGGCAACACGAACGGATCCATATTGACCTTTGGAGACATGCCTTTCATCACTTGAAAAACAGCCGATGCGGCTGGAACCGATCGATGAATAGCATCAACCGAACCAATGGTGAGCAGACCAGCAACAGATGGCTGCAATCCATACGGGCCATCAACAACCAGCTCAAGTGCCCGATCGAAATCCTCATCAGTAAAAGACAACAACGAGTTTTGCGCATTGGCACTGCGAATATGGCTTCTCAACTTGTTCCGTGAGTCTGGATTCAAATCGTCCAACCGAGCCTCTGGGGCAGGTTGCGCACTGAAATCGTAGAACCGTTGCTGAGATAAACGGCTAATGAATTGGGAAACAAACAGCGGAACGACCTCAGGCGAGCCGTCTGCTTTCAGCCGGCGCTGCAATGTCTTCCCCTGACTGGTAGATACGATTTGCTGACTGTTATCCACCTCAATACTGACTATCGGCACCTCGTTCTCATACAAGAGCGCCACGCGAGCGGGAAGCTGCGGAACAGTCTTATTGAAAATTAGTGCCGCAAGTCCATTGATATTGCGATGCTCGTCACATACGCCGGTCACAGTGCCATCGTCTTCAATACCGAGATACAGTGTGCCGCCTTCGGTATTGGCTAGAGCCACTACGTTGTCAACAATTTCATCATGCGATTGAGGGCGCTTCTGCTCACTCTTGAACTCAACCGTCAAACTTTCTTTGGCCGGCAACATGAGCATCCCCTTTCACCATCTTGCAATAATTCTTACATGTTAACAGAGAGTTCTTACATGTAAGAATTATTGCAAGATGGTGAAAGGGGTAAAGAGCAATCCATCCTGTCATCTCCAGCAACTTAAATCCGATCATCGCTGCTTTCGGCATATCTGATATCAGCCGCTGGTGCCAGTCCAATCACCCAATTGAAGCTCAACACGGCCAAAGACTCTACGCCGCAGTGGATTCGCGCTCGATGAGCTTATAGCCCACATTCACGGTCTGCGGGAAGAACTCGTCGTCCAGGTTCTCGATACGCCGCATAAGCAAGGTCAGCGCGGTATCCGCCATGCCCTTGAAATCGGTGGCCACGGTGGTCAAAGTCGGCACGCTGTACATGCTCTGGCTCAGGCCGTCGAAGCCGATAACGCGCACATCGCCCGGCACACTTACGCCATCGTCCGCCAGACCACGCAGAATACCGAGCGCAATACCGTCGTTCAGGCAGTACAGACCGTCGTACTTGCACTTGCCTTTCTTGGCCAAGCCGCGCCCGGCCTCGATACCGCCGTCAATCGACCACGAGGATTTGATGAAATCAAGGCGCTCGTCAAACGGCAGTCCGGCCGCGAGAATCGTCTCCTTGGCGGCCCGCATACGAATATCACGCGAGCCGGGAATGATGTTGGGATTGTTGGGATCGTGATTGTCGCCGACGATGCCGATGCGCGCACAGCCACGCGCGATAAGGTGTTCGATTGCCGCCCGTGAGCCGGCGTCGCTCGGCGCGTTCACGGTGTCGACGGGCAGGCTGGTGTCGTAGTTTTCCAGCATGACGGCCGGGTGCCGCTTCAGGATATCGACCGCACGTGGCGCATTGATGGCGATGATGCCGTCCGAAAACGTGTACGACAGATCGTTGTCGTCGGTAAGATACCGGGACAGTTCGATGAGCATGTGCGAGTCGCGCTTGTGTACTTCCTCAGCCACACACATGGCCAGATGGGAGAAATAGTCGCCCTCGAGGCCCGAGGTAAGGAAGGTGATGGTATCGGACCGCCCAGAACGCAGGGACCGGCCAGACAGGTTGATTTTATAGCCGAGTTTGCGGGCGGCGTCACGCACGCGTTGCGTGGTTTCGGGCTTGACGTAATCCTTGCCTCGCAGGGCCGCGGAGGCGGTGGTGGCGGTCACTCCGGCCAGTTCGCCGACATCCTTTAAGGTCACCATCGTTACCATCTCCGCATATCACGAACCTTATCGATAAGAATCCATAGTACCGCCCACATCTCAGCCGAGGATGAGACCCTCGGTCGAGGCCCTGCCCGGCGACTCGAACGCCGCGGTCACCGTGGTGAGCACCGACGCTGCAAACGAAAACATGTCAAACCAAGAAATGGACATGACGGAGTCATTGTTTTCCGAGAGGGATATGCCGCGTCCACGGGCAGACGTCACGTATCAATCACGCCGATACCGTCATATAACTGTTTTCGATGTGAGAAAGCTCATAGCTTCCGACCACAGAAATCAGCCACAGCAACCCCATAACAGCGTTATAGTTCTGTTTGTCGGCGTCGACAAGAGCCAGCAGCGCCGATGAAATGCACACCAAGGATGTTTAGCGAATTGTTCGCAGTTCGCACGATTCGATTTGATTCGATTCGTGCAGCCCGGATGGTTCACGGGGGGCATGCCGTCGTGATGTGCGTGGATATGGGCGATGCGACTCTCGTTCGGGCCGGCAGGCCATCGTACACCAGTTACGAAAGGATCCGCCCATATATGGCAAGGTTTACCGAGAATCGTTGGACCAGCGCGATTATCCCTGCACTGCTGATTCATATCCCAATCGGTACCGTCTATTGCTGGAGCGTGTTCAAGCAGCTTATCGCTGACCGTCTCCACGCCAGCCCCGCCTCCGTGGAATGGGGCTTCTCACTCGCCATCTTCTTCCTCGGCATGTCCGCCGCGTTTGCCGGGCCAATGGTGGAGAAAAACATCAAGAAATCCGCACTCGTCTCCATGGTCTGCTTCGTGGTCGGCTTCGCCGGCACGGGCGTGAGCATCGCTCTGGGATTCCTGCCGGGTGTGTTCATCTGCTACGGCGCGATCATGGGCATCGGCCTGGGCGTCGGCTACCTGACCCCGGTCAAGAACCTGATGCTCTGGTTCTCCGATAACAAGGGCCTCGCCACCGGCATCGCCGTCGCCGGCTTCGGCCTGGCCAAGGCCATCGCCAGCCCGTTGATGGAGTACCTGATCGGCACGGTGGGGCTGGTCAACATGTTCTTCATCCTCGCCGTGATTTATGCGGTGATGATGTTCTTCGGTTTCCTGCTCATCAAGCGTCCGGCCGACTGGGTCTACGATCCCGTGACCTCGCATGTAAGCCGCGCGGAGATTCTCAGGAAGCCCGTGTTTTGGGGCATCTGGATCGCCTTCTACATCAATATCACCTGCGGCCTGGCGCTTATCAGCCAGGAGAAGGACATCCTGCACGATGTGCTCAAGGCCTTCCCGCAGTATGCCGGCCTGAGCCCCGCCAAGTTCGCCGCCGCCATCGCCGGCATCATCGGCCTGGTGCTCGCCGTGGACTCCGTGTTCAACACGGCCGGCCGCGTGGGCTTCTCCACGCTCTCCGACCACCTGAAGCGCCGCGAGACCGTCTATCAGGTGATCTTCATCATGTCGATCGCGGTATGCCTGCTGCAGATCTTCACCAACAGCATCAACAATGCGCTGTTGTGGGCCGTGCTGGCCATGCTGTTCCTCATCAACGCTGGCTACGGCGGTGGTTTCTCGACGCTGCCGGTGCCGCTCGACCAGCACTTCGGCACCAAGACCGTCTCCACCACGCACGGTCTCGCGCTGAGCGCCTGGGCGTTCGCCGGCCTGTCCGGCAACCAGCTGGCCTCGTTCGTGGTCACGCACACGCCCGATCAGGCCCATCGCTACGCCGCGCTGATTCCGGTGCTCACCGGCCTGTTCGCCCTGGCTCTGATCAGCATCAGCCTGGTCAAGTATCTCGGCGGCAGGAACGGCGAGGGCAAGAGATCCATCGGGGCCTGAACCGTACGCAAGGCGGAGGGCTTCAGATACTGAAAGTAAATCACTTTCCTGAATCGCCCCGGACAGTATTCGGCCAAGAACGAGGCAACTGCCCACATCCGCGACAATATCTCATAGTTGACTGATCCGGGGGGCCTGCGCCTAGCGGGCCCCCTTATTGATGCCGTGTGGCGCGTCGAAAGCACCATGTCCGCCGGCCACGGTCAACGAAGTTCTAACATGTTAACGGAGAATTCTAACATGTAAGAATTATTGAAAGGGGATGAAAGGACAGCGCCGGGCACCTTACACCAACGCGTAGCGGGATGAGGGACCACTCCCCTCATGCCGGAATACGCCCTCCCCCTCAAGTCTCTTCATGAGCCTGTACGCGCTGATATAAGACAAATCCAGCAGCTTCATCACGTCAGACGTGGTCGCCGCGCCCCCATTGTTCAGCGCGAATTCCGTCACCAGGTTCTCCCGCCGACCGTCGAGGCCCTTTTGCCTCGCATAAGCCGGCAACTTATCATCCCTCTTATATACACGCGCGCTCAGCATATAATCTCGTGCGACACCGCTGCCGCAGGCTTCCACCAGCCCGCTCTCCACTAGGCTTTCGACCGCGCCGACCAATCGCCGAGACTCCACTCGCGAGAATTCGCGCATTTGCGCCACGCTGAGTCTGCGATGCTCCCGCAGCAACGACAGCACGATTAGAGACCACACCGACAACGGAGCGCCACGGCGAGCCTCTTCATTGGCAATCATCACAACGAATGCCTCATCCGGCACCACGCGACGCAGGAACAGCACCACCTCCGATGCCGTGGACTGCGAATAATCGGGAAATGCCCCGCCGGAAGCCAAGGAGCCGGCATATATCTTATCGACACCACGACCGGTGCGTTCCGCATATCCCGCCGTCTTGAGGATGGAGGCGAGCTGAGGGTTGCGGGAACGCGGCTGCGCGGTCAACAGGTTGTTTTCGCTCAATCCCTCGATGAAACCTCCCGGGTTGGATATGGTCAGGCCATCGTCGTCCACGAGGAACCGCACCGATCCCATCCTCGCATAATCCCTATGGCAGAACGCGTTGACTGCCGCCTCGCGGAACGCCTGATGATCGAAGTCCGGCAGATTGACATGGACCAGACCGCTCATAACCTCATGATCTGGATTCCATGGTTCCATCAGTGCGCCGATACGAGGGAGCATATCGACCAGCGGCATGAAGAACGGATCCGTGTTTACCTTGGGAGACGTGCCTTTCATGACCTGGAATACGGCGGAGGCCGACGGTACGGAACGCTTCAGCGCCCGCTCCGTACCGATGACCAGCAGACCGGCCACGGAAGGCTGCGGGCCGCCAGGGCCGTCGACTACCAGTTCTAGGGCCCGATCGAAGTCCTCATCATCAAATGCCAACAATGAGCTGCCGGCATTGGCCGTGCGTATGCTCTCCCTGAGACGGTCGCGCGCAGACGGATCAAGATCGGACAGCGTCGACCCCGGAGCAGGCTGCGCGCTGTAGTCGTAACTACGCTGCTGTGACAAACGACTGATGAATTGCGCAGGGAACATCGGAACGACTTCTGGCGTGCCATCGGCTTTCAGCCGGCGCTGCAGCGTCTTCCCCTGACTGGTGGACACGATCTGCTGACTGCTGTCAACCTCAATGCCGACGACCGGCTTGCCGCTCTCGCTCAGCAACGTCACCCGCACGGAAAGCTGAGGAACCGTTTTGTTGAAAATGAATGCCGCCAGACCATTGACATTGCGATGCCGGTCACAGACCCCAGTCACCATGCCATCGTCTTCGACACCAAGGTACAGCGTACCGCCTTCGGTATTGGCCATCGCCACCACATTGTCGACGATTTCGTCATCGGTTTGCGGGCGTTGGCGTTCGCTTTTGAACTCCACCGTCAGGCTTTCCTTGGTCGGCAGCATCGGCTCTTCCTTTCACGGCTTTCAATAATTCTAACATGTTAACGGAGAATTCTAACATGTAAGAATTATTGAAAGGGGATGAAAGGACAGCGCCGGGCACAGCGCCCACTATGCGCCGAGCAATGTCAACATCTGCGGGACACTCTTCTTGCCGAATTCGACCTTCTGCTCGCCGCCGGGATGGTTGATGACGATGCAGGGAACGCTCATCGCGCCATACTGGTCCTTGAGCTCGGGGAAGTGCGCGACGTCGTAGGCTTCGGCACGCACGTTCGGGTTCAGCGACGCGATGCGCTGCGCGGCCAGTACGGTTTCCGGACACATCGTGCAGGTGAGCGAGACGAGGATCATCACGTCGATCGGCGTGTCAATGGCCTCGGCGCGAGCCTTGAGGTCATCGTCCAGAGGCTGGCCCGGACCCCCGGCGGTGTACAGGCCGAGCACGAACGAATTGAACTCGTGACCGGACGGTACACCGTGGAAGGCCAAGCCGGTGAACAGCAACGTACCGGCGTCGGAATTCTCGGCCGGCACGCACATGCGCACGACCGGCCGCGCAGACGGCAGCACCCCTGATACGTCGAACTGCGCGCGACCGGAATCATCCAGCGAACCATATACCGGCAGTTCGGCGCCATCCGGCAAGGTGACGGCCAACGGCTCGCCGACCGTCAACGACGTTGGCGCGCTGGAACCGTCCTCAGCGGTGATCACGCCCGCCGCATCGACCGCGACCGAATTCAGTTTGCCGTTCGACAACGCCACCATCTCGCCGATGAATCCCTGCAACTCCGTCGACAATGGCGTATCGTCCAGTTCGAGGACGAGCGTGACCGGGCGGGTCATACGGCCAAAGACCACGCCGAGCTGCTGCTTGATGGCGGCGGAGAAGAGCTCGCCGGGCTTTTTGGCGGCGGCCGTCGCGGCGGCGGTATCGGCGCTGCGCTTGGCAGGAGCCGGGGCGGGCGTGGTGCCGGCAGCGGCAGCACTATTGGCGGCAGCCGCGGTCTGCGCTTCGGCCTGCTCATATGCGGATGCGGTCGGACGAGGCGGCACAAGACCGGTTTTCTCGCTCATCTGCTTGGCGTACCGCTCCAGTTCCACTGCGGCGATGGCACCGTCGGCGGTGGCGGTGACGACCTGACGCAGGTTCTTGACGCGCAGGTCACCGGCCGCGTACACGCCCGGCACCGAGGTCTCGAGGTATCCGCGCGTGACCACGTAGCCGTGGTCGTCCAGTTCGACGACACCGCGCACGAGCTCGGTGGCCGGCACGTATCCGGCGAACACGAAGACACCAAACGTGCCGTCGTCGGATGGCTTCCACGATTCCGTCTCACCAGTTCGGCGGTCGAGGATCGTCGCCTCGCGCAGCCCGCCCTGGCCGGCGGTGACGCCTTTGAGCTCGACGTTGTAGCGCACGTCGATTTTCGGGTTGTTCTTGGCTTCGGCAGCCACCGCCGCGTCGCAGGTGAAGTCCGGTTCGCGGACGAGCACCGTGACTTTGGAGGCGTATTTGGTCAGGAACACGGATTCCTCTGCCGCGGCGAAACCGCCGCCGACGACCAGCACCTCCCTGCCGGTGAAGAATTCACCGTCGCATGTGGCGCAGTAGGCCACGCCGCGGCCAGCGTACTCGGCCTCGCCGGCGAAACCAAGCTTGCGTGGGCTGGCTCCGGTGGCAATCAGGATGCCGAACGTTTTCAGGTCACCGCGCGACGTGTGCACGGTCTTGATGTCACCGTTCACGTCAAGGCCGGTAGCCTCGGCTGAGAGGAATTCCGCGCCGAAATCCTTGGCCTGGTTGCGCATGGTCTGTGTGAGCGCACGACCGGACGTACGGCCGACGCCCGGGTAATTGACGACTTCATCGGTGATGGTGATCTGCCCGCCGAAATCATCCTTTTCGAGAATCAGCACGCGATAGCGGGCGCGAGCGAGATACAGGCCGGCGGTGAGTCCCGCAGGGCCGCCACCGATGACAACAACGTCATACAGATCGCTTCGGTTGATCTGGGTCATGATATGGAACTCCTTACATATGCATATGCCCCCTGCCGACAGGGCTCCCGCGAAGCGGGTGGGGTAGTTCGCCTATCACCGCGACCACCCCCAGTCGGCTGTCGCCGCCAGCCCCCGCCAGCGGGGGCGAGAGAGGCCACTCGCCTTACATCGCTACCCGCCAGCGGGGGCGATAGAGTTGGCGATCCCCAGTCAACTCTGACCGCTACCGACAGCCCTCCAGCCCCTGCAATCGGGGACGGCCTCCAGCCGCAGCCTGTTGTGCTTGCCTGTCGGCTCGCCTTCGCCTACAAACAGCTCTGCTGTTTGCTTGACAACTCAGCCCGTCAGTGAGGCGGGAAATCAGAGGAGACCGACGAGGTCGAGGCTCGGCTCGATGGTCTCCTCGCCGGGGGTCCACTTGGCCGGGCACACCTGGTCGCCGTGCTCGTAG
>ENA-OPBL01002341-OPBL01002341.1-human-gut-metagenome-genome-assembly--contig:-NODE-2341-length-14245-cov-5.657364_pt1 | contig 14245 bp, 17 predicted proteins | sample MGYA00241073_ERZ501461 | MGnify/ENA primary metagenome ERZ501461 (study PRJEB25962, sample SAMEA2042630) | human gut metagenome | biome: human gut; feature: human-associated habitat; material: faeces... | reverse complement strand
GCCCTCATTGCCTGCGACGGTTTTATCACGCTCGGACTGTGACTGGACGGGAGTATCATTATCCTCTTTGTGGGTTATGGCGAAATCGGGAGCTACCCGATTTTTTGAGTCGGTAAGATTGGCTCACCACCTTTCAATCGCTCGCTGCCTGTCGGCAGGTCTTGGCGTACCGCTGCACACGCTTATGCTCATCACAATCACAAAGAGAAAGTATTTGGCGAATGGGTATTCACTTGTCAAGGAACGCCCCCCGTTTTCGCCACACAAAGGAAAACAGGGTAAGAGGTTTTTGTCCTCTCACCCTGTAGCCCGTGGGAATATTCGATTTTCCCCTCTACTCAAAAAACTTTTTTAATTTTTCTTTGAGCCTGTCCATTCGTCTGTAAACAGCTTTTTCAGTAATATTCAGACACACCGCAATTTCACGGGTTGAATATCCTTGTATCTTCATCAAAGCAATCTGCAATGTAAACCTGTCTACCTTAATCAAGATTTGATATAGGCATTGATTTTCAATGCTGTCCAGAAAATCCTCAACCGTTTTCACTTCGGGTTGCGTAGTATCTTCGGCAAGTTCATCAAGATATGTACCTGTTTCCTGCACTCGCTGATAATACCGTCTGTCGGAATTAAAAATCGCCCAATCGTGAATACGGAGTTTTTCTATATCGTCCTCATTAACCCCCAAGCTCCGTAACTGCTTTTCCTCGGCTTCTTTCCAGAGCCGCCATTTCTTTTCTTCTTTGGCTTTGTTGTATGCCATATTGTTTCCTCCAATCTGAATTTTTTTGAAAATCCAGATTGGCAGGCGGTGAACGGCAACCAACGCAAGAAATAGCCTTGTTTTGTGTTAAGACATTTTTCGACAAACAAAAAGCCGCAAAGGTACTAAGACCTCTACGGCAATACGCATAATTATCTCTATAATATAGATATGTGATTTCTACTTGGAAAGTAAAAAAGTGCCACGAGCAAGCAAGGCTTTTTTTAACAAGTTATCCTCACTTGTGCGTGACACTATGTAAATAGCTGCTGCTTCTAATAAGCAGCGTGGTTGGATTTGCCCAACACATAAAAATCCCTCCAAACTCAAAACGGGTTTAGAGGGAAGATAAGTTCTTATTAGGGCATGATAAATCCGCCCACCAAAAGCACCGTTTTTTTTATTCGGTGGGCTTATCCAACCTATTCTGTATAAAGAAAGAGCCAATGAACTGCAAGTTACCTCGCAAATTCATCGGCTCTGCGTCTGTGCGTCTGGCTCTTTGATGATAGTTACTTTTAATTGTTGAACATTTATAAGCTGTTCCTGCCTACACTTAGGACAAAAAAGCGGAAAATTAAGAAGTACCGTATTTTCTCTTATTTTTATCCGTGTTTTGTTTCCACAAACGGGGCAAAGCACCCATTTTTCATTTTGCATAAAACATCTCCCTTAATGTACTTCATTAGTTCCTGCAATAGCCGCTTGCTTTTCTGCTTCATTTAATTCTCTGTGAAGATGGATAGCCATAAATACCGTAATAATAGCAGAAAGCACATCTGCAACTGGCTGAGCATACAGAATACCATTCAATCCCCATATCATAGGCAGAACGAGAATAACTGGCACAAAGCAAATTCCCTGCCTGCAAGCTCCGAGAATAAAGCCTTCTTTCCCTTTTCCTAAAGCAAGGAATAATGAGGAATATACGGTATAGAAGCCAAACAGCATGAGAGAAATTCCATTTACCCTTAATGAGCTTGCCCCTACTTTAATCATCTCCAGATTGCCACTTGCGAATTGTGACACGATGGACGTTGAAAATAAAGCCAGTATCAATCCATAAACAACACAAAATATGGTTGACCAGATAATAGAGGTTTTAATTGCTTCATGCAGGCGGTTGAATTTTTTCGCTCCATAGCTGTACCCTGCGATTGGCTGAAAGCCTTTAATAAAACCAAATATTGTTAGACTTCCCATTGAAACAAGGCGTGTCACAACTCCCATTCCTGCGATTGCAGCATCTCCATAATCAGCCGCCGCATTGTTGATGAGAGAAATGGAAAGGCTTGTTAATATCTGGAACACAAGCGTTGGAATACCAATCTTAAAAATTTCCGAAGCAACCTCTTTTGAAAGGCAGTAATTCTTTATTTTAAAATCAAATACACTCTTCTTTCCAAAAATATAAAATAGATACACCAGAGTAGATACTACCTGTGAAATTGCAGTAGCAATAGCGGCTCCTGCCACTCCCAAATCCAGTACATAAATAAATAGGGGGTCTAATGCAATATTCAGTACGGCTCCCATCAGCAGAGCGCACATGGTTGTCTTTGCTGCTCCCTCGCTTGTCACGATATTATTCATTGTGACATTAAAGACATTGAAGATGCAGGAAATAATATAAATACTTCCATATGTGACCGCATAGGGCAAAATACTCTCTGTCGCTCCCAAAATACTTAGTATCGGCTTTAGAAAAATGACAGACAGAATAATCATAACTGTTCCGACAAAAACGCTGCTGTATAAAGCTGTACTGACAACTTGGTTTGCCTTTTCCTTATCATTGCGTCCTAACAATCTGGAAATATAGGATGCTGCCCCATTTCCAAATAGAAGCCCTAAACCAACCACAACCTGTCCTAATGGGTACACAACTGAAATTGCTCCCATCTGGCTCTCTCCCAATCCACCAACAAAATAGGCATCCACCAGATTGTATAATGCGTTTACCAACATTCCAATCATTGTCGGGATACCCATTGCTAATAGAGCTTGAGGGATAGGTGCGTTACCTAATAGCTGCATTTTCTTGTTTTGTTGACTCATAATTAACACTCCTTTTCTTGACTTTAAATATAAAGTATAGTAGTATAAATTACAGCAATCAGAGCTGCGTTGTATATACTACTATAAATTATAGTAGTTGTCAATAGAGAAAGGAGAATATCATGGCAACAATAGATTTAATCGTATTAGGAATGCTGAAAAAGGAAGCCCTAAGTGCTTACGATATCCAAAAATTGGTTGAATACCGCAACATATCAAAATGGGTAAAAATCAGCACTCCGTCAATCTATAAAAAAGTTATCCAGTTAGAGGAAAAGGGATACATTTCAAGTAACATAGTCAAAGAGGGAAAAATGCCTGAAAAGGCAATCTACTCCTTAACAGAAGCGGGCGAAAAGCAGCTTGAAAATCTTATGCTTGAAATATCCGCAAAGCCTATTCAAATCTTCTTGGATTTTAATGCAGTCATTGTCAACTTGGATGCCCTTTCGCCAGAAAATCAAATAAAATGTCTAACAGATATTGAAGCCAATGTAAAAGCACTAAAATCATATCTGGAAGAAAATTTGAAAGCGAAAGAAAATGTACCCGAAATCCCGCAAACAGGATTAGCGGTCTTGCAACAACAATTCGTTCTTGCACAATCCATTGAAACATGGATTGAAGAATTAAAACTAAAATACGAATAATTACAAACCCCCATAAGATACTTTTAATAGGCAGAGCCGATGAGCTGTGATTTTATCTCATCGGCTCTGCGTCTGTGCGTCTAGCTCTTTGATGACGGTTACTTGAAATTTTTTAACCTTAATCAATGTTTCCTGCTTGCATTTCGGGCAATACAAAGGATAATTGATTAAAATAGTATCTTCTCTAATCCTGCCACGGTTCTTATTGTTACAAACAGGACAACGTATCCACTGCGTTGACATTTTATCGTCCTTTCTAATATAGTACAAATCAATGCTGTTAATGAAACTCTTGCCAACGCTTTGGCTCGGCTCTCCCGCAAAAGCGGAAAGGGGTACGGGTGCTATGGCAGTATAGATATACAGCTTGAAAAACCTGCCATATACCGACATAATCATTATGAATGACAGCACCGTAATAAACAGTCCGCCTATCAGCGTGACCGCCCATAGCGGGATACTCTCAAAAAATCCGCAGTCTTCAACGGCTGTCACGATTTCCTGCGGCAACACCGTCTGCTGTGCCGAGCCAAATCCTGCGGCATTCATAATCGTGGAAATCATACCCTGCACAATCTTAAACAGTGCCATCATCAGTTCTAATCCGTAGGTCACTGCACCTTTGGCAATGGCAAAGCGGATAAACAGCTTCAAAGCCTGCTCTGGTCGCTTGACTTCTGCAAAATTTCCGCAGGTACGCATCACACCCACAACAAAGAACAGCACGAGCAGGGCAAGTCCGATAGCCTGCACCGCACCGTGAATATCCACAATGACATTCCATATCGTGCCGCCCTTAAAGTTCTCTGGAGATTGAGTAATGAGCTGCCATATCTCGGCTAATTTCTCATTCCAAGTGTTTAAGGCGTTCTCAAGATTTTGTACGACCCAATTATCTGACACTGATTACAGCCTCCTTTCAACGAATAGTTTATTTTTGGCATTTTCAAACCTCCTTTCTACTCTCATACTTTGCAGGTAGAAAGCATGAGAAAAATGTTGTATAATATAAAAGCCAACTGCTCCAACAGTTGGAAGCAATTGACTATGTAAGGGGATATGTTATGGACAAGTTAATTCCTGCTTTCATCATAATAGGAATAATTATATTAGGTTTCATAATGAAGCGTATTGAATTAAGCGATATAATCAAACGGGTTGAATTTACAAATAGCTATCGTCATAAATTCATTGAACTAATAAACGGAATTATGTCGAGAAACTGTTTTAATCAACAGTTATACTACGAACTGACATCAGATGTAAAATCAATGCAATATGAACTTGGCTCTGATGGAATATTTGCTTATGTTACTGATAACCTACGAGGATTTAGTACAAGCAATTACCAATTGCTGATGAACTTCTTGCCAGAATTACGGAATGCTATCAACGAACGTGATAATGGCATAATTATGAACAGAATAAATCAGTCGGCACAGGACTGTGATGATATGTTCATACGCCATTTAGGAACTCTTAAAGAAGCTGAAAAATCCATAAGGAAGAATCTTTTTAATCCGTTTTCCTGTTTTTCTGACGGTATCAAGTTTATTGTTTCGTTACCTATTTTATTGCTCCATTGGTTTGGGTTTATTTCAGACGAAACCACTCGCAGGGCAAAACATAATTGGATTATAAAACTTCTAAATATAATTGTTACCCTTGTAGGATTTATAGGCGGTCTAATGTCAATCGTTATGGGATGGAATGAATTTTGGCAAATAATTCGCAACATATTTTAAATATCCTTATGTATTGCAGCTTACCCCAAAAGGTAAGCTGCTCTTTTTTAGCCTGTGATAAGAGTCAAGATTTCTTTTGCGAAGGTAATGACAACGCCGCCTGCAAGGGTCAAAAAGCCGTTGGCTCTCTGGGACGGGTCGTGGGATTTGAGGGAAAGACCAATCTGCACGATACCAAAGCCGAGCATAATCATACCGACAGCCCTCACCAGACCGAAAATGAAATCGGACAGATTGTTGACTACCTGAATGGGGTCATTGGCAGCAAAGGCGGTTACGGAAGTACCAAGCACAAATGTCATTGCCATAACAGCCATACAGTAATAGCGGAAGCCTTTCTTAACCTTTCCAGTCATCGGCAGCTTCGTGGTTTTCTTGTTCTCGTTCTTCTTAAAAAGTTTCATAGGGTAAATCCTCCTTATAAATTGAACATTTCTTCCAAGTCCTCATCGGACAGAAGCTCATAGGAAGTGCTGACAGCTTTCACGCTCACGGCGTTATCTGGAATATCACTGTCAAACACAAGGGTTGCGACAGCCTGCGTAGGCTCTCCGTGGATATACGGCGGTTGTCCTCCGTCAGCCGTCAGCTTCACATTCGGGTGCTTCAAGATGTCATACTTGAAGTCCATAACGGGGCGTTCCCCACGCACAAAAAGAAGTGCGTAACGGTTATCAAGCATACGCACTTCGTCTGGGGTCATCAGCTCACGCCCCGAAATCTGATAATTTGTTGAATAGTTACCACTCCGCCCAGAGCTTTTCCCGTAGGTGTTGGTATCAATGGTTTCCTTGCCCAAAAGCTCTGACACATATTTGTGGGTGCTTTGCTCGTTGCCGCCCAGATACAGAAACTCATCGCAGTTGCCGACAATGCTTTCCCATTGCTTTTCAAAAAGGGCTTTGAGCTGTGCCAGATTTTGCAGGATAATGGATACCGATACCCCTCTGGAACGCATAACGGACAGGATTTTATCAAAGTCATCAGGCAATGAAACATTCGCAAATTCGTCCATTATGAAATGGCAATGCACAGGCAGGCTTCCGCCGTACTTGTGGTCTGCCAGATAAAAAAGCTGTTGAAAGAGCTGGGTATAAAGGATACTGACAAGGAAGTTAAAGCTCGTGTCGTTGTCTGGTATCAGAGCGAACAGAGCGACCTTCTTTTCTCCCAGACTTGGCAGGTCAAGCTCATCGGTGGCGGTAAGCCCTGCAAGGCTCTCCAGATTGAATTTTTCAAGCCTTGCGGCAAGGGTTATCTGGATACTCTTTAAGGTCTTTGCACTACCACTGTGGTAATCCCTGTAATACTTTAGGGCGATATGCTCTGGGTTTACCATTTCCAGACGGTCAAACAGCTCGTCCAGAGGGCTTACATAGCTGTCATCGTCCTCTCGGACTTCGCCTGCACGGAGCAGCTCCATAACCATCGGGAAATTCTGCTCGTCTGGCGGTGCTTCATATTTCAGATAGAACACCAGAGCCAGAAGCAGCATACTCGCCGCCGTATCCCAGAACGGGTCTTGCGACTGTGAGCCTTTCGGCGTGGTCGCCTTAAACAAGTTTGTTACCAACCTCTGAACATCGTTATCGTTCCGCAGATAGACAAAGGGATTGTAACAATGGCTGCGGTGCATATTGATAAGGTCAAGCACACGCACCTCATAGCCTTTGTTTTCCAACAGACCGCCGATGTCACGGACGATTTCGCCCTTTGGGTCGAGTATTACAAAAGATGTGTTGCACTGCATAGCATTTGGCTTGCAGAAAAACCTTGTTTTACCCGCACCAGAGCCGCCGCAGACTAAAATATTCAGATTCCTGCGGTGCTTTTTCCCGTCCAACCCAATACGGACATTCTGGGTCAAGAGCTTATTAGCTGACGGGTCTTTATCTCGGTACTTCTTATTCAAAGCACCTGCGTTGCCCCATTTCGCAGAGCCGTGTTCCTCACGCCTGCGGTAGTTCCTGCGTGTAGAGAAATAAACGCCGATGCCCATAACGTAGGCAAGCAAAAAAATAAGGACAGTCTTTATGCTGTCCTCACACACCATTATTTCGAACGGATTACCCATCGCCACGGGCAGACCTTGGATAATCTCTACAAGACCGCCGCTGACATAGGGTGCTGTCAGCAGGGCAAGCCATACGACAGGAAGTATGCCGCAGACAGAAAGGATTAGGCTCGTTTTCTGGTCATCGTTCCTCATTGCACCTGCAATGCACGACCTTAACCTTTTTTGTCGGGGCGTGTGCCACCTTGCTTATCAGCTCGTCAACAGGCTCGGTGGGGCGTTCCTCCTGTAACTGCCGTGTACGCAGGGTGTTTAAGGCATTGATGACGATATTCTTATCGTACTTATCAAGTGCGATATGGTATCGTTCCTCTCTCATAGTCTGCACCTCCGATTAGCGTTCCTGCTCTTTGTTCTTTGCAGGCTTGTTCTTCTCCATACTCTTATACATATCGCTCTGGATTTCGCCCAGAACATCACGCATCGTGCCAAGCTCTCCCTTGAACGCCTGCGTATCCATTTCCGCATACTCACTGGGAAGTCTGGAAAAGTCAAAACCTTTGGTATCCACGCCGTAACGAGAGCTTACCATATAGGCAACGCAGAAAGATTTGAAGTCGGAAGCATCACGGCTCTCGTTGTACTTAAAGTCATAGACCGCCGCCGACACTTCTTTTGCCATACTCACGAACAGCACTTCCTCGGAAAGCCCTTTCTTGACAAAAATGGTCTGCTGAGAGCTGTCATAATAGGCAGGCAGTTCAAGCTCACCGACGGGTACACAGGGTACAGGGCTTGCATCAATCAGAGCCGACACAAGCTCACGCATGGATTTCGGCTCCAGTTCCTGCTGCCTGTCCTTTGCCGAGGTTTCAGAAATATCATAAACCACTTTGGCATTGTAGGAGATGCCCTTTGTCCCGTCCTCACGGGTGTATTCCTTGCTCGGCTCAAGAATAATGATTTTTTGTGCGTCCTTGTTCACATAGACACGGCTCGCTTTCCATTTGTTGTACTCTTTAAGCTGCGTTGCTTCGGGCATCTGTGCTGATACCAGAATAGCGTTAGCCACGGAGTAGCGGTCAAAGCGACCCTGCACATCAAGATACTGACGGAAGCTGTCGCCGCTTGCCATCATTTCAGAGCAGGTATTGTCAATCAGCTCATAGGCTTCTTTCCGCTGTGCCTGCTTTGCGGCAGCCCATTCCTCTTTATCAAAAGGTCTGTTGCCGCCGCTGAATACATCGTAAATACTCATAGCTGTTTACCTCGTTTCTTTGGATTTTGGTTTCTTTTTCTTTCTCTGGGGCTGTTTATGCTCCGTTTTCCTGTTAGCACTTTTCGCCCTGTCGGAAGCTCCGCTTTTGTCCAGGGCGGAAGTGCCAATCTCTGCTTCCTGCTCCTTGCGGCTCTCCTTGATTTTCCGCAGTTCCTCTCTGACAGAAGGTTTCTCCTTAGTCATAGTAGCCCCCTCTGCGGACTTCTTTGGCTGCTCTGAGGTAGGCTCGGACTGAGGGGATTTTTCTGTCTTTGCCACCGAGGGGTTTGGGGCGTTTTCCTCCTTCTGGACAGGCTTGCCCATAAGCTCGTCAAGCAGCTTATCTTTCTCCGCCTTTTCCTGCACACCAATATCTGGCTCTGGCTGACCGTCCTTTGCATCTTTGGATTTCTCAGCTTCCGTCACAATAGAAGCGGTATCCACCGAAGCAAGATTAAAGCGTTCCACGATACGGCTGATTTTCGATGCGTCCTCGGCACGGGCGATGACATCGACCTCTGCATTGGGGTCTTTGTTTTTCCTGTTCGTGAGGACACAGTAAAGCACACCGTATTTTTTCGCTTCCTGCGTGAACTTCTTTAAGTCACCGTTTTTGACGGTAAAGACTTTCAGCTCCTTGCCAGAACGGAGCATACTCGTTAGCCTTGCTTTGCCTTTGGTTTTCCTTTCTTCTTTAAGAATGGAATACAACAGGATAGCGATATTCTTCGCACCTGCACCTGTGATTTTGGCAGCGACCTCAAAGCCCTCCAAGCTCATTCGGACGATTTGTTCTGCCGCTTCGCCGCCTGTGTTCATTCTTCATCAGCTCCTTTCTTCGCTGTTCGTTTTCGTCTGCCCGTATCGTCTGCAATTTTTCCTTGAGGGTATCACTACGGGCGGCGATGCCCTCGCACAGTCTGACCTCCTTTCGGATAATTTTCAGCCGCCCCGAAATATCGGAAAGCTCTGCCTTGACCGCTTCCTTTTCTTCGCCGCTTGTCCTGCGGGATTTGGAGTAAAGCTCCTTTCGCTTCTGAAGCAGGGCAGACATCTCCGTTTCCAGAGAGCCTTTATATGAACAAAGCTGCTCCGCCGTATCAATGTGATTGCGGCAAAGCAGCCTTGTTTCCTGTGTGATGGCTTCCATCTTCATAAGGTCGTCCTTTAAGAGATAATGAAGCCGTGCATAATTTTGTTTTCTGCCTTTTGGCAGGATACCGAGCTTGTAGCAGTAATGGAGATACAGCCCACGCAAGCCGCCGATTTTCCTGGCATTCTTCAATGAGCCTTTGACCCGATAGACCTTGACCTGTGGCTCTGAGAAGCTCTGGAATTTGACCGCATAGGAATTTTCGCTGATACGCTCCATAATCCTGTCATTGGTGTATTCCTCTCCGAGCTTATAAAGCCGCTTGGGTCTTTGCCAGCCCTTGCCTATAATCGTCCAATACTTGCGGTTGGGGTCAAAGTTTATGCAATAGCCCATTTCTGCCAACTGGCGGTCAAAGTCTTTCAGCGTAAATGATTTGCTGATAGCTTCATCCACCGCCTGTCTGGCAACATTATCCCTCGTGGGTCGCCCCTGCTTTTCGGCTTGGTAAAGGGCGTAGGGCTTTTTCTTACCGCTTGGGTGTTCGATGACAGACAGAGCATACTCACGGCAAAGCTCATCGGAACGCTGACGGAGCAGCCGCAGATTTGCTTTGTTGTCGTGGTAGTGCATACCGTCCGCAAAAGAAACAGAGTTCACGACAAAGTGATTATGCAGGCAATCGGTATTTAGGTGAGTGGCAACGATGACTTGAAATCTGTCGCCCCACATTCGCTCGGCAAGTTTAACGCCGACCTCGTGAGCCTGCTCTGGCGTAACCTCACCGTGCTTGAAGCTCTGGAAGCCGTGATAGCAGACAATCTCACTCGTGTCGCTCCATCCCGCTTTGGTAATCATCATTTCATCTCTGGCGGTGGTCGGGTCACAATTTACACCTGTGACAAAGAAACGCTGCTCGGTCTTATCCTTATTAGTAGCGTACTCCATTACATCGACCATCGCCTGCAGGTCGTCTTCGGTGTATTTGGGGTTGGCGGTCTTTTCTGGATTTTCGGCATAGTCGATTGGATGGTCGAGCCTGCCACGCACATCCCATATCTCGCAGACCGCCATTACGATGACCTGCGTGGAAGCAGATACCTTTTGCGAATGTCAATCTGAAACTCGTGCCATTTCCTTGCTTCCTCACGGAGCATCGGGGTATCCACAAAGCCGAGGGCGTTTGCCTTAACCGCAAGCTGATTGATACGGTTGCCAATGGCGGACAGCTCACGCATCATTTTATAGAACTCTGGGTCGGGCTTTTCGCAGAGCTGATAGCCCCTTACCATTTCTCTTAAAAAGGCTTCTTTTGAGCGACCCGATTTCTGCACAAGCTCATTAAGGTGTTCGGCTTCCTCCTCAGTCAGACGGAAAAGTATCTGCACATTTCTTTTTCGCATTGTCCACTTCCTTTCTCTCGGAAAGTCTGCTTATCTGCAAGCAACACATACACGCAACACCGAACAGACCGCCGAGCATTGTGCCGATAATAAAAAATAAGAACTCACTCATTTTTAAACTCCTTTCTGTTCTCACGGGGTATTAGGGGCTGACCCCTAACAAGCGAATTTGGCTAACCAAATTCAGTGCTTGGTAAGACATCTCATTCTTCGCAGTCGTCCTCATACATACACTCACCGCACACAGGGCAGAAGTACGGGCAGTCCGAACAATCTTTATTTTCCTGTAGTGTATTCTCGCCCGCACCGTCAAGACCGTCCTCTCTCTGCTCGGTAATATCGGCTTCACCGCAGACAAAATCATCATCGGTAAAGTTGATAAGGTCGGTATCGAACAGGATAATTTTTGTCTTTTCCTTTGCCTGTTCGGGGCTTTCCGCATAGACGCAAACGGTCTTTCGGTAATGGGCAGTAAGGGTTACATCATACTTTTTCAATGGTTTTTCCTCGCTTTCAACATTATATTTTTTGTTTGTCAGGGTATTCTTTGAGTCAAAATCTGCGGACAATCAACGGGCATCACTCCTTTCACGCTTGGGCATAGGTCTTGCAATTTTCAGATAGGACAACAAAAAATCGTTGAAGTCCTTGCCGACAGGCGGTGAATCATCAACGATTTTGTAGTCTTTCTGCAACAGTTCTTTCAAAGTAGCGGTACAAAGCCTGCCTACCTTATCATTATCCAGATGCAGAACTATGGTCTTAATTTGTGGATTGGCACTCAAAAAAGTTGTGAGAGCTATGGGGATTTTGCTGTCCTTCATCTCTTTCTTTGGCTGATACACGCCCGAAAGAGAAAGCAGACTTTCCGATTTGTAGTCCTTGCCCTCGCATTTCAGATAAGTGGCATAGGACAGTAAATCAATGGCGGCTTCAAATAAATGCACGGTATCCGTCGGCTCTCTTGCCAGAAGTCGGAACGAATACCGCTTGTCGCTGCCCGATGCGTCCTGCTTGAAAGTGCTGCCGAGAGTGCCTCGCAGGGCGGCATATTTCGGTGTTCCGCTTTCGTCTTTGCCGATAAAAACAGCATTGTGATAATCGGCACTTTCATAAAGCGTGCCATCTGAGATACACTCCTGTATGAGCTGATAGTCAATACCACGCCCGAAAAGATACTGTATCACTCTGTTACAATCCTTATTTTTTGGCGGCAGAAGCAGAACTTTCGGCTCATCTTTCTTGGGAGTAGGGGGTGGCTTCCAGTCCGCCATAGTCTGTCCCGTGAGAATTTCCACGGCTTCCACAAAGTCATATTCCTTAACTTTGATAAGATAATCGAGGGCAGAATAGCCGCCGAAACCTCTCGACCACCAATACCATTTACCGTTGGAAATCTTTAAGCTGTCGTGTTCTGCGGTACAGTACACATTGCTTGTGCCTTTGACCTTAACAAGATTGCTCGGCTCAAACTCCCGCAGATAGGATAACAGGTCAATCTGTCGTATCCGTTCAAGCACATCTGGGTCAATCTGCACATAGGGTTGCTTAGTTCTCAATGGATAAAATCACCTCCAGAAATAGAAAAAGCCGAGGGGCTTTCGTTAAATGAAAACCTCTCGGCTATGTAAAAGTTTTATTCAAATAAATCTAATTTTCCCCTATTGCCTGTCCCAAACCCACTTTCTTTTTTCCTTAAATTATACATTCCAAACTTTAGTATTTGCTTATAAAGCAAAAACTGCTTTCCTTTTCTATTTGCAAAAAAAGTATATCCTATCTGTTGTTCTTCGCCCCACTTTTCCCATAAACGAGGACTTAAAACATTATTTTCAGTATATAATGGAAGTATCAAATCAAAATAGTACTTTACCTTGTCTAAATTAGTTGTCTGGAGTTGCTGAAAAAATTTTTTATAAATCTTAATATCTTCACTCAAACAACTCAAAATAATATAAGATTTTGTTTCCTCTGGAAAAATAGTAATGAAAAGCCTACTAATAAAACCTCTTTTCGTATGTCGTATTTTCTTGCCTTTCAAGTCAAAGTCAACAGCAATACAAGCATAGGTCGCAAATTTTATGCTTTCTGGAATCTCAATTACACAAGTTTCTAAACCAGTATAATCCTTACTCACAATACCTTTATCGAAAAAACTCTTAACCTCATTCATTTCTTCCAGAGTCATTGATATAGCTCTATAGTACTGTATATACTGTGGTGTTTTTAGCAAAGACGGCGTATTTGTAATGTTTTCTCTTAAGACTTTCTGTTCCACAAGTTTCTTATAATACTCAAATATAAAAGCTTTATATGCGTATATATACTTATGTTCATCACTATCTTTATCGAAAGCAGGTGCTCCTTTTTCTATAGGAGCAAATACTTCATCATCGTGAATATCGCAAAAGCAGGTCGCAGTTGTCGCATGATTGACCCCAACTCGGTCAATCATTGTTAATACTTCTGGTTCTTCATTTTCAATGGGAATAACTTGTGGTGGCTTGTTAGGGTTCAAAATATACACATGCCCATCTTCCGATAATTGAGATATTATTTTATTGTTCTGTAATGCGTGAGCCTCTTTGATATGCTTAACACATCTGGTACTATCAGGATATAAGCAGCACTTTATCTGATTTTTTCTGAACTGTTCCATGATTTGTATATTAAGAGGCTTCTTACTTTTCTTTACAGGTCTATCTTTACGATTTTTACAACACTCAAGATAAGTTTTTCCACTACCGCATGGGCATAATTCATCATCATATATCTTAAAATATTTCATCAACATCATATCAATTACCTCATTTAGATAAGCTATTGTTTTTATTATAATACTTTATTGTGAATTTTTCCACCTCTGCGGCTATGTAAAAGCGGCATCAGCTCCACGCCAATGCCGCCGTTCTCGGTTATAAAATTCCTGCCTTTTTGAGATACCCAACACTGTCATAGCACCCTCTGAAATAGATTGCTTCCTGCTGCATATCGCTGAGCCTGTTCCGAAGCTCCAAAACTTCTATCAAAGCCTTACACTCCTGCTCGGATAAGTCGCTCGGCTTTTCCGTATCCAGAGCTCCCATAACTTTTGGATACTCCTTGTAGAGTTCCTCTATCCTTTCCTCTATGGAACGGTATTCTGGATTTTCTTTAGGCAGCTTTGCGATAATGGAGCTTAGATATTCCGAAAAAATGTTGCTATGCACATCAACAAAGGTTTCAAATCTGAAATTATCAAGCACACCTTTCACCTCCGAC
>ENA-OPBL01002318-OPBL01002318.1-human-gut-metagenome-genome-assembly--contig:-NODE-2318-length-14383-cov-3.645729_pt1 | contig 14383 bp, 13 predicted proteins | sample MGYA00241073_ERZ501461 | MGnify/ENA primary metagenome ERZ501461 (study PRJEB25962, sample SAMEA2042630) | human gut metagenome | biome: human gut; feature: human-associated habitat; material: faeces... | reverse complement strand
GCAGCTCCTCGCGGCAGCCGCGTTTGCCAAGCGCTTTTACAAGCGAAGTATAACCCGGCAGCGACACGCCGATAGAAAATTTTTCGATAATTTCCGGCGTAATGCCCCTGCCTGCAAGATAACGCTGCGCCAGTTTGCCAAATTCGCTTTTGGTAAGGCAGGCCTGATAAAACCGTGTTGCCAGTTCGTTGGCGGCAATAATTTCCTTTGTTTCTTTTTCGCGTTCAATTTCCTGCCGTGTTTTTTCACGCTCCGGAACCGGTATGCCAAGTTTATTGGCCAGAATTTTTAATGCTTCCTGAAAGGTACAGTTTTCTTCCTTCATTATAAAAGTAAAAACGTCGCCGCCTGCATGGCAGCCAAAGCAATAAAAAAAATTCTTATCCGGCGATACGGAAAAAGACGGAGTTTTTTCGCCATGAAAAGGACAGCAGCCCCAATAGCTGCTGCCGCGTTTTTTCAGCGGTACATATTCCGATACTATTTCGACGATATTTGCCTGTGAGCGGACCTGCTCTTTAAAATCATCAAACATACTGCTCATTTGCCTTGCTCCCGTCACTTTAAATATCATCTGTTTTATTTATATTCAATATATAAACAGAAAATCCTCTTTTTTTATTGACGATAATTTATTTTTCGCTACATTAAATAATAACAGGCAAATAATGCCTGCTGAACTGCTGTACGGCAGCCGCGTCCGTCAGGCTGGCAATATAATCAACCACAACCTGCTGCAAACCGTGCCTTTCCACGTTAACGGCATATTCCTGCGGCAGCATTTCCGGGCGGTGCATATACAAATCCAAAAGCGTGGTTACAACATGTTCTGCCTTGCGGTGTTCATTTTTCAGCGGCGGCGAAAGATAAACATAGTCAAACATAAAGCAGCGGAATTCATCCATTGCTTCTTCATAATATTTGTCCATGCTGACAATCTGTTTGCCTGCCGAACTTTCCACCACATTGCGTACAAGAATGTCAAGAATCTGGCTCGGTTTTGTGCCGAGGCGCATTGCAACAATGCCCGGCAGTTTATCGGGCCCTATAATCCCAACTTTGCAGCCGTCGTCAAAATCATGGCATAAATAGGCTATACGGTCGCAGCGGCGTACTATCTGTCCTTCCAGCGTTTTCGGCAAAGTATCGCCCGTATGGTTAACAATGGCATCACATACATCCAAAGTTAAATTCAGCCCGCGCCCTTCGCGGCCGTAATAGTTTACCACCCGCAGGCTTTGCTCGTTATGCTTAAAATGCCCCGTATAAGCGTTAATGGCGCGCTCGCCCGCATGCCCGAAGGGCGTATGCCCCAAATCGTGCCCCAGCGCCGCCGCTTCCGTTAAATCTTCATTTAAGCGCAGCGCACGGGCTATTGTCCTTGCAATCTGCGATACCTCCATGCTGTGCGTAAGCCGCGTACGGTAATGGTCACCCGGGTTTAAATAAACCTGCGTTTTATGCTTTAATTTTCTAAAAGCCATGCTGTGAATAATTCTGTCCCTGTCGCGCTGATAAGCAGTGCGCAGGTCATCCGGTTCTTCTTCATGCTCACGCACGGCAGCAGCACTTTTTTGTGCCCATGGCGCCAAAATCTTTTCTTCTGTTGCTTCTATCAACTTTCTTATAACCATTTCTTTCACCTTTATTTCACTTAATCTGCCTTGCCGCCCGGCGCGCCAAAGTCTATAATAATAGTATATTCATAAAATAAAGAGGTTTTTACAATGAAAAGAATTTTTGCAGTTTTATTTATGTTGATGTTTTTGTTTATACCTTCGGCTTTTGCTGCCCAGCCGGATATTTCCAGCGACAGCCAGACTTTTAACCCCTTTACGGGAGTTTACGATTTAAAAGGGCACGTACACGTGGATTTAGGCGACCGCGTTATTGACGGCGATGCTGCGCAGGTTTACCTGTATCAGCTGGAGGTTCATGCACAGGGCAATATCAGCCTTACCGACAAGCCCACCGGAATACATTTTGACTGCGATTCCGTTGAAGTTAAGGGCAATGAACGCACCGCTTATGTAAACGGCAGCATGGTTTTTACCCAGGATAACCTGCGCATTACCGCCGATAACGGCAGCTTTATACTTCATTACCGTGCCTTTTGTTTCATTTGCTGCTTTTATGCTGTTTTCTCCGGGAACGTTACCGTTAACGGCACGCCTCATGCAGGCGATTTAACCTATAACGTACGCGATAAAAAATTTTTATAACGCCAGCCTAAATAACCCCCGTTAAAACGGGGGTTATTTTTATATGTGCCTGTCTCTGTTTTTCTGTACGTAATCAAGTATGATGCCGGCTGTTTCTTCAATAGCACGGTTCGATACATTAATGATTTTGCAGTGTACGCGGCGCATAATGGCTTTGGCGTATTCCAGTTCTTCACTGATACGCCTTACATCCGCGTAATTTGCGCCGTCGCTCAGCCCCATGGTTTTTAAACGCTCGCTGCGTATTTCGTTTAATTTAAACGGGTCAATCAAAAGGCCGATAATTTTATGGGGAGGAACTTTAAAAAGTTCTTCCGGCGGAGCAATTTCCGGCACCAGAGGCACGTTGGCAACTTTCAGCTGTTTGTGCGCAAGGTACATGCTAAGCGGCGTTTTACTGGTACGGCTTACGCCAATCAGCACAACGTCTGCCTTTAAAAGTCCCAGAGGGTTCTTGCCGTCGTCATATTTAACGGCAAACTCAATTGCTTCAACACGTTTAAAATATTCGTGGTCCAAAGCATGGATAAGGCCTGCCTGGTTTTTAGGCAAAAGCCCGGAAGTTTTTTCAATGGCCTTCAGCATTGGCCCCAAAACGTCAATAACTTCAACGTCAAGTTCCATTGCCTTCTGCATAATATGCTCGCGCAGTTCCGGCGATACGATAGTATAGCAAACAATACCGCCGCTTTCTTTGGCTTCTTCAAGTATTTTTTCAACCTGCTGAGCATCTTTAATATAAGGAACGCGGATAACGTCAAATTTTTCCTGTACAAACTGGCTGGTTGTAGCCTTTACAACCGATTCGGCAGTTTCGCCGATAGAATCGGACACAGCATAAATAACCGGTGTCTTAGCTATGATAATTGCCCCCTTTGCCCTCTGCCAAATCTACAAGCAGACGCGTAAAATTAGTTTTTGTAATTCTGCCCACAACCTCGTAGCTGCGGCTGCCTTCTTCTATACAGCGCACAACCGGCAGGCAGTCAATTTCATTATCAATAATCTTCCGGGCAGCAGCTGCCACGGAATCTTCCGGAGTTACAACAATTAATTTGGAAAGCGGCGTCATTACCATAACAACCGGTACTTCGCGCAGGTTATAATTATTATTGATAGCAGCCTTCAACAAATCTTTACGCGAAACAACACCGGCCAGCAGCCCGGCATCGTCAATAACAAATACCGTTCCCACATCTTCCAGAAACATTGTTATAACCGCTTCGTAAGCACTCTTATCGTGGTTGACGGCAACCGGCACAGACTGCAAATCGCGCACGCAGATACCGGAAATTTCTTCCATCAGCATACCGAGGGTATTTTTCCCGGTGTAAAAATACCCTACTTTAGGCCTTGCGTCCAAAATACCGCCCATCACCAAAATGGCCAAATCACTGCGCAAGGCAGCGCGCGTAACATTAAGTCTTTCTGCAATATGTTCGCCGGTAATCGGTCCGTCCTGTCTTACAATCTCAGCTATACGCTTTTGCCTTGTACTTAAAGAAATTGTTCTCATCCCCTTCTGCCGCTTTAATTTAACCCATAAAATACCATATATATTATTAGTATACTCTATATCTTTCAAAAATCCTCTTTTTGGTAATATATTTTTTAACTCTTATCACAAATTTTACACTTTTGCAAACTCTTTGCAACATACTGGAACAGGAAGGCGTATACATGCTATAATATTTTTAGTTTATACATTAAAGGAGCTGCATAAAATGAAAAAAATGCTTATAGCGGCACTGTGCCTGCTTACGTTAAGCGGCAGTGCTATGGCGGCGCAGAATGTGCCGAAGGAACTGCAAATGTCCGGAACCGTAACGGAAAATACCGGCAGCATGATTACCGTAAAAAACAACAATAAACCGTTCGACAGCGTTGCCCTGCATATTACGGACAACACCTATATACTGCAAAGCGGCACCGGCTATTATCTTGGCGCCAATGATGTAAAAAAAGACGGGCATGTCAGCGCCTGGTACGGCCCTGCTTTAACACGCAGCCTGCCGCCGCAGGGAAAAGCTGATGCCATTATTTCCGGCCTGGAAGACAGCCGCCCTACCTTTACCTATTTTAATATCGGCAAAGTAGAACCGCGTGAAGACGGCAGCGTGCGCGTGCTTAACGTTAACGAAACACAGTATGTTACCCTGTTGCCGGAAGTTTATCCGGAAGCTGCCGAACTTAAACCTGGCGACAAAATGCTGTTATGGTATGAAATTTCTACCTTAAGTTTGCCCGGCCAGGCTACTGCAACCAAAGCAGTTTTATTGCAGCAGGGCCTTGCTGATATTAATATCAGCACAACGGCCGGAGTAATTGCTTTAAACGGCAAAGAGCTTGCAGACGTTAAACTTGTAAACAAAAATAACACTTTATATGTTCCTCTGCGCGCCGTTGCAGAAGCACTTGGCTATACCGTAACATGGAATCAGGACGCACAAACCGCAGTTGTTTATGACGGCCCGCGCAGTGCAGTATGCACAATTAACAGCAATGAGTACGGTAAACAACGTATGCGCATTAAACTGCAAAACAAACCGGAACTTATCGATGGCGTAACCATGGTGCCGGTAGAGATGCTGGATTATGTTATGGGCTACAGCGTAAAAGTGAGTGCGGCGCATATTTAAAATTAAATATTAAGTTATGATAAAAAATGGCGGATAAAATCCGCCATTTTTTTGTAAAGAAAAAGCGGATGGCATAAAGCCATCCGCTTTAGTTCTAACTATTTGTATTTTGCTTAATACTAAGATTAGAAAGTGAATACAACTTCGGACCAGATTGCCTGACCATCGAGATCGCCTTCACGGGATTCAAGGTCATAATATTTAACTGCTGCTACAATGTTTTTAGCAAGAGCTACATTAGCACCTACTTCATAACCTTTGAAACCGTCAGTAACTTCATCATTACCAAATTTTGCATATTTCCAATCATTCATAACGCCATTGTATCCATCATTGGTGTTATCAAGATAAGTCATACCAGGCATATCATAGTAGTTAGCGTATACGCCCCAGCTACCAGGCTGAGATGCTTTAGCTCCTTTATATGCTAAACCTGCTACCCAACCGTTGTTATCCATGCCTTCATCTTCATCAGAAGAACCATAAAGCCATTCAGCAGAAAGCTTCAAGTCTTTAGCAATCGGAAGAGCTGCACCCACATTGTAAATATCCTGATTTAATTTATTATCTACTTTGTAGTAAGATACATAAGCATCAACTACACCAAGTTTAGCAGTTACATCAGCAACATACAGACGATCTTCAGAAATACCAGTTACATCATCGCCTTCGCCTTTACCTGCAAAACCAGTGATTTTTACTTTATCTCCATAAACAAATTTAGCGCCATCAAATTCAGCATCAACTACATTACCGGTGTGAAGTTTAAGATTCTGACGGCCAAGATCGGTTTTAACGCCACCAATACGGCCAGATACATAAGCCCAGTTAAGTACAACATCATCTTCTGCTTTGTCGCCACGATGAACTTTGTTACCTTGTGCATCAGTAGTTTCGCCATCAAAATACTGACTGTTTTCAAAACGTCCGGTGTAGCTCCAGTCTTCGTTAATCTGACCATTCAGGAACAAACGGGTACGGAGACGGCCTTCAGCCGGGCCATTATCTCTGTCACGATAGGAAGCACGGATCTGACCGGTGATTTTTACATTGTCAGCTTTCTTTTCAAGGTTAGCTACGCGTACGCCGAGGCTGTCCAGTTCGTCAGCAAATTCTGCTGCCAGTTTGTCTACGTTTGCGCCTTTAGCCATAGCTTTTGCTACAATCTGTGCCATTTCATAACGGGTCATCAGTTTGTCGCCGCCGTAAGTGCCATCAGGATAACCGTCTACTACGCCTTCTGCTGCCAGTTTGTTAACTGCGTCATAAGCCCAGTGGCCAGCCGGTACATCGCTGAACGGGTTAGCTGCATATGCGGATGCAGTTACGCCGAGAGCCATAGCCATTGCAAGTACTAAAGATTTTTTCATTTTGTTTTCCTCCCTTTAGAAAAACACATTTTATTTTTATAAAACGCTTGGGGAAGAAATTTCTGCTTTCGGCATCTGCCCTGAGTGCGAGTCTCCTGGTTTCCTCTACCGTTGCAAACGCTTAATTACATTTTTTCTTCCTGCTGCGGTTTATAAACCCCAGTGAAGGCCTGCCCCTGAGGAAACGGCAAGCCTTATTGTATAAAGTATTGAGTAAACCTGAAAAACGTTCCTGAGGAGAAGGTTTTTTGACTACCCAGTCTTTTATACAGCCTCATTATAACACGTTTGCCCCCCCTGTAAAGACCACTTTTAAAGATAAATCTGAATTTTTCGCTTTTTCACCGTCTGCGCAGCAATACCCCGAACTCCCGCCGCGCTAAGGTAGAAACTTATAAAAGGTTTCAATACGCATTTTTTCAAAGTATTGCTTAACCGAAATTTTACATTACGCGCCTCGTTTTTAACTAATCTGACAAGGCTTTGTTCTGCTCTGCCCGCAATTTGGGCAATAAAAAAAGAGCCGGAAGTTATCCGGCCCTGCCATAGCAATTTTAAGTTTTAAACGAAAATATATTTCAAAACAAACAAAAATGCCAGTATATACATAATACCGCTGATATTCTTTTTACCGGCCGCGCCGGAAAGGACATTAATAACCACATAAGAAATTATGCCAAGCGCAATGCCTTCGGAAATTGAATACATAAACGGCATGGCAATAATGGCAATAAACCCGGGCACTGCTTCGCCCATATCGTTAAAATCAATGTTCAAAACGGTAGCCAGCATTAAAAAGCCTACAATAATAAGCGCCGGTGCCGTTGCAAATGCAGGTATTGCCAGAAATACCGGTGCAAACAGCAAAGAAGCCAAAAAGAGTATTGCCACGGTAACAGCAGTAAGGCCTGTGCGGCCGCCAGCCATAACGCCGGAAGAACTTTCGACAAAAGTTGTTACCGTAGATGTGCCGAGCACAGCACCCGCCGATGTTGCAACAGAGTCAGCCAGCAGCGCGCCTCTGATTCTGGGCAGTCGGCCCTGCTTGTCGAGCATATTGGCTTTGGAAGCAACACCGATTAAAGTACCCAGAGTGTCAAACAAATCTACAAACATAAATGACAGCATTATGGTAACAAAATTAAAGGTAAAAATATAGCTGAAATCCATCTGCATAAAGCTCGGCATCAGGCTCGGTATATATAAGCCGTTAGAAAAATCCGGCATTACCGAAAATGCGCCTTTAGCCGGGTCGGGAATATAAATGCCTGTTACTTCCGCAATTATGCCAAGACCCCAGGTAATAAGTATGCCGAGCAAAATTGCGCCGCGCACATTTTTTATCATTAAAACAGCCGTTAAAATTACGCCTATCAGCGCCAGCAGCGCGCCGATACCGGTTGTATAAAACTCTCCGCTTGCAAGCGATGCTTTAAACGGATAAATGCTTACCAGCGTTGCGCCGTCTACAACAAGGTGCGAGTTTTGCAGGCCGATAAAAGCAATGAACAAACCTATACCGCCGGTAACGCCATATTTAAGCGAAAAAGGTATGCAGTTAAAAATTGCTTCACGCACTTTTGTAAGCGACAGGATGAAAAACAAAATGCCTTCAACAAATACGGCAGCCAGTGCAACCTGCCACGAATACCCCATTTGCCCTACGACAGTATAGGCAAAAAATGCGTTCAGGCCCATGCCGGGCGCCAGCGCAAACGGATAATTGGCAAAAAACGCCATAAACAGCGTGCCGATGCAGGAGGCAATGGCAGTTGCCGTAAATACGGCGCCGGAATCCATACCGGATGCGGATAAAATAGCGGGGTTTACAGCCAGAATATAAGCCATAGTCATAAAAGTTGTAATCCCGGCCATCATTTCCGTTTTGGCATTGGTACCGTTTTCTTTAAGTTTGAACAGATTTTCCAGCAAAATATCAACGCCTTTCAAAAATAATGAGCCGCTTGTAAAAAGCGGCTTAAACATTAAATACACATATAAATTTTATTCGATATGATTATAAATGTCAATTTTAAATTCTGAAATCGCGTTCGCCTTCTTCAATATCCTTCAAATGGCGTTCCACAAGTTCGCGTACTTTTTCGTTGGGAATATTATGAATTTCCTTAGCAATAAGCTCGTCCCCCAGTTCTTTTACATGCGGAGAAGCGTAATCTACCAGATATTCTTTTAAGGTCATCAGCGCATTGGGATGGCAGCAGTTTTGAATCTGCCCGCTCTTGCAGAGGCTCATAAAGCGGTCGCCGGTACGCCCTGCGCGGTAGCAGGCAGTGCAGAAGCTCGGAATATAGCCAAGTTCCATCAGCCAGCCTACAACTTCATCCAGTGTACGGTTATCGCTTACATCAAACTGGGCAGAGTCATTTTCTTTTTCCGGTTCGGCATAGCCGCCAACGCTGGTGCGGGAACCGCCGCTGATTTGCGAAATGCCGAGGTGCAGCACTCTTTCGCGGGCGCGCTGGCTTTCACGGGTTGATACAATCATGCCGGTGTAAGGCACGCTGATGCGGATGCAGGCAACAAGTTTTTCAAAAATATCGTCGCTGATGCTGTTATCGAAAGCAGACGGGTCAATATCATCTGCCGGGCAGATGCGCGGCACGCTGATGGTATGCGGGCCAACACCGTGAACAGCTTCCAGATGTTCTGCGTGCATTAAAAGCCCTGCAAATTCATAACGGTAAAGTTCAAGCCCGAACAATACGCCGAGGCCGACATCGTCTATGCCGCCTTCCATTGCCCTGTCCATTGCTTCGGTATGGTAGGCATAATTGCTTTTTGGCCCGTAGGGATGAAGTTTTTCATAACTTTCTTTATGATAGGTTTCCTGAAAAAGAATATAGGTGCCGATACCGGCTTCTTTTAATTTGCGGTAGTTTTCAACCGTAGTTGCGGCAATATTAACGTTTACCCTGCGGATTGCGCCGTTTTTATGTTTAATGCTATAAATTGTTTTAATGGATTCAAGAATATATTCAATTGGGTTATTAACCGGGTCTTCTCCGGCTTCCAGTGCCAGGCGTTTATGCCCCATATCCTGCAAGGCAATAACTTCGGCACGGATTTCATCCTGCGTGAGTTTTTTGCGGGCAATGTGTTTATTTACACTGTGATATGGGCAGTACACACAGCCGTTAATGCAGTAATTGGAAAGATAGAGCGGTGCAAACATAACAATGCGGTTGCCGTAAAAATCTTTTTTTATCTGTTCTGCCAGCGCAAAAATTTCCGCGTTTTTGTCCTCCAGTTCGCAGTCCAGCAGTACCGCTGCTTCACGGTGGCTTAAGCCTTTGCGCAGTTTTGCCTTTTCAATAATCTCGGAAATAAGGGCCGCATTGTTTTTATTGGCTGCGGCATATTCCAATGTTGCCATAATCTCGTTATGGTCAATAAATTCTTCGGCCTTCATTGATTTTGCATCATACATTTGATTTTCCTCCTTAAAGGTCAGGACGAACCTTCCCTGTCAGTATTTCTCCTATAAAAAAGCCCTAAGGCATTAAGGACTAAGCCTGTTTTCCGGCATAAAGCGCTTTGGCCGTAACTCCCGGCAGCATGCCGATTTTTCCTGCAAGCGCGCTGATAATGTTCTGCGGCGCATCAAGAACTATGCTGATAATATGCAGATTTTTTTCGCGGTAGGGCAGCCCCATGCGCCCGATAATATAGCTGCCGTAATTATGCAAAATGGCATTTAATTCTTCAACAGCGGCAGTGTTTTCTACAATAATGCCCAAAAGTACCACTCTTGTATCCATAACAATGCCCCCATATTAAAAGTTTGCGGTGCATTTTGTAATTAACCGTGCCAGCAATATGCCGCAAATACCTGTTACCATCTGCGGCCAGCCCATCATAAAGCCAATGGCAAATACCATTTTTTCAGGCAGCGCCAGCACTTTTAAAAGCACAAGGCTTGATGTAAACATGCAGATTGTTTTGGCAAGCGGCGCCAGCATAAGCCCGCGGTGCCACGCCCAATGGCAGATAAGCACAAACACGGCGTTGCCGCCGATAACTACCGGTATTAAAAGCGGTATTGGCAGCTGCCCCTGCAAATATGCAAAAAACGGAAGCAGCACAACTGCAAGAAGAGCCGGGTTTAAACCAGTAAGGCGCACGGTAACGGCAAGCATCATATTAACAAGCGTACCTATAAAAAACATACTTGCCATTGGCGGCAGCGGTATAAAAAGGCGCAGCGACTGCAAAACAACCGTCAGAGCAATAAGCATTGCCCCGCGCACTAAAGTTTTATCCATAATTTATTACCTTGCCGGACATTCTTTGGCAACAAAATTTTTATAAGCCTCTAAAAGCTGCGGCACTACTTTGCCAACTTCGCCGCCGTTCAGCAGTTTGCGGTCTATTTTAACTACGGGCACAATTTCGCAGCGCGGCCCGCAGATAAAGGCTTCTTCTGCTTTTAACGCAAAATCCACGTCAAAATTTTTCTCTACAACCGGCATGCCCAAATCAAGCGCCAGACGTTCTTTAATTACTTTACGAGTAATATTTTTATGAATGTTTTCGTTTTCAGGAGCCGTCCACAAAACTTCATCTTTTACAAGCATAAAGCTGCTTTCGGTGGTTTCGGTAATTTTTCCGTCGCGCACAAACAAAGCGTCAAATGCGCCGCTGATGGCTGCTTTCTGGCGTGCCATTACTTCCGGCAGTCGGTTTAAGGTATTAACGTCGCAATGCTGCCAGCGCAGGTCTTTTTCGGTAATAAGTTTTACACCCTTCTGCTGTGCCTCCGCAAGCTGAGAGCGGTCTGTAAAAACAGGCTGCATTACAAGCTGTGGCACGCTCATTTCCGGAAAAGCCAGCCCGAACGGCGCACTGCCGCGTGTAATCTGCGTATAAATTTCGCCGTTTTCCATACCGGTGGCTTTTATTAACGCTTCATGAAACTCAACCAGTTCTTCCACCATATAAACGGCAGGTATTTTTAAACGCGTTACGGAAGTAAAAAGGTTTTCCATATGAGGAATCATGCCAAAAACCTTGCCGTTATAAACCGGCACAATTTCAAAAACACCGTCGCCAAACTGATGCCCGCGGTCGCAGTATTCAATAAGCCCTTCTTTACGGTCAACTATATCGCCGTTAATCAAAATCAAATCTGTATTCATGCTTTGCCTCCGTATTTTCAAATATTTTGCAAACAGTATGCCTTGTTAAAAAGCACTGTGTCATTGTATAATAATATAGCGGCGTTTTTTTACTGCCGCTTATAAACATTAAACCTATTTTATTATACAACATTTCTTTTTATTTGTCGCTTATCTTATTTTACAAAAGTAAGGAGGAACCTTAGATGGCGCATTTACCACCAATCGTTTCCGACCTCGCTATGATTTTGCTGGTAGCAGGCATTACTACCATTCTTTTTAAAAAGCTCAATCAACCGCTTGTACTCGGATATATCGTTGCAGGTTTTATTACCGGCCCGCATTTTTCCTTTTTCCCGACGGTTACGGATTTTAACAACATCCATACATGGTCTGAAATAGGCATTATCTTTTTAATGTTTTCGCTTGGGCTGGAATTCAGCTTCAACAAGCTGAAACAAGTTGGCAATACCGCCTTTATTGCAACCATTGTGGAAATTGCCGGCCTGCTTTCACTTGGCTACGGCGCGGGCACGCTTATGGGCTGGAGCCACATGAACAGCCTGTTTTTGGGCGGCATGCTTTCCATGTCATCCACAACCATTATTATAAAAGCCTTTGAAGATTTAAAAATGAAGGGCAAACGCTTTACCGAAATGGTTTTTGGCATATTAATTGTAGAAGACATTGCCGGTATTATCATGATGGTTCTGCTTTCCACACTTGCTGCCTCCGCAGGCATTTCCGGCACGGAGCTTTTGGCCAGCGTTATGCGCCTGCTGTTCTTTCTGATATTGTGGTTTGTGCTTGGCATTTACCTTGTGCCTACCTTTTATAAACGCTCGCTGAAACTGATGAACAACGAAACGATGCTTGTTACATCCATCGGCCTTTGCCTCGGCATGGTTGTTCTGGCAACGCATCTCGGTTTTTCCGCCGCGCTTGGCGCATTTATAATGGGTTCGCTTATTGCAGAAGCGCCGAACTCCGAAAAAATCGAGCACCTTTTCACCCCGGTAAAAGATATTTTCGGCGCAGTATTCTTCGTTTCCGTTGGTATGCTGGTTGACCCGGCACTGCTTGTGGAATACTGGTTGCCCATTATCGTGCTTATTATCGTTACCATTGCCGGCAAACTTATTTTTTCCGCCGGCGGCGTGCTGCTTTCCGGGCAAAACCTGCAAACTTCAATTTTGTGCGGTTTCAGCCTGGCGCAGATTGGTGAATTTTCCTTCATTATTGCTTCTTTGGGCATGAGCCTCGGCGTTATCAGCGATTTTATTTATCCTATCATCGTTGCCGTATCCGTTATGACGACTTTTACCACGCCGTTCTGCATTATGGCTGCCGACCCGGCTTACAAAATTATCCGCCGCCTGCTGCCGCAGCGTGTTAACGACTGGCTTGACCGTTACACCGAAAAAAATATCAGGCCCAGAGCCACAACGGACTGGAGCAATTTTTTGCGGGAATATTTTACGCGCATGCTGATTTTTACAACACTGCTGACGGCGATAGCGCTGTTTGCGGAATATTATTTAAGCGGTTACCTGCGCGATAGTTTAAAACTGCCTTACGCAGATATTATTACCGCCGTGCTTACCTTTATTATAGCGGCACCGTTTTTGCGTGCTATCCTTGTTAACCGCACCAGGCGTTCGGAGCTGTTTTCCGTACTGTGGTTTGAAAAACGCAGCAACCATATTCCGCTTATGGTGCTCATCCTATTAAAAATTATTGCTGCAGCAGGCTTTATCTTCTTTGTATTTGCCTGGATTTTAAACTTATCTGAATTTTTTGCCGCCGCCGCAACTTTAATTACGGCTTACTTTATTTCTTCTTCCGACTGGCTGATGGGCGAATACCTGCGTATGGAATCGCGCTTTCTGGTTAACCTTAACGAGCGCCATATGTTAAAACACCGCCAGGCTTTAAAAGAATCGGGCGAACACACACCTTACGGATGGTTTGACGAAGATTTGCAGTTAGCCCACTACAAAGTAGAAGAAGGTTCCGTTACTGCCGGGCAGACCCTGCTGAACCTCGCCCTGCGCGAATCTTACGGCTGTAATGTTTTGCAGGCCGATACCGGCAGGCAGATTCACGATATGCCGGGCGGCAGCTTTACAATCACTGCCGGAACAAAGCTTTTAATTATCGGCACTAAAGCGCATTTTAAACTTTTAAATGCCGCCATAAAAAATAAAAATCTTGGCCTTACCATGCTCGATTCTCCAGTAAGCATGCGCCAGTTTATGCTTGTTAACGAAGCTGAAGGCCGCCACGATATTGCTTTCATGCCCTGCGCCATTACGGTTGACAAACATTCACCGCTGCTTGGCAAGTCCATAAAATCTACCGATATCCGCAACAAATGGCACTGCCTTGTAATAGGGCTTGAACGCGGCAGTTACACCATAGTAAACCCCAATATTTCGCTTGTGTTCGAAAAAGGCGATTTATTATGGGTTCTGGGCAAACAAAAAATGATTAACCAGCTTGTCCGCGACGAAATTTTGTAAAACTTACGCGCAAAATAAAAACTGCACTTCTTTCCGTTTTATACGGATTGAGGTGCAGTTTTTTTGTTATCATCCTAAAAAGCTACTGATGAAATAATAAATCAGGCCTATGCCTGCTATTATAACAAACAGCGGCATAAAGAAAATAAACAAACCAATCAGTACGCAGATAACCAGCAAAGCGGTAAGCAGCCCACCGCCGCAGCCAAGGTTTTTAACGTAAATTTTAGGGCCTCTGCCGCTGCGCGCACCGCTGTATTCTTCGCTGCGGTATTCATAAGTCTGCCTGTATTCGGGGCTTCTTGTGCCATTATTTCCGGCAGCGTTTTCTTCATAACCGCTTTCGTCAATGGTTACGCCTTCAAACTCATCACGCTCACGCGGATTAAGTATCGTTGCTTCCTGCTCGAATCTGTAATGGCAATATGGGCATTCTTCAGTGCCTTTAGGCACTTCCCTGCCGCAAAAATTACATTTCATAAAGTTCTCCTTTAC
>ENA-OPBL01002312-OPBL01002312.1-human-gut-metagenome-genome-assembly--contig:-NODE-2312-length-14422-cov-16.000278_pt1 | contig 14422 bp, 9 predicted proteins | sample MGYA00241073_ERZ501461 | MGnify/ENA primary metagenome ERZ501461 (study PRJEB25962, sample SAMEA2042630) | human gut metagenome | biome: human gut; feature: human-associated habitat; material: faeces... | reverse complement strand
GAGCGTGTCTGAAAAAGGCTTTCTGCAAGATGTGCGTCACAATTTGTGGGAGATTTTGTTCGAATAAGGGCGTCATAGCGGACTACGACAACCGAATTCGGACAAAATATACCACAAAATGGGGCGTGCATCTTGTGAGAATGATTTTTCAAACACGCTCTAATACCTGTTCTTAATTTTACAGCATCATCGTCCGGAGAACAAGCTTATTCCATATTATTTATTTTTTCAGTTTCTCTTTTTTTCGTTTCGTCATCAACCCTCCGATCCGTCCGGTCTCTTTCGCAGACAAACTTTTCCATCCATCACTCAATACTCTGTCCAGCAATCCCATTTCCTCTGCAATTTCATACTTCATTCTGACCTCCGGCAATAATTCTCCATCAAGGTAAGCTTTTATTTCCTTCTCTTTATCCAAAACAGCCCACACTCCTTTTCTTTTGAGTATGGGCTGTTTTCTTAATTTTTATACTGTATTTCACTGTATTTCATGCAAGCGGATATTCGCAATCCGCTTCGCTGCTTGCTTGATTCGGTTAAACTTCTGTCTATTACAGATTGGATTCTGAGATTCTGTTATCTTTTCGGAATAATAATTGCCGCAATGATATATGCCCAGATTCCCGCACCGCCAAAACAGGTAAGGATCACCCATGCCAGACGCACCAGCGTAGGGTCAATATCAAAATATTCTGCGATTCCTCCACATACACCGCAAAGCATACTGTTTTCTGATGATTTGTATAAACGTTTGTCACCCATGTTCCATTTCCTCCTTAAACTCAGATTAGTCGAGCAGATAAAATCATCCGCTTCGCTACTTACTCTACACCAATAACTTCTTGATTCGGTTAAATACTACTTTTGTTTCTGCCCGTCAGGGTGTATAAGTATATGGCTCCTCAGGACATTTGCAAATCTCTGTGCTCTTTCCCGGAGAAATCTACTGATACATTTCCCATACCGCACTCCAGATCCAGTTTCCTGTCTGCGCCTTTATTGGAAATGGTTTTCTCCCGTCCAAGTCCACTGTAGGAATCAGAACCTACATCCAGATTTCCCACTCCACATTCCAGATCATAATTATAATCCTCCTGCGTACCGGTCAGTGTCAGATCCAGTTCACCCAGACCACATTCTCCATCTGTCTTCCTGGCGCTCAGATCTGCAAATGTCATACTTCCGGTTCCGATTTCCAGATCTGCCTCCATTGCAGTCACCGGATTCTTACTTTCAAATTCCCCGGCTCCCATCTCCACACTCAGCTTCTCTGTCTCAATATCTCTGTTCAGATAAACAGTACCTGCACCCATCTCAATCTCCAGCTCCTGAAGCTTAACATCTTCCGGATAGGAAATATGCACCTTTCTAGTTTTAGACAGTTTTTTCGTGCTTCTGACCTTAAGAGTATCCGAACTCTCCTTCACTGTCACATTCTTCCCACTGTCATCATAAACTCTGACACAGAAACTGTCACCCTCTTCCAGAATCAGCTCATCGTACTTCAGCTCTATATCCAGCTTTGTGGGCTGATACTTCAACTGATATACAGTGCTATCTTCCTCATTCTCATCAACAGCGCGGGCATAATCCTCACTGTCGTCACAGTCGTCGCTGTCGTCATAATCATCGCTGTCATAGTCATCGCTGTCATCATAATCATAATCATAATCGTCATAATCATCATCGTCATCATAATCATCGCTGTCATCATAATCATAATCCCCGTCTGCCACCAGAAGCACCCTTTTCAGACTTTTCACCCCTGTCAGTTCCGACATACTGGCTCCCATAACACCACCGGCAGCTGTCAGCCCGATTCCCACAGCACCAAAAATCCCCGCTGCGATCAACATTCTTTTTGTAAACTTCTTCATTTAACCTCCTCCTTTCTCTTTCTGTAAAGCACCCTGTTAAAAAAGTCAGTAATCTTCCGAAACCATTTCGGCACAATGCGTACTGCAATGCTGATCAGTCCTAATATCATAAGGATTGCCAGAGCAATCATCAGACATCCAATTCCTATGGTCAGGATCCCGGTTCCGGTCATTACAGCCAAAAGCCCTGCTCCAGCCACAACAGCTGCGATTCCGCCAACCAGTAAAACCACAGCACCTATGCCCAATCCAACGATCAGCCAGAACGGAAGCAGTAAAATTCCAACTGCAAATGTCAGAATCCCACCAACAGCCCCCTTAACAAAAGGAGAAATAAAAACCAGCAGGATCACCGCAAGGATCAGCACCGCCTGATTCCCCTTTCTGAAAAAACGCTTCCCTGTTCCCGACTCTTCTTCATATCTCTCAGGCATCTGGCCTCTCTCTTTAGTCCGGGCATCCTCATAGCCATGCTCCGTATATTCTCCATACTCATAGCCTCCTGCCGAACCTTTCAGATCCGCCTTGATGATCGCTGCAACCTTCTCTGGACTTCCAAGTTCCCTGAGCACCGAAGCTTCATTCTCAGCTCCTGCATCATCGAAATAACTATTATAAAAATCAAGGGCATCCTGCCTCTCTGTCTCGGAAATATCAGCAAGCAGCTTCTCCAGCTCCTGCATAAACTGCGCCCTGTCCATCATCCTATTCCTCCCTCAAACATCCCGCTTATCTTGGATGCATAAATTTTCCATTCAGCTTTATAAAACTCCAGCTGCGCAGCACCTCTGTCCGTCAGCTTATAATAACGCCGGTTACGTCCTGCATACGCCATATCGTAAACCTCCAGACAATCATCCTTCTGCAGCCTCCTGAGCACCGGATACAAAGTAGACTCCGAAACATCCAGAACTCCACGCACATCCTGCGTGATCTTATACCCGTAAGTCCCTTCCTTCTCCTTAGAAACAACCGCCAGAACAACCGCATCCAGAAGCGCAGCACCCGTATTAAAAACCATATGCTCACTCCCTCGTTTCAATTATGTTCTGTACAGACAGCATCATCTCTGCAATCCAGTCTTAGAGCGTGTCTGAAAAATGCTTCAGACTATACCAAAGGTAAACGCCATTTCACATCTGATACATTTATTCCATCCTGTTCACATACTATACAGAACATCAATATTGTTTTGTTAACGATATTATATGATGTATAATATGATTTTGTCAATACTATTTAGCAAAAATCATTTATACTTTATAATCATATTGATACCTTTACCGAAAATACCTCCTTAACGTCTTCCGGTTTACTATAGCAATCTTCATAAATAATGCATTTGAAAGTATTGTTACATATCAATTTCTTATTTCATAAATTACTGCAAACAATCCAGTCCATCATAGCGTGAAGTCCTGCTGAACTGTCTTGATTGCATTATTTTATGGAATTGCTATAATATTTCATAAACTTAATATTCCATAAACCTCACGTTATACTACAGTCATTTTCAGTAAACAGCGCAGGAAAATATATCTGTCTGAGTGCATTTGCAGGCATCTTAGATCTTCTTAGCCGGTAGAAATCTGCGTTATGGAGAAAAATCGCAACCTGTCTGAGCGAAGCCTGCAGCGGAGCGAGTTTTGCATTTTTCTCCATGCTTTTAGCAGATTTTTACCGACTTAGAAGATCTTAGATGCCGAAACCGCACTCAGACAGATATATTTTCCTGCGCGTCCCCCCACCAACCCAAAACTACAGCAAAGGAAACCTACCCAATTATGAACGAAAACACAACACCCCTCCACCCCGCCTTCCTCACCCGAATGAAAGAAATGCTCGGCAACGAATACCCCTCCTTCCTCTCCAGCTTCAGCGCTCCCCGAACCTACGGCCTGCGCATAAACACCTCCAAGATCACCTGCGAAGACTTCGAAAACCTGTCTCCATTTCCAACCCGTCAGATTCCATGGATCAAAAACGGCTACTTCTACGATGAAGACATCCGTCCTTCCAGATGCCCATACTACCAGGCCGGCCTCTACTATCTTCAGGAACCCAGCGCCATGACCCCCGCCTCCCGCATCCCCATCGAGCCGGGTGACAGAGTCCTGGACCTCTGCGCAGCCCCGGGCGGCAAGGCAACTGCAGCAGGCGCAGCACTTCAGGGACAGGGACTTCTGGTAGCAAACGATATCAGCACTTCCCGCGCCAGAGCCCTCCTTCGCAACCTGGAACTCTTCGGCATCCCAAATGTCTTCGTAGCAAACGAAACGCCCACAAAGTTAACCAAAGCATTCCCCGAATTCTTTGACAAGATCATCCTGGATGCCCCATGCTCCGGAGAAGGAATGTTCCGTAAAGAAGAAGCACTTGCCAAAGACTGGACTCCCGAAAAATCCCTGGAGCTTTCCGAAATCCAGAAAGAGCTTATCCTCCAGGCAGCCGATATGCTCCGTCCCGGCGGACTGATGCTTTACTCTACCTGCACATTCGCGCCTGCAGAAGACGAACAAACTGTTTCCCATCTTCTGGAAAACCGTCCTGACATGGAACTGGCAGAAATGGAAGATTATGAAGGCTTCTCCCATGGAGTTCCTGAATGGGGAAACAAAAATCCGGAGCTGATCAAATGCATCCGGATTTTCCCACACAAAATGAATGGAGAGGGACACTTCCTTGCGCTCTTCCGTAAAAAAGGACAGGCAATCAAGGAAAGCTCCCGTCCTCACACAAAACCGGACAAAAACGCATTTCCACTGATTGAGGAATTTCTGAACGAAATCGGTCTGAAAACCCTCTGCAGCCAGCCATTTGACTGGGAACGTGTGGAAATCCGCGGTGATAAAGCCTACTATCTTCCCCCGGTTGCCCACAACTTCCGCGGCATCACCTTCTTAAGAAACGGTCTCTATCTCGGTGACCTGAAGAAAAACCGCTTCGAGCCGTCTCAGCCACTTGCACTGGCGATCCGCAAAGATGAAGCAGAAGCAGTCATCTCTCTCTCCGCTTCTGACGAAAGGATCACCAGATATTTAAAGGGCGAAACCTTAAATATCGAACCCGAAGAAGCGGCTCACAAAAAAGGCTGGCATCTCCTCTGTGCAGATGGATATCCCATTGGCTTCGGTAAACTGGTCAACCAGATCCTGAAAAACAAATATCCGGCAGGGTGGCGCGTATAACACGCGCTTATCCCTGCCGGATATTTGAATTCACAATAATAATATTTATTCCGCTTACAGCAATATCTCTTTGTGCAATGTAAACGAATAAATGATCTTCTCCTTCACTCTTTTCCCCGTCATCCGCTCCAATGCCCGGGCATAATCCTCAAGCTGCACATGATACAGATCGATCAGCTTCTGTTCCTGTCCTCTCTTCACTCTATCCGTTTTATAGTCCACAAGAACAATCTCTTCCTCTTCCATAAAATAGGCATCGATAATTCCCTGCACCAGCACTGTTTCGTTCTTCCAACCATCATCGAGCATAGAAGCACTTCTCTGAATCACAAAAGGCTGTTCTCTGTAAAGATGTTTTTTCATGGCAGCCTTCTTCATCCTCTGCCCCAGTCCGGACTCCACAAACCTCCTGATATCCCGGATCCGGATACATTCCGCTTCCTGCTCTGTCATTTTCCGGCTCTCCAGAAGTCTCTTTAACTGATCCCGAAGCTGTTCCTCTGTATCTGCTTCTGCATAATCCAGACATTCCATTACTCTGTGGTAAGCAGTACCTCTGGCAGCCGCCTTATACTCTTCCTGCTTCTCTGCCATAAATGCGGGAACCGGCGCTTCCTGTTCTTCCTCCTGCTCTTCGGCAGACACACTGATATTCTCTTCCAGTTCACTTTCATCATGCCAGCTTCTCTTTTTCAGATCCGAAACACTGACTTTAACCGGAATATCTTCCAGATATTTATACGGATATACAAAGGAAAATCTCTTCTCTATCTCTTCCTTCACAGTCTCATCATACACTTTATTTTCATCCCAGTTCTTCAGATATTCCTCCTGCATCTGGTTTCCTGCCTGGATGAGAACTGCCTTTTCCGTCATCTGACGGACAGTGATCTTTTTTATCACAAACTCAGAGATATCATCGTAAATCCCCGGCTGTTTCTTCATGAGGATTCCATATTCCCACAGAAGTTCACTCATTGCCCGATGCCGCACCAGCGCAGGCAGTACAAAAGCCCAGTAATTCTTTGCTTTCATTCTGGTTCCCAGTGGGAGCAGTTCTTCTTCCTCATCCAGAAAACGCGACAGCGACAGCATCTGCTTTTCCAGCTTTCCGACTGTTCCTGTAAGGATCAGTTTCTCTTTTGCTCTTGTCATGGCAACGTAAAGTACCCTCAGTTCCTCTCCCAGACTCTCCTTCAGAAGCTGTCTTCTGATCACCTGCTTATTCAGCGAAGATGCGATCACCCGTTTCTCCGGTATGATAGCATCAGCCCCTATTCCCAGTTCCGGATGAAGCAAAAGACCTGCATTCATATCCTGAAAATTAAACTGTTTTCCCATACCGGCCACAAATACTACCGGAAATTCAAGTCCCTTACTCTTGTGGATCGTCATGATCTCCACTGCGGTATTGCCCGCTCCTGTCAGATTGACTTCTCCATAGTCTACCTGATATGCCTGTAGCTGTTCGATATAACGAACAAAGTTAAACAGACCCCTGTAGCTTGTCTTCTCATAGTCCATAGCTTTCTCCACAAGCATGGTAAGATTTGCAAAACGCTGCTCCCCTCCCGGAAGTGCCCTTGCATAATCTCCATACCCGGTTTCTTTCAGCACATAAAGGATCAATTCGTGGACCGGCGTATATGCAGCCATACTTCTTACCTTTTCAAGGAGACTCAGAAATCCTTTTAATTTAATATTCAGAGAGTTCTTTTCATCTGTTCGCAGATTACTGTTTAACAATTCAGATTTCAGCTTATCCGGATCCAGTTCTTTTTCGGGGATTTCATTTTCTCCTGCATATGCCGAAACACTCTCATAGAGCAGACCATCAGGATACTGTATTCTAAGCTCTGCCAGTTCCTGTGAAGTGCATCCGACGATCGGTGAACGAAGCACTCCCATAAGCGGAATATCCTGCAGCGGATTGTCACACACCTTCAGATAATTCAATACAGTCACAATCTCGGTTGCAGAGAAATATCCGGTTCTTGATGTACAATATACGGGAATCCCCTGAGATGCCAGCACTTCCCTGAAGGTTTCTGCCCATCCATAGGCAGTGCGCAGCAGGATTACAATATCCCCGTATTCCACAGACCGGTATTCCTTCTTCTCTTTATCTACGATCTGTTCTTTTCCCACAATTTCTTTAATTCTCTGTGCAATGGCCAGCGCCTCCAGTTCCTGCCCGGTCTGATTTTCCATTTCCCTGCGGTTTCCCGATGCACCTGCGTCTTCATAGTCCTGTACATCAGACAGTTCTTCTCCGTCTCTCTCGACCAGAAGAACCTCTGTCTTTACAAATTCCTCTGACTCTCCTTCCGGAAAAGAAGCTCCGGGATAAAGGGCTGCATCTTTGTCATAGGTAATCCCTCCCAGGTCTTCCCCCATGATCTGTCGAAAAATAAAGTTTACACTCTCCAGAACCTGTTCCCTGCTCCGGAAATTTTTGTGCAAGTCAATTCTCTGCTCCTGTGCTTCTTCTGTGGAATAACTTTTATATTTTTCCATGAAAAGCTCCGGCCTTGCCAGACGGAAACGATAGATACTCTGCTTTACATCTCCTACCATGAATATATTTTTCTTCTGGTTGATCCACCCGGATACTGCTGTTGTCAGAAGCTCCTGCACTAGGTTACTGTCCTGATATTCATCCACCAGGACTTCATCATACTTTGCGGAGAGCTCTCTCGCAGCCTGAGACATATGGATTTCTTCCCCTTCTTTCGTCATCAGTATCTGCAGGGCAAAATGTTCCATATCCGTAAAATCCAGAATATTCTTTTCTCTCTTCGCCTCTCCGAACTGTTTTTTAAATCGTGCCGTCAACTCAACTAACATCTCTATTGGGCCTCTGATATATCTGATCACTTCCAGAAGTTCTTTCTCTGCACTCTGGAAATATCGCTGCCCCAGTTCCTTCAGAATCCCCTTTTCCTCATCCCGAAGATCTTTCACTCTCTGCTTCTTCTGTTCATCTACATCCGCAGCCTTCTTTGTGCTCAGCCGGGCAAATGAGGGTTTCATAAGTATTTCTGCAGTTCCATTATAATCTCTTTCCTCTGCCAGTTCCTGCAGACTTCTTATAAGAAGCAGATCACTGCTCAGTGCCTCATCATACAGATACGGACCATCCGGCTCTGAGCAGATTCTTCGAGCCTCCTGCACCAGAAGCTTCGCTTCCTGCAGTTCATCCTTCACTGCATCCCAGAGCATCCTCATCCACTCAGTCTCTCTTAACTCTTCCAGGGAATCAATCCTGTAATCATCCATACACCCGGACAGCCATTCCTGCGGAAAAGGATTGCTCATAGCCATTTCATATAATTTCTGTATCAGGTTTCCCAGATTTTCATCTGACTTTCCTGTTGCAAAGCATTCCACGAATTTCTGAAACTTTTCATCTTTTTTGGCATAATATTCTTCAAGCAGTGCTTTCACAACATCTCCTCGCAGAAGCTTCAGCTCCCCCTCATCTGCCGTCCGATATCCCGGATCCAGTCCGATCAGATGAAAGTAATTCCGGATAATATAGGCACAGAAACCATCAATAGTTGTAATCTGTGCAGTATGAAGCAGGGTTGTCTGTCTCTGCAGATGCTCATTATCGGGATCCTCACAGAGTGCTTTTTCAATAGCTGCCGAGATCCTCTCTTTCATTTCACCTGCTGCCGCTCTTGTAAATGTCATGATCAGCAGTCTGTCAATATCCACAGGGTGTTCTTTATCTGTTATCTTACTCAGGATACGTTCTACCAGTACTGCCGTTTTTCCGGACCCGGCTGCCGCACTGACCAGAATATTTCTGTCCCGCAGCCGTATAACCTCCTGCTGCTCCTTTGTCCACTGTACGCCCATCTTATTCTGCCTCCCTGTCAAATGCTTTCCATAATTCCTCATCAGAGAAGTTTTTCAGTCTGCGGAATTCATATCCTGACAGCCTGCGATCAAATCCGCATACCGTCATATACGGACAATAAGTACACGCATTCTTTTTTCCGAGCTCATAGGGAGAAACCTCTGCATCTCCCTCCAGAATAGAACTTCTTATCTTCTCAATCTTCATCCTTACATACCGTCCAAGCACTGCGAACTGTGTTCTGTCTGCCACAGAAGAATTTTTGCGAAAGCTTCCGTCCTTATTAAATGCGACAGGAATGGAGCCAAGACTGCTGTCCATCCTGTACACAAGCTCCGGATCTGCCTGAACCAGCCCATTCATCTTCAGTTCTTTCATAAGACCTGCACTGACTGCTTCCACATCCGCATCTATCTTCTCCTGGATCATAGGATCCTTGATATTGTAATAAAAAACTCCCGCAGGAATAATCTCCTTATCCGGATATTTCTTCTGCTCTACACGCAGGGCACCATCCAGATAGATCATCAGCTGTAACTGCAGGCCATGATACAGATAAACCAGGTCAAAGGATGTATTTCCGGTTTTATAATCAATCACCTTCACATACACCTTATTCTGATCTTCCATAATATCTACTCTGTCAATCCGTCCTCCCCCGAAGGTTACCTCAAAGCCTTCTGGCTGAAATTCTCCCTGTTCCAGCTGTTTCTGAAGTGCCCATACCGTCCTTCTGAGGATTCTCCTTGTTCTCTCGATCATATATTCATTCCTGGCACTGCTTTTGAGCACCGTGTTTCCATAATCTGCCACAATATTATCCAGACACCGGTCCGCAATCTCATTCCGTTCCTGTTCTGTCAGCTCTGTCCATTTCATGCCTCTTTTTCGCACTTCTTCTGCAAAGCTTTCCAGTGCTTCATGCATAACATTTCCCATATCCATAGGTTTAAACTCATATTCCACACGCTCGGTAAGCTTCATTCCATACTGAAGGAAATGTGCAAATGCACAGGCTGCAAAACGTTCCAGTCTGGTAGCACTGTAAGGTGAAACCTCTCCGTATAATGCCTTCGCCACACTCTGGCTGATAATGTCCTTTGGTTTTCCGGCAAAAGCCGACTGTACCAGCTTCTGTACTCTGCTTCTGTATTCCGGATTCCGCAGATACCAGCTATAAAGCTCTCCAAACATTGCATCCGTCTCATCTGCCTGCTCCAGAATATCCTCATGTTCTTTCTCTGTCTCCTGTACCAGCTTCTCCAGAAACAGATCAATCCCAGCTTCCGGATTTTCCGGATAATAATAATTGTTTATAGAATTTTTATGGGGTCTGACCCCGGCTCCACCCTCAATTTCCAGCTTCGGATACAGACTGCGTATACTCCCGATCAGATATGCCGGACTTATGCCTTCTCCTTTTGCATTGGTATCACTATAGGAGAGGATCAGCTTTTCTCCCGGTTTCGTCATATTCAGATACAGATAAAACCTCTGCATATTCATCAGTTCTTTAGGCCCCGGTGCCAGTTCCACTCCCTGCTCCTGGAAGAAATCCCTGTCAAGCTCTGATAAGATTCCGCCTGTCTGTGTGCTCTTTGGGATATTTCCCTCATTCACGCCAACAAAGAACAACGCCTTAATCTCCTTTAAGCGGGATCGTTCCATATCACCCACCATTACCTGATCTATGCTCGGCGGAATCAGCGCTACTTTTGCCTGAGAAAGTCCCGATTCCAGAAGCTGTCGGAACTCCTGTCTGTTTACCGTTTCTTCGCCAAGAATCTCAACCATCTTATCCAGCAGGTCCATCACAATTCCATAAATCTGGTTATATTCTTTTTCCATTGCTTTATCGCCTGACTCTTTAAACTTTCGCTCCTGTCGTTTCAGTTTCTGCCAGACATTGCTTTTTTGGATAAACTCATAGAGAATCCGGCAGTACTCTTCCACTGTCTTCTTACCGGAACCAAATCCCTGCGCAAGTTCCCTTACTTCTTCCGCAAAGATTTCTCTGATCTCATTCAGTTCCTGTATCTTCTCCGCTTCCATTCCTCTGTACACACGAACCCATTTTTCAGACCATTTCTTATATCCCCGGATTCCCAGCGCCAGCACGTAATTCTCCAGCTTATCAGCCTGTTCTCTGGTAACTTCTGACATCCCGCATCTGAGATAACGGAAAACACTCTCATAAGGAAATCCCTGTACCGCCATCTCCATGGCAGCGCGCAGATACTCCACAAAAGGATTCATCATTACCGAGTGCTTCTCGTCAATAAAATATGGAATATCTGCCTCCTCAAATACCTGTGCTGCAAGTCTTGCATATTCTTCCAGATTTCCTGTGATCACTGCAATCTCACCATAGCGGTATCCGCAGGTACGCACAAGTTCTGACATCCTTCTGGCAGCCTCCCGCATTTCTTCCAGGGGGGATGGCGCAGTAAATATTTTTATCTCCTGCTGTTCTTCGGCATACACGCCCTTTCTGTAGCGGAAGATATTTTTCTCCAGAAACTGTAAGGCAGGTGCCTGTGCAAACCGGGACTGTCCGGATGGTTTCAGATACACCGGATCCTCCAGATCTCTGGTCAGCCCTGCAAGTGTCCGTATCATCTGCTTGCTCATAAAGAAAAGCTGATAAGGTTTTCCCGGAGAAAAAGCATCCTCCCGTTCGTCCATAGTCACAGTAACACTTATGCGGTCAGCAATGACCAGAAGTTCCCTGAGCACATTGACCTGAATTGGCGTGAATCCGGTAAATCCATCAAAGAGAAATTCCGCTCCCTTAAGTTTTTCGGAAAAAGGAAGCTGTTTAAGCAGGACATCCATCACCTCTTCCCCTGTCATATAATGCCCCTTCAGGAATTCCCTGAATGACTGATAAAGGATTCCCACATCCTTAAGCTTCATTTCAAGTAACGGCTGATCTTTGGCCTTCTCTTTCATTTCTGCCAGATTCTCTTCTCTGATATCATACTGCATAAATTCTGAAACCAGAGACTTCACCTCATCCAGATATCCCGGCTTATTCATCTGACTTCCCAGATAGGCAAGTTCCTTTCTGTGCTGCTGCACCATTTTCTGCAGCACCATGCTTTTTCCCGTATCTTCCAGAACCTTTCTGTTATCTCCGCCGGTTTCTTCAAATACACGGTACGCAAGACGTTCAAAGCTCAGGATGTCAATATTCAGGATTCCTTTTCCCGGATGCATTTCCACCAGCGTCTTCTGTGTCTGCATGGTAAACTGCTCCGGAACAATAATATAGTAATTTCTCTCCGGATGTTCCATGGACTCCCGGATTACTCTCTCATATGCAAAATAAGACTTTCCGGCACCGGAACTGCCGATAATAAACTGTAATGACATTCTTCTCTCCTTACTGTCGGTTACTCACATTCGTTATTTCAGTATATCATAATTTAAGCACTTCTGTAATAGAATATACAAAACCATCCAGGAGGCGTGTACCATGAGTGCAAAAACAAAAATCATAGTCCTACATATGAAGGAAGTTATATACACCGGCATTTTCCTTCTTCTTGCTGTCATCCTGGCTATTGTACTTTTTTTCATGTTTGGATCCGGTCAGAAAAAAAGTGCCTCAGCCGATGCCAAAAGCCTGTACAAACCGGGAATTTATACTTCCTCCATCGACCTGAATGAAAACACCTTTGACCTGGAAGTAACCGTTGACTCTGACAGGGTAACTTCCATCCGTCTGGTAAATTTAAGCGAAAGCACCGCAGCCATGTTTCCTCTCATGGAACCGGCTCTGGAATCACTGGCCAGCCAGATCTATACCTCCCAGTCGCTGGAAAATATCCAATATTCCGAAGATCAGAAATATACCTCCATGATTCTTTTGAATGCAATTGAAACAGCACTGAAAAAAGCGGAGAACAACTGATCGTTCTCCGCTTCGCCATGCAAAATCACGCGGATAAAATCCTCCACTCCGCTATGCGATTCTAAATATCCATATTTTCAAGCTGCTCCAGCCATACTCCTGCACTTGCATCACTTGGCATTCTCAGATCACCTCTCGGTGAAACCGCAACGCTTCCCACCTTCGGACCATCCGGAAGGCAGGAACGTTTAAACTGCTGTGCAAAAAATCTCCAATAGAAGGTTTTCAGCCATTTGAAGATTGTCTCCTTATCATACATTCCTTCAAAAGTCTCACATGCCAGCCTGTAAATTTTCTCCGGTTCAAATCCTGCACGAAGCATATAGTACAAATAGAAATCGTGAAGTTCATAAGGTCCCACCAGATCTTCTGTCTTCTGTGCGATCTTGCCATCCTTAGGCGGCAGAAGCTCCGGACTTACCGGTGTATCCAGAATATCAAGAAGAACCTCTGTCAGCTTCTCATCTTTGCAGGTATCCGCATAATAACGTACAAGATGACGCACCAGAGTTTTCGGCACTGAAGCATTCACGCCGTACATGGACATATGGTCACCATTGTAGGTTGCCCATCCCAGAGCCAGCTCAGACAGATCTCCTGTTCCCACCAGAATCGAGCCATCCTGATTTGCACTGTCCATCAGGATCTGCGTTCTCTCTCTTGCCTGGCTGTTCTCATAAGTCACATCATGCACAGACGGATCATGAGCAATATCCCGAAAATGTACATTTACCGCTTCTTTGATATTGATCTCACTTAAAGTCGCACCCAGACACTGACTTAATTTACAGGCATTCTGATAAGTTCTGTCTGTGGTTCCAAAGCATGGCATGGTAATACAGTGGATATCCTTTCTGTCCGCACCGGAAAGGTCAAAGGCTCTTGCGATCACAAGCAGTGCCAGTGTGGAATCCAGACCTCCGGAAAGTCCCACTGTTGCCTTATGGCAATGGATATGATCCATACGTTTCTTAAGTCCCATTGCCTGGATATTCAGGATTTCATCACAGCGCATATCCCTTTCTTCTTTTCGTGAAGGTACGAAAGGATACTGTGAATATTTTCTGGTCAGTTTTGTCTCTTCCACATTCAGATGGAAGCACACTTTAATATGATCACTGTCGTCAGCCGGCTGATAAGTAGTCAGTCTTCTTCTCTCATCGTTCAGCCTCTGCACATCAATCTCACTGCATACAATACCATTGTGGAAACGTTTTCCTTCCGCAAGGATCACTCCATTCTCTGCGATCATATTCTGACCGCCAAAGACCAGATCCTGTGTGGACTCACCTTCTCCTGCATTTGCATATACATATCCGCACACCAGACGTGCAGACTGTCCGGAAACAAGATCTCTGCGGTAGCTGTCCTTTCCGACCATCTCATTGCTGGCTGACAGATTCACGATCAGATTCGCTCCTGCCTGTGCATGGAGAACGCTTGGCGGCAGTGTCACCCATAAATCCTCACAGATCTCTGCTGCTGCCACAAGCTCCGGCTCCTCCTCACAGATAAAAAGAATATCTGTTCCAAAAGGAACTCTCTTTCCCTCAATCTCCACCTCTTCCAGCCAGCC
>ENA-OPBL01002307-OPBL01002307.1-human-gut-metagenome-genome-assembly--contig:-NODE-2307-length-14432-cov-7.380051_pt1 | contig 14432 bp, 9 predicted proteins | sample MGYA00241073_ERZ501461 | MGnify/ENA primary metagenome ERZ501461 (study PRJEB25962, sample SAMEA2042630) | human gut metagenome | biome: human gut; feature: human-associated habitat; material: faeces... | reverse complement strand
GGCGACAGGTTACCGCCCCAAACAACCCAGGGCGATGCCCTGGGCTAAGAGCTTCAGCCCTTTCAGGGCGTGCTGCTTGCGTCCTTTGCCCTGCTAATTGCTTTATACCCAGGGAGATGCCCCTTTAGGGCGTATGGATAAAGCTGGCAATATTTGAATCAAATTAAACACTATATAAATATGTCAAAAGAAGAAATGAAATACGAAAAAGCGGTCAGCGAACTGGAGGAGATCGTGGACAAGATGGAGCGCGATGAGTTGGACATCGACCAACTGTCCGAACAACTGAAGCGTGCCAAGGTTTTGGTGAAACTCTGCAAGGATAAACTCACAAAGACGGACGAGGAAATCAAAAAGTTGCTGAGTGAAGAATAGGGGGAAGTTAAAGGAGTTAAGGAGTTAAAGGAGTTAAGACAAATGCTTTGAAGGGCAATGTTTAATTTCAAGTCCACAAAAGCTGTTGTCTTAACTCCTTAGCGACCGAAGGGAGCGATAACTCCTTAACTTCTTAACTCCTCAAAAAGATAACTCCTTAACTCCTTTAACTTCTGAATATGAAGAAAGGGGCATAAGCTGACTATTTTACTAAATATTAGACAAAAAAGTTGCAGATTAACGGATTATTTTGTACTTTTGCAGCTAAATATAAGTAGAACATTAAAAAAGTAAATGTTATGAAAGACTTGGATTGGTCTAATCTGTCGTTTGGCTATCGCCAGACCGATTACAATGTTCGCTGCTACTATCGCAACGGAAAATGGGGCGAAATAGAAGTTTGCTCTGATGAGTATCTCAAACTGCACATGGCTGCTACCTGCCTTCACTATGGACAGGAAGCATTCGAAGGCCTGAAGGCTTATCGCTGTCCTGACGGCAAGGTGCGCGTATTCCGTATGGATGAGAATGCTGCTCGCTTGCAGAGTACATGCCGTGGCATTATGATGCCTGAAGTACCTACTGAGATGTTTGAGGAAATGGTAAAGAAGGTGGTTCGACTCAACCAGGAGTGGATTCCTACCTATGAGAGTGGTGCTACACTCTATATCCGTCCGCTCCTCATCGGTACCAGCGCACAGGTGGGTGTTCATCCTGCCACAGAGTATTGCTTCCTCATTTTCGTCACTCCTGTAGGTCCTTACTTCAAGGGTGGTTTCTCTACCAACCCTTATGTCATCATTCGTGATTTCGACCGCTCTGCTCCTCTCGGAACAGGTATATATAAGGTGGGTGGCAACTATGCTGCTTCGCTCAGAGCCAACAATATTGCTCACGAGAAGGGCTATGCATGCGAGTTCTATCTCGATGCCAAGGAGAAGAAGTACATGGACGAGTGTGGTGCTGCCAACTTCTTTGGTATCAAGAACAATACCTACGTGACACCTAAGAGTACATCAATCCTCCCATCTATCACCAACAAGAGCTTGATGCAGTTGGCTGAAGACCTCGGTATGAAGGTGGAGCGCAGACAGATTCCTGAGGACGAGCTCGATACATTCGAGGAGGCTGGTGCCTGCGGAACTGCTGCGGTAATCAGTCCTATCAGCTATATCGACGACCTCGATACAGGCAAGCGCTATAACTTTGGCGATAAACCTGGTCCTATCTCCAAGCACCTGTACGACACCCTCCGTGGTATTCAGTATGGCACCATCGAGGACAAGCATGGCTGGACCACAGTTGTAATCGAATGACATTCCTTATTTGTAAAAGTTAAGGAGTTATCGTATGTTCAGGAGTTAAAGGAGTTATCGCTCCCTTCGGTCGCTGAGGAGTTAAGACAACAGCTTTTGTGGACTTGAGATTAAACATTGCCCTCCAAGGCATTTGTCTTAACTCCTTAACTCCTTTAACTCCTTAACTCCTTTAACTCCTTTAACTTCCTTAATTGCAAAAGTTAAGGGCACTCATGTCAGATAAGTCTGGCAAGAGTGCCCTTTTTTCATAAAAAATCTGTAACTTTGCACGCAAAAACAACAAAGACATATACATGAGCAAAGGAAAATTAGCAAAGTTTGCAGACATGGAGGCATTCCAGAATGTCTTCCAGTACCCTTATAGTGTGGTAGACGACGTGCCTTTCGAGATGAAGGGCAAATGGCGTGAGATGTATTTCCACAACGACAATCCCATCGTTCTCGAGTTGGGATGTGGTAAGGGCGAATATACCGTAGAACTTGCCAAACTCTATCCCGAGATGAACTTCATCGGAGTAGACATCAAGGGCGCCCGTATGTGGACTGGAGCCAAGAAAGCCATTGAGGAAGGACAGAAGAACGTGGCTTTCCTGCGTACCAACATTGAGATCATCGACCGCTTCTTCGTCCAGGACGAGGTGCAGGAGATATGGCTTACCTTCAGCGACCCACAGATGAAGAATCCTCGCAAGCGTCTTACCTCCACTTATTTCATGAACCGTTATCGCCACTTCCTCGTGGATGGCGGCATCATCCATCTCAAGACAGATTCCAATTTCCTCTTCACCTATACCACCTATATGGTGCAGGAGAATCATCTGCCTGTGGTCTTCCGTACCGAAGACCTCTATCATCATGAGGGCATCGACGACGTGACACGCAAGATTCTCTCCATCCAGACTTACTATGAGAGTATGTGGATAGAGCGCGGACTCAGCATCAAGTACATGAAGTTTGAGTTGCCACGTCAGGGCGAGCTGGTGGAGCCCGACAAGGAGATTCCTCTCGACGATTATCGCAGCTATCGTCGTGACAAGCGCACACCCAAGGAAACAGGCAAATAGCCTTTCCCTTAGAACTTCCGTACATACTCAACTTGAGCCCCTTATAAACGAAATGACCATGACCGAGATTGCTCTCCGGTCATGGTCATTTGCAGTTTGTAGGAGTGGCTTGTCACCACTCGTTGTGTTGTCAGAACGCTATTTTCTGTCCCTTGTTGGTGATGTAGACGCGTCCCTTCTGTGGGGTTTGAATCTTTCTTCCTTCAAGGTCGTAGAACTCAGTGTTCTCGTTCTCATCCTCTATGGTGACACCATGGATTCCTGAAGCCTCTGTTACGGTGATCTTGATGAAGGCACTCAGGTTGCTTCCGTCCTTTGTCGTAGCCGTAATCTTGACTGTACCAGTGCTGATGGCTTTCAGAATGCCATTCTCGTCTATGGTTGCCACGTCGGTATTCTCACTCTTCCAGGTTACTTCGCTCATGGTGGTGTTCTTCGGAGTGAGTACAGCATTCAGCAGCAGATAATCGCCCACGGCAACCGTCTTCTTTGATGCACGCACGTCGATGTCGCTTGCCAGGATATTCACATCGCATGGTATGGTGATCTCACTGCTCAGATTAGAACCATCCAGTGTCACGACTCTTACCACGACATCACCCTTGCCTCCCTTGGCTGTCAGCAATCCGCTCTGGCTGATGGAAGCATATTCGCCTCCGCTGACGATACTCCAGCTTACCTTGTTGAATGTGACGTAAGTAGGCAAAATCGTAGCTACCATGTGGAGCTGTTGTTGGCTGTTGCTCAGCTTGGCGATGCTTTCTACTGTTCCTGCATAGAGGGTTGTTGCCTGTGTGGTAGGCATGGCTTCCTCTGACGAGATGACATTTGAGGAAACATCTTCTGATGCCGCCACTCTGTCCATACCCTTGGCACCTGCCGAGGTGTTGGTCTCAAACTTCACGGCATAGTAGGAAACGCCTGCCGGTGCATCATAGTCGGTAAAGTTCTGCTGGCTGCCCGAAATGGTGGCAATGGCCTTCAGGTTCTTCTCCGACGAGCCTCTCATGATGATGTAGCTCGTCACCTCCAAGCCCTCGTAGGCATTCCACATCAGGTTGTTGCCCTTCTTGTCGGCAGTCTTGTTGATCATGACATGCAGTGGGTTGTGAGCAGCAGAGTAGTCGCTGTGCTGCATCTCGTTCTCTGCGATGAGGCGTATGCGATAACGCTGAGGCTGAACTCGGTTGTCGCTGGTCAAGTCTACATAGGTGGCATTTCCTACAGGCACGATGTCGAGCACCTCAAACTGGTTCAGACGATTGGTCTCTCGGCTCACTTCCACCTTGCTTACCATGCTTGGCACGTCGGTACTCCAGTTTACCTGATAGTACTTACCGTTCGACTCCACGCTCTTGATCTCGGCTGCAGGCATGGTCTCGTCTATAACCATAGTCTTGAACTGTTCTGAAAGAGTGAGGTCTTTTTCTATCTTGACGTATGGTTGTAGGGATTGTTCGCCCACCTCCTTGAATACGATGGTGGCGATGGTGTCGCCCTTCTCGAAGGTGGCCTTGTAAGCCTCGCTCTCCTTGAAACCGAAGTCATCATATTTTCCTGTCTGGAAGCTCTTTGGCACCCTGACAGTCAATGGAGTGTTGAGCATCACTCGATCTGGCAAGTTGATAGTCAAATCGGGTGAAAGCTTGACGTTCACCATCTTGGTTATCACGTCGTTGCCATCCTTGAAGGTGATAGTCTTCACACCTGGAGTCTTCCACTTGAGGCGGAATATGCCTCCGTCGCTGTGCTGTAGGACGGTGCCGCCTTCTCCTGGGTCGATAGTGAAGGCATTGCCTGAGACGTTGGTGCACTTGCCATAATAAGCCAATCCTGTATAATGCTCATTATCGTCTATCATGATCATCTTCTCTGCGTTGTAGGTCACCTCCACCGGCTTGGTCATAGCTGAGTGCTCACCCATGAGGTCAATGGCTTGTACCTGCAACTCGTAGGTCGTTCCGTTCACCAAGGCTGTCTTAGGCACGATGAGCTGTGTTGCCTTGCGATAGTAAAGGCCCGAGCAAATAGCAGCCTCGTCGCTCAGTCCGTTCATCGGAGAGAGCACAAAGGCATTCTCGCCAGTCTTGCCTTTTATCTTCAGGCTCACGTTATAGCGCATCTGCATCCATGGAGTATGGTCGTCAGTAGCATCGTCCCACTTCAGCAACAAGCCCTCTGGAACAGATGTTGCAGTTACATGGGTAGGAACAGAAGGTGCCTCGTTCTTGATGCTCGACTTGTAACCGTTAGGATAAGCGCCTGGGGTAAGAGGCTGCCAGTGGTATTCGTCGATGGATTTAAGACCATCAACAGATCTATAATCGGAATCGGGAACTGTTTCGTATTGAGCCTTTTGGAATGAGAAATCTTTATCCATTAGCAAGACGAAACTATTATCGACTATGATGTCAAGGTATCCATTGTTAGAAAAATCGACGAATTTGAAGCTTGGCTTGCTTCCTCCAGCATAGAACGTACACTCTTTCAATGGGATAACAACTGTTTCCTTGCAAGGCCACTCGCTCATCGGTTTTCCTTTCACAATCACCAAGTTATAATAGCTTTGTCCTTCGGGATGGTCTAAGAAGTAACCATCGACATAGCCATCGTTATTGAAGTCTTCGAAGCCTACCATATTATAACTTCTCTCGTTTTCATAGAAAACAGTTCCGGCAGGATTGAACTGGTTGTTTTCTCCTGCAACCTTGAAAAACACCTTGGTCTGTGCTTTTTGGATAGAATTATCTATTTCGTTTTTCCAAATATCCAAGCCACCATCACGGTTGAAATCGAAAAGACCGTCGTATGAGTATATGTTTAACTGCTCAGCTATAATATCATTTAATTTGGAGAACTTGCGTTCGTCTCCATTATTTGCATACAAAGAGAGGCTATTAACCAAAAAGTTCAATTTGCCGTCATTATTAAAATCAATATTCGCAATTAAAGGTGAATAACCAAAGTCGAAATCGAAGGTCTCTGTATCATACTCGAATGAGCTATCTTCTTCGCCACTATTGGTAAAAAGATTTCCCTTGCTGTGTGGATAATAGAAGTCTGGATATCCATCATGGTTGAAGTCGGCTATGAAGAAATCGTAAGAACTACCTCCTAAGTCGCTATTCCAAGTCTTTCTTACTTTACTGTATGTTTCATTCTTATATTCAAAGAAGCCTCCTTCTTGTTCTGTAGAGCCTAAAACCTCCACATTTCCATCTTGGTTAATATCTAAGAACTTAATTGGGGCAACAAGATAAGTTATGAAAGGGAGATCGCCTTTTTTTGAAGGAATCAATGTTACAACTCGTGGTTCTGACTTATACATCAGATTCCCCAAAGTCATATTTACCGTAACATTCAGCTCGCCACCTCTGTTAAACACGACATCAACGATACTTCCATTATCATTTTGTGAGATAATAGTTCCATTGCTGATGTTCCACTCGTAAGTGGCGTTGATGTTAGGATTCTGCACGGTCATAGTGATGGTGTCGGATGTGCAATAACCATCAGACAACTTGTTGATGACAGGAAGAGCAGTCTTGTGGTCATAGACGAATTCATCGCTCCAAGGTCCACCGAGTCCACTTGCATCTATGGCTTGAATGGCGATATAATATTTGCCTTCGCACAGATTGCCAGTGTCAAACATGTATTTGAGGGCACGGCCCATGTTGCCGTCTTCCAAGACACGACGAGTGCCGTCGGCATTCGACTTGCCGAAGTAAATGTCTCCCTTACCGCTCTCGCTACCAATGCGTAGCTCGTAAGTCAAATCGCAAGCTGATGTCTCTGCGTCCTTGCCACGAGTCCATGAAATCTTGAGCTTGCCTGCGTCTGCGTAGGCTACGGCAGAAGGCTTCTCCATCTTCTCAGGACGAGTGTTGACCTTGCAGTTTGGCACGGCATCGTATATGGTATAACTTGGTATACTGTTTAAGTAAACCGTTTTGCTATTGTATACCATTTCCATGATTCCATCATTGTTGACATCACCTATCGTTCTTAAAGAGGCAGGAAGCTCCGTTTCTGCAACGCTCCATTTATTGTTCAGTTTGAGGAGTACGGTTTTATAGGTTCCTTTATTTACAGCAAGAATCTCATACAGTCCATCGCCATCGTAGTCATTGCAGGCTTGGCATGTATAAGTGCCGTCAAGGTTGGTGTCCTTTGGCTTGAACACACCATTTCCGTCGTTGCGATAGAATTGGAAAATGGTATAGTCGCTGCCAGGGATAACAAAGAGAATGTCTACATCTCCGTCTTTGTCGAAGTCGCCAAAGAAGGTGTTGCTGATGGCGGTATTCTTAAGCAATGTCTTTACCTGCATGTCGCTGTTCTCTGCCATGCTGAGGTAGAGGTCCACTTGCTTGTTGCCAAAGTCGATAAAGTCGAGAAGACCGTTGCCAGTCAGGTCGGAAGAATAGATAGTTCCTTTGTGAGGACTCTTAAAGAACTTGTTTCCACCTAAATTATAATAGATGTTGGTGCCGTCATACAGATCAGTCATACCATCGCCATTGATATCTGCGGCAGAAACATAACCTGTTTGTGCAGCCATGGCGCGTGTGGCTTTCCCGTTATTGGTTATTACTTGCTTGGCTTGAGATGTTTCCGAAGTAATGTTGTCATACTCTTGCCAGTCATTCCAGTCTGGAGCAGGTTTGGCTTCAACAAACATACCTTGTCCAGGATAACCAATGCCAGTAGCTGTTTGTGTGCTACTACCTGGCTTGTCTATTGTTCCAGAGTTAGGAGTATAGTCATCCAGCATCATAGATTTGACGATCGTTGTGTCTGAGGTGACATATATCTTGTCTGCTACGAAAGTTCCGTCCGCTGCCATACGATAAATGTCGATAGCACCATCTTCTTCTGTAAGTTGGGTATTTGAACTATTATATTTGGATGGTACAAACGAGATGATTTCTTTGCGCCCGTCACCATTAATGTCGGCAATGGTAATGTTGGAATTAGTTATTTTCTCTGTTTTGGATATAATCTTATTTTGTGCATAACTATAAATATAGTTTGGTAAAACTAACTCATTATAAGGGTCATAGTCTCTGTTTATCAAAAGCGGCATTCCTTCTTTGTCATACATACCCATTTTGATGCCTTTAAAACCATAATCTAAAGTTCCAAATTTTGCGACGGTTGATTCTTGGTTATACCCATAATTTCCTTCTAATCTTATTATATCACCATTGATAGATGTTACAAAGAGCGGGAATATACAAAAATCTTGCATTTCTTTGGTTCTATAATAGCCGAAAAAATCCATTTCCCCATTTCCTGTAACGTCATAGTACGCTTCGGGACAATAGCCTGTGTAATTTGTGGATTGCAAGGTATACGTAGGGTGTACTGAAGAATGACAAGCCCATCGCTTGCCATCCGTAATCTTTCCATAGTTACCATCTATTGTGATCTTCTCAAATAAACTGTCTGGTACGTGCGCAGTTACTCCTGGGGCGTAGCTGTCATTAAATAAGGCACCAGCGTAGCAATTTGAGAAATAAATATTCTTGACGTTTGTCTTGTTGCTGAATTTGCTGCTATAGACACCGGTTACTGGGTATGTAACTTCATGATGTGTGACAGTAGATGGGAAGTGCAAGTTGTCTTCATCTGGAATGTCGTAAATTATTGCGTATGGAGTGTCCGCATTAGGATGTATCTCAAAGGTGAATCCGTTTTCATCATAATAGTAATACTCTCCATTGAATCCCCAACGAGTCCCATCTGTAATCAGATAATAATAATATTTGGCTTTGGAAGCGAATAAATTCAATGCGTCTTCATACAAACTATCAGGAACGTGAATGTTGACAATCGATTTTATGCCAAAGCGTCCATCAAACTCCAGTTCGCCAGTTTGGGCATTTGTGGGCAAAACTCTTGTGAAATAGATGTCTTTTACATTATCGCTTTTTATTTTAGAACGAATTTTAGTTACGGGATAAACAACTCCGTTATATGTAACGTCTGCTGGTATTCTGACAGTTTCTGTGTTAGGAATACTTAGTAGCCTTGCATATTTTTTTGTATAATCTCTAATTTCGTACTCGTATCCGTCTACACTGTAGCTATAAGTTTCCGCCCAACCCATTCCTTGCCACAGCCCAAGAAGACAGACGAGCATAAGCGTCCTATGCCAGGCACGTGCTTTAAAGTGAAATAATTGTTTCATTTCCTACGAATAATAAAAAAGGCGTGCAACCGTTCGTGGCTTGTTAAACTTCAGGTTACCGCCAAGTGACCTCGTACACCAACAAGCACAGAACGGCTCACGCCAAAGAAGCATGAACCTTCTATCTGCTTGTTCTCGGGTGTACGAAAATTGGCGGTATTCGAAGTTTGAGAACAAGAGCTAAAAGCTCAATATCTTAATATCTTAATTTTCCTATAGAACGGTGACGCTTCGGTTAGAATTCTTGTTATCTGTATCCCAGAGTGCTTAAAGTGCATGAAATGTATTCCGACATGTACTTTGCAAGATGCGTGGGATAGGGTAGCAAACCCGATGTTGCGTCGTAATTCTTGATGTCTGTTTCTTAATCTAATTTTGGTTTATACTTAGACTTGGCTCCTTGATGAACTCATGGCGCCCGAGTCCCTTATCGTTGCAAATTTATGAAAAATATTCTGTTCTTCCTAATTTTTTCGTAAAAAGATGTCTGTTTTTTCTAAAATTAGTAAGAATAGTGGTGCTGTGCTTCCTGCATCAGCAAGAAATCAATGCAGTTGATGCTCTGCAAAGGAAAGAAGGATGACAATAGCAATGGTCGTATGAATGAATTTCTCCCAACGAAGAACGTTTCATGGTACAAAGTTTGGTGATTACGTGGAAAAAACGTATATTTGCGGCAGGAAACCATTTTTTTATTACGGAGGAACGTGTATGGATAAAATAAGATATATAAATATGTGTATTGTTGAATTCGGGCGAAAGTTCGGAATGCCAGCAAGCATGTCTTTCAATTACTTGAAGGAGCATAAGGCTTTGGCGTTTCTTGATGAATGTTATGCTGCCGAACACACCCTTTCATTGGAAGATGCTTTAGAAGATATACAAACCATTAGCAGAAGATACGGAGGAACCATCTGATGAAACTGTACCATGGAACTAACATTGATTTCTTCGAAATAGATTTCAAAAAATGTAAACCTAACAAGGACTTTGGATGTGGATTCTATCTGACTGATATTAAGCAACAAGCAGTAGATATGGCAATCAGGCGCGCAAAATTCGAAGAAAAAGGCTCTCCTGTAGTACAAGAATATGAATTTGACGAAAGTCTTCTCACGTCAGATGAGTTGAGGGTTAAAATCTTTGACGGAATATCCAACGACTGGGCACAATTTATTGTTGCTAATAGAAATGCAAAAGGCAAGAGAATACACAATTACGATGTTGTGGTTGGTCCTATTGCTGACGATGGAGTTGTTTTTCAAATCAATTTGTTTATGATGCATTTCATAACCATCGAAGAACTTGTAAAACGATTGGAGTTTAAGAAGTTAAACAGCCAATATTTTTTTGGAACAGAACTGGCAATTTCAAAACTGAAAAGATTATGAAGCAATATAATAATGAAATAGAGTTTATTATAAATTGTGATGTAGAAAAGATCGTTTCCCTTCTGCAAGAAGACTATGGTATGACTATCCTTGATGCTTTCGATACCATTTATAATTCCAAAATCTACAAAAAACTCATAGATACAGAAACTGGGTTGTATATTCAAAGTCCTCTCTATATTTACGAATACCTGAAAGAAGAAATAGGTGAGCCCAAAATGGCTCTTACCACCACAACCTAACGAGCGGATGCAGTATATAATATAATGTACGCGTGCGAAGCCGAAGATGCCGAACAGGGTGCTTCTCGTGATCTTATTCCCACAGATTTCACAGATTGACACAGATTTGTTTCTTGCCTTAAAGAACTTTGTGCCATTATGTGAAATCTGTGGGCATTTTTTTTGTGTGCCGGATGTGAACAGATAACGCTCCCTCGCTTTATTCTTTATCTGTCCAGATCTTGTGGCTTCCTCTGCCGGTGTAATCGAAGGGAGCATCGGGACCTGTGGTCAACTTCTTGAGTTCCAGCGAGGCTGTGGTGCGGCTTAGGTTGTTGATGTCGGCGTAATCCTGCAGGGTGAAGAAGACATGCTCCTTGATCCAATCCTTGCCTCGTTGGATACGCTCTTCGAGGGTGTATTTCTTCTTGTAGAGTCGGGTCACACCTCCTGGCTCTCGCTCTAAGTCTATTTCTTGGTTGACGTATTTCACCAGTTCGGAGTCAGACTTGAAGTTCACGTCCTTCACCTTCACCTTGCGATAGAGCATCTTGTCGTCATCGCTCGTTAGCTCCTTTGGCTTCTCGTCGTCGAAGTCTAATGACAGCGAGAAGGTGCCGAGGCCATCCAACTTTACGGTGTAGCCCATGGATAGCATCTCGCCCAAGTAGTCTGCGATGTCGGTCAGCACAGCCGTGGTGACGCTTGGTGAAATGGCACGGTTGCGGAAGTGCATCTTTTCTATGAACTCCTTGGTGTTCAACTGGCGGTTGACAACCAACTTGGGATAGACTCTCTTCTTGCCTTTGTTCTGCATGTCGGGCATCTCTTGCAATTTATATATAGCCATAGTATAAAAAAGTTTTTAGTTCTCTATGAATTTGTTCTCGAATCACTATAAAAATCTCCGTTCCGTGATACGGAACCGCCATTCCGTGACACGGAACGGCCATTCCGAAGTTCGGAACGCACATTCCGTGTCACGGAACGGAGATTTTCTCAAGGCAAAGATACACTTTCTATAGTATAACTGCAAGATTTCTGCAATATATCTTGATTTTTCTATAGGAATTTAACGTTTCGTTGCAGACGTGCCGGCACTTACATCTTGTTGACTGTCGGTATGGCATAATACTCACGGTCGACATCAAAGTCGAGAACCCATTGGTCGAGGATTACGGAGTCGTCGAGAGCGGTGATGTCAATGGTATGGTCGCCCTTCTCGAGAGTGATAAAGATGCTCTTCAAGGTCTGTCCGCGCCAGATGTCGCTCTTCCATAAAGAAGAGTTGTAGTCATCGTGCAGCGATATGACTACAGGTTCGCCCTGGTCGATGCGGATGCTTACCTGTTGGCTGCCTTTGTTGCCCGCATAGTCGGGCAGAGAAGCAAGGGTGAAGCGGGCGTCGCCTCCCTTCAGTATGCTGAAGGTGTAGTGGAGGGTCGACTCCTTGGGCAACAGGACACACTGGTTGCTATGGCCCGACAGGGGAAGGAGCGTGGCGGGCTGTTTGCCCGATGTGCTGTTCCATTCGTATGCATTCTTGGCGATGATGTCGTTGCTCATGGCACGCAGAGGCCGCAAGTCGGTCTCGCGGTCAAAGGCTTCCTGCTTGTATTGACTTATTTGCTCGTTGCTCAGACGGCCAGGCAACTGTGGCATCTGTAAGGCTCCGTCGTTGGGGTCGATGATGTTGCGCCATTTCCCTTTCCCTATGCTGCAGTAGTGCTGCACCAAAGCCTTGAGCTGCTGATAGGCGTCAAGGCTGAGGGCTGCTGCCGCCTTGGCTTCATCGTCCTTGTCGAACAGGCCCGGGCGGGCAATATGGCGTGCTTCCTGTGCCTCCAACTCCTTTTCGGCAATGAGGGCTGCCGAGAAGACGGGGTATTTCACCAGTTGGAAATAGGTATCGCTCAACTCATTGGGCACAGAGCGCTCTATGCCAGTCACCTTGGCCTTGAGCTGGTCGTAGGCATAGAGGTAACGTTCCAGTTCGTTGCCAAACTCGCCGGAGTGGAACTCCATGTTGCCGAATGGCATAATCATGTATTCGGGCTGGCGGATGGAGGTGAGTCTGTAGTACTCCTTCATGATGGGCAGGAGATGACGGCCCAGGTTGCTGCCCAGTTGAGATGAGAGCCATGACTGAAGATGCTTGGTGAGGGTGGAGGCGGAAACACTCTTGCGGTTCCATGCCATGTCCATAACGAGCTGCAGCTGATAGGCTGCACTCTTGGGGTCGTACACATTGGCGATGCAGGCTTCGTGTTTCGTGCTCATTTCCTGCACGATGACGCCGGGGGCGCTGCTTCTCAGCCACAGCTGGGGATTGCTCCACAGTATTTTGATGTCGCTGATGGTGTGTTTGTGCTTTTTGTGCTTCTTGCCCTGTGCCTGCAGCACCTTGTGCCCTGAGCCTATGATGATGTCGAAACTGTCTGTGACAGCCTTGTCGTAGAGTACTTCGTGATGAGAGCTCTCCTGCCACAGGGTGTTGGCACGCAGTCGCAACATTAGGCGGGCGATGCTGCTGAAGTTCCGGCTGCTCATCCATCGTGAGGAGTTGAGGGCAAGTCCACGATACTCGGTATCAGGTATTTGCAGACTCTCGTATCCCTGTTGTGTGCCTATGGTGCTCTGCTTATGGGGCTTGGCGTCATTCCAGTCGGTCCATGGCGATACGCCTGCCATGCGCGAGAGTTCCAATATGCCGTAGGCTGTGCCGCGGGCATCGCTTCCCACCACAATGAGCTTGCCGTTGCGGGTGGCTATATAGAAGGATTCCTTCTTGGTGATGAAGTGATGGATGGGGAGATTGTACTTCTCGAGTATGGCGAACTCCTTGTTGCTGAGCTGGTCCATCTGGAATATCTGCAGGGGTGCATTGGCTTTCTCCTTGGCAGCCCTGCCAGTAATGGTCTGCATGTCGTGGGCGAAGAGCTGCAGGGCTATCTTCACCACGTCGGAAGTCTTGGCATTGACAGAATAACTGACCTGCGAATTGCCGTCAGTCCAGAATACTTGTCGGGCAGCCTCGGCTGCCTGAGTATTGAGGGGTGTGCCGCACAGGGTAATGGCGGCTATGATGAGGGTTGTTATGGTTTGTATTTTGCGTTTCATTCTTGCAAAGTTACACAAAACCGGGAAATATCCGTCATTCTCTGGTCATTAACTGCAATAATTTAGTTTTTATTTGCTTATTCGTGATTTAATGCGTAATTTTGCAGCAAAAATACAGAGAAAGAAATGACATTATATCCTAAGTTGATTATGGACGCCCTGGCAACAGTGGTGTATCCTGGCACCAAGAAGAACTTGGTGGAAAGCGGAATGGTGGCAGATCAGCCTGCCATCGACGGAATGAAGGTGAAGGTGATATTGGAGTTTCCTCGTAATACCGATCCATTCCTGAAGAGTACGGTAAAGGCTGCCGAGGCTGCCATACATTATCATATATCGAAGGACGTAGAGGTGGAGATCGTCACCGAGTTCAAGTCGGCTCCACGTCCTGAGGTGGGAAAGATGCTGCCACAGGTAAAGAATATCATCGCCGTAAGCTCGGGCAAGGGCGGTGTGGGTAAGAGTACAGTCTCTGCCAATCTCGCCATCGCCCTGGCGAAGTTGGGCTATAAGGTGGGTCTGCTCGATACCGATATCTTCGGTCCTTCTATGCCCAAGATGTTTGGTGTGGAGGATGCACGTCCTTACTCGGTACACAAGGAGGGACGCGACCTCATCGAACCTATCGAGAAATATGGTGTCAAATTGCTCAGCATCGGCTTCTTTGTAAGCCCTACCACAGCTACCCTTTTCACCACTCATCTGATGTATCACCTCTCGCTTCATCCGACACTTCGCACATGCAG
>ENA-OPBL01002303-OPBL01002303.1-human-gut-metagenome-genome-assembly--contig:-NODE-2303-length-14452-cov-2.395221_pt1 | contig 14452 bp, 12 predicted proteins | sample MGYA00241073_ERZ501461 | MGnify/ENA primary metagenome ERZ501461 (study PRJEB25962, sample SAMEA2042630) | human gut metagenome | biome: human gut; feature: human-associated habitat; material: faeces... | reverse complement strand
AAAATGTCAGAATATTACTTGTAAATAATGGCAAAGGTATGGAATTTCGTAACTATACACATCCAGCCTCACGTTTTAGCGATGTACTTGTGGACCAGTATATGGATGGTGCTGGGCATTTTGGACAGAAGTCAATATCGTTGGTACGTCATTACGCTGAAGATTTAGGATATGAATATCTAACAGCTTCCTGTAAAGTAAGTTTTAGTAAAAATGTAGAACGTTTTCTTATTCCTGAGATTACAGATAAACCTATGATTTTTGAGGTTTTTACAGAACAAGTTGATGAGAATGAGGCTTTGTATACAATACGTAATTTAGAAAAGTCTACAGATAAGATTATGGAAAGTATAGCAAAGAAATTAATTGTCAATGTAGCAGGGGAAGAGGGATTTGAAAAAGTGAAAAAAATAATTAGAGGTAGATAATAATGAAAATTGGTATATTGACATTTTATCGTGTAGCTAATTTTGGAGCTAATTTGCAGGCGTTATCTACTTATAGTTACCTATGTAAACATGGACACGAGGTAGTATTTCTTGAATATGTATCTTTTCAAACAGTATGGTTAAGATTAGTCTCATATTACAAGAACTTTATAAAGCCAAAACGTAGCTATTTGCAGTTGGCAGAACATTTTAAGTTTATTGATAATAATATGAAAGAGCAAATACCACATTTGCTAACTGCTGACCGAGTAAGGAATGCTATAAAAAAACATGGAATTGATGCTGTGATAATAGGTTCTGATGCAGTTGTACAGAATTGGCCGTTATTTTCAACATTAAAGTTAGGTAAACGGCGTCCATATTGGATTGAGCCATTGCCTTCAGAACGTCGTTACCCCAATCCTTTTTGGGGGTATGGTTTTTCTGATATCATACCTACGGCTATGATGTCTGTGTCATCACAGAATAGTAAATATCAGAAATTTAGTAGGTATATGCTTAAGCGCATGGGCAAAAGTTTGAAAAGACTGAAATATATTTCGGTGCGTGATGCTTGGACCAAGGACATGATGCTTGCTGCAGGACCTGAACTTTCAATTGACATCACTCCAGATCCTGTTTTTGCTCTTAATCAAAATGTAGGAGAAAAGATACCTTTGGAAGAGGATATTCGTAATCGTTTTGTTCTTCCCGATAAATATGTATTGATAGGGATGCGAACTCAGATCTTGTCTATACCTTTTCTTGAAGCTCTAAATGACGCTATGCGGATAGAAGGTAAAGAGTGTGTTGCTTTCCCTATAGATGGAGCAATGGCATTCAGTCATCCATTTAAACACTCAATATCTATACCACTTTCTCCACTTGATTGGTATGCTTTGATTAAATATTCAGCAGGATATATAGGAAGCAATATGCACCCTATCGTATCTAGTTTGGCGAATGGTGTTCCTTGTTATAGTTTAGATAATTGGGGAAGTACAAATTTCTGGGGAAAAAAGGAAAATAATGCTAGTAGCAAAGTTTTTGATATTTTGAAACAATACGGGTTGGAGAATAATTGGGCTCAAATAGAAAATAATGTATGTAATGTTACTGTTAATGAAATAGTTAAGAGACTAAAAGAATATCCAATTGAACAGGTTATTACAATTTCAAAGGTAAGATATGCAAAATATGAAAAAATGATGCAGGATATTATTGAATCTCTGTTTGGCAGATAAGTATATTCAAAATCTTTTGAATATTAAGAATGAAAAGTTACAATACTCTTAGAATCATAAAGAAAGCTATTACTATATATATGCTATTTTGCATAGTTATAGAATGCATAGCTTTTCCTGCTCTTGAAAATCTGTTTGGTTGTGTGGTACTACTATATGGGTGGCTATTTATAAGTCGGACAGTATTGAAAGTAGATTTTTTATATCATTATTTTATACCTTTTGTTGCGATTTTCTTTTATGGAATTTGCTTTTTTGCTTTACCATTAGGCGTAACATTGATAGAAGGTAAACCTATAACTTTCCGTTTTAATGTACCCTATATTACGTTTTTCAATTTAATGCTGAATGTGACAACTATTGTATTGGCGTTTCATACTTGTCGACGGATATATAAAGAAGGGTGGCTTTTAGGTATATGGAAAAAACTTGGATATTTTAAAGTTCCTACAGAAGCTCAAATATGGGCTATGGCCGGTGCGGGCATTTTTGCCTTACTATACAATATAACTATTCAAGGGACTGATATGATGGACGCAGAGAATAAAGGTGCTTGGGGACAAATTATGAATCAAATGACTAAGTTTGCAATACTTCCAATCGCTATGCTTTTTCCCAAATATTATGGTCGGAAGAATACCGCGATTCCTCGTACTTCATTGATTGTCTACTTTTCTTTTATCATTTTTTTAGCAATTGTTACTACTAAAAGAACATTGATGTTTACCGGCATAGTCTCATGGGGGCTTATGGCTTTCTTGGTCGTTTTACTTGAAAACAAAAAATTATTTAAGACAAAAACAAATATTCTGATAATTATTGGATTATATTTGGTGACAGGGCCTGTTGCAGACTTGGCTACGGCTATGATATTGAATAGGCAATCAGCTTATTCAAGCAAAGCAGGGGAAACATTTACCAATATTTGGAAGTTGTATTCTGATAAAGAGAAATTGCATAATGCTTATAACATGGCATCTTTGTCTAATTCTGATAATGGAGGAGATAATTTCTATGCTTGGAGTGAATATTATGTAGACAATATTTTATTGGACAGAATATGTAATCTTCGTACTCAAGACTTGACATTGGATTATGCCACTAAATTAGGGTATGACAATTCAAAGATGCACAGATATGCTGAAAATTTCCTCATGTTTCAAATACCTACGCCTATTTTGGATATTTTCGGGTATACAACTAATAAATTTGATAGCAACTACACACCTGGTGATTTACTCTCTACAGAAGGGCTTGGTCTCAAGAATATGTATAAAGGGTTTCGTGTCGCAGGCGATTCAGGTATAGGGCTTTATTGGATGGGATATTCTTATTATATTTTCGCGTTCTTTATATACGTTTTAGTTTTCTACTTTTTTTCTTCATTGGTTTCTACGAAGTTACAATTTATTATTCCTATTCCCATTATAATAGCTTTGTTGAAATATATGACCTATTTTAATAATTCTACAGGCATCTTTAAAAGTTTGAATCTCATACTTAGAAATGGAATGCAGGATATTTTATTGTATGTAATATTGTTTGGTGTAATTCGTTTAATAATTAGACAAAAATAAGTTGTGATAAATGCATTGTAAAATGAAATATGGAATAATACAACCAACATATGCTCTTACAAATAATAGTGGTGTAATGGTACAATGTAAAATGTGGGCAGAGGGATTAAGAAAATTGGGGCATGAGGTCTTGTTAATAAACTTCTGGGATAAAAATGAATGGAAAAGTTTTGATGCGATTATTGTAGTCAGTTTTTCATTGGGATTAAGGATCTTGATTAAGGACTTGTTTAAAAATAACGCCAACTTGGTTATGGCTCCTATTATTGACCCTAGCATACCAGCTTGGCGTTATAAGTTTTATTGTAAGTGGTGGGGAAATCAGAAATATTTAGGATTGACATCTCGTTTTCATGACTTATGGTTGTCTAAAGACTGGTTTAAACTTTGGTTAGTTCGTTCTGAAGAAGAACGTCACTATACTAATTACTGTTTAGAACGTTCACAAAAGATAATTAAAAAAGTTCCATTACATTTTCGTATTCCGCCTATAGAAGAGATGCCGCTTAAAGAAAATTTCTGTTTTCATGCTAGTCGATTGGCTTCAACTAATAAAAATGTTCCTCGTCTTATTGAAGCTGCAAAGAAGTATGGTTTTAATTTGAAATTAGCAGGTTATCTTCACGGAGTATTAGAAAAGAATTGGCTTGAAACTTTAATAGGTGATGCAGAAAATATAGAATATGTTGGTGAAGTATCTGAGAAGGAGTTATGGAATTTATATAAGCATGCTAAAGTTTTTGCTTTGCCGTCACTTCAAGAGGGGGTTGGAATGGTAGCATTAGAAGCAGCAGCATATGGATGTGAAATAGTATTAACTAACTATGGTGCCCCTAAAGAATATTATGGGGGGCGGGCAATATTGGTGAATCCTATGAATGTTGATGAAATAGGTGAAGCTATAATGACTGCAATGAATAGAGGTTATGCTCAACCAGAACTGATGTACTATATGAATGAAAACTATAGTGAAAAGGCCTGCTGTCAATTGCTTGATAAATATATTCAGGAGGCTATATCTTTAAAATAGTCGGAATATACGTCTTATGTGAAGTTTTATGTTAGTTGTAATTTTATTCCAATAAGAATGAACAAACCTTCTATTTCAATAATTGTTCCCTGTTATAATGTTGAAGAATTCCTTAATGAAACCATTGAATGTATTCTAAATCAAACTTACCAGGATTGGGAACTACTACTGGTAAACGATGGTTCTAAAGACTTTACTCCGCAAATATGCGATGAATATGCAAACAAAGATAAACGAATTAAAGTAATTCATAAAGAGAATGGCGGACTTGTGTCAGCACGCAATGCTGGATATGATGCAGCAATAGGTGATTGGCATATGTATTTAGATGGTGATGACTGGATAGACATAAATACTTGTGAGAAATTGATGTTCTATCTTTCTAGGCATACGGATGTGGATATAGTATTTTGGAAATGTATTCAGGAGTTAGGTGATATCTCCATTAAAGGAAAATGGGAATGGATATGTTCGGAGCAAGAGCATATTTACATAGATGATGAGTGCCATGATTTAGCCAGACATACTCTTATCTACAAAAGTGGTATTGCAACAGCTTACTGTAAACTGATACGAGCAGATTATGCGAAAAGGAATGGGATAAGACATAATGATCGTCTGAAACAAGGAGCCGAAGGACTAGAGTTCTCTTTACGTTCATTTTATCATGCAAAGAAAGTTCTTTTTGTTAATGAATATTTTAATCATTATAGATATAATCCTAACTCAATATCTAAGAAGGTTGATGAAAAAAATACTGGATATTTGGTAGACTGCTTTCATGTAATTCAGGAAAATATTGAAACATTTCCAGACAAAAAAGTATTTATCGAACCGTTATACCAAAGAGTGGCTTATGTGGTTATAGCTATAGCAATGAGTACTTACTTCCATCCTGATAATAAGGATTCTGTGTTTAAGAAGATAAACAAGTTTGCAAAGGTTATTAAAGAGAACGATTTATTCTCGACATCTATTGCTAAATGCACTACTACAGGAATGGATAAACAACGTAAATTGACACTAACTTTTATTAGACTACATATATATATTATGCTTCCATTTATTGGCTGGTTAAAACAATATTGTCTAAAAAAAGGAAAATATAATTATTGATATATCAGTATGACTAATAAAAAACTAGCTCTTGTCACTTGCTATTTTCAACCCAATTATGGGAGTCAGTTGCAGGCATATGCTACCCAGTTACTATTTGATAAGATGAAAGTAGAAAATGTAACAATCTGCATAGATGGGTTGCAAAGTGAGATTAATAAAGCGAAATATCGTTATTTCTTGAGCAGAATATGGGATATTAATACAGTAAAAGATAAGTGGGCAACGGTGAAAAAAATGACAGCTATCTATACTAAGGGGAAGGAATATCGGGATAGCATGGCTTTACGTAAAGAAATGTTCAAGAGCTTCAGCCAAACTAAATTCCATATTTCTGAGGTTTACAACTCGAAGCAAGAGCTTGCCAATGCTGCGCACGAATATGCGGCTTTTATAGTAGGCAGTGACCAGTTGTGGTTACCTTCAAATATTGAGGCTAATTACTATACGTTGAATTTTGTTCCTGACAATGTGCCTAAGATAGCTTTAGCTACTAGTTTTGGTATAGCAAGACTTCCTAAACGACAGGCGCAGAAAGCTGCGAAATTTCTGAAGCGGCTGGATTTTTGCTCCGTACGTGAATTAAGCGGACAGAAAATAGTGAAAGAACTTACGGGAAGAGAAATCCCTGTGGTTTGTGATCCGACTATCCTTTTCGCCGCCGAAGAATGGGATGGTATCACAAAGAAGGAACATTTTGTTAAGGAGCCCTATCTGTTTTGTTATTTTCTCGGCAACAATCCAGAGCAGCGGGATTTTGTGAAACGTTTCAAGGAGAAAACTGGTTATAAGATTGTGCAGCTACAGCATTGCGATGAGTATATAAAAAGCGATGTAGGATTTCCAGATTATACTCCCTATAATGTCGGTCCTGCAGAGTTCGTACAGTTGATTCGGGATGCGGAGTATGTGTTTACAGATTCGTTTCATTCGTCTGTATTTTCTTTGTTGTATGGGAAACGGTTCTTTACTTTCAGGCGGTATAATAATGATGGCATTGTTTCTACAAATGGTCGTTTGTACTCATTGCTTTCGTTGGTAGGATTAGAGGAAAGACTTTTAAAAGCGGATGAAGACGTGGAGAAGTGTATGTTAATGCAGATTGATTATATAAAGATACATAGAAAATTAGAAACATTAAGAGAATTCACCAAACAATATATAAAAGAGGCTTTGTTCCAATCGGGTATAAATTATGATAACTATTAAAGATAAGTGCTCGTGTTGTGGCTGTTCAGCCTGTGCGTCTGTATGTCCGAAGCATTGCATAACCATGTGTGAAGACGATGAAGGTTTTCTTTATCCGGCTGCAGATGAGAATACATGTATAGAGTGTGGATTATGTGAGGTCGTTTGCCCTGTGATTCATGTACAACCAGATGTTGAGAAGGAACAAAGGGCATACTTGGTACAGCATAAAAATGAGCAGGTATTACGTGAAAGTACTTCTGGCGGCGCATTTACGGCTATTGCTAGATGGGTGCTTGATAGAGGAGGTGTTGTTTGTGGTGCAGGTTTCAGCACTGATTTTGAGGTGGTGCATCAGTGGGCTAATTGTTATGAAGATTTGAGAATGTTTCGTAATAGCAAATATGTACAGAGCAGAATAGGTAACACATACAAGGAAGCGAAACAGTTTCTTATGGAAGGAAAGTGTGTTTTATTCAGTGGTACTCCTTGCCAGTTGGAGGGATTGTTTTCTTTTTTGAGAAAGCCATATGAGAATTTGGTTACGGTAGACGTAGTCTGTCATGCTTGTCCATCTCCATTAGTTTATCGAAAATATTTGGAAGCACAAAAAAGAAAATAGGATCTGAATTTACGAATATATTGTTTAGAGATAAATATTATGGATATAAATATTCAACTATGTCTATTATTGGATGTAATGATTCTATAGAGTATCATGAGGGAATTGATACAGATATTATGATGCGTGCTTTTTTTGCTAACATGAGTGTTCGTCCTAGTTGTTATCAATGTGCATTTAAAAAACGTTATCGTAATACAGATTTTACAATATGGGATTGTTTCGATGTTGACAAGTTCAGTAAGGAATTGGATAATGACAAAGGGGTAACTCGTATCTTAGCTCATTCAGATTTAGCCAATATTATATTGAAAGAATCCAGTTCTCAGTTGAAAGTACTGGAAATAAATTCAAACAAGGCTGTAGAAGGAGTGAAAGAAATGTTTCATTCCGTTAGCATGAATCCTAAACGTGAAGCCTTTTTTGTCGATTTAAATCTGCTGGATGCAGAAGTTTGTTTCCATAAATATTTTCCTGTAACCTTACGACATCGTTTGGAAAAGCAAGCTCGCCTGTGGACTGCTCGCTTGGGATTGTATAAATATATAAAAAAAATATTCAAAGCGATTAATGGGAATCGGGAAATTAAAAGATAGCTACAGCAAAGACTTGGAGAATAAAAATACAATTTTATGAATATATTATTTATCGGGGGAGCAGGTTTTATAGGATCTAGTTTGGTGAAGCGTTTTATTTCTGATGAAAAGCATTCAGTATTTATTTTGGAACCAGAGTTTGCTGATATATCAAGACTTAAAGATTATAATTTGACAGTCTTTAGAAGTTCTTTGAGCAATATAAATGAAGTGAAGAATATTCTTTTGACCAATAAGATAGAAGTGGTGGTGCATTTAGTGTCAACATTGATTCCCGGCAGTACCTATGATGACTATATCGGTGAATTTAAGAATGTTATATTTCCTTCTATTGAACTGATGGAATTCTGTGCTAATGAAGACATTAAGTTTGTCTATTTTTCCTCGGGAGGGACAATTTATGGTAACAGAACAACATTTCAACCATTTGTAGAAACAGATAGCATGGAACCAATATCCTATTATGGATGGTCAAAGCAAATGATGGAAAATAGTATTTTGTTTAAGAATAGAACTCAGAAGCTAAAATTTCTCATTGTGAGACCTTCCAATCCTTATGGTCATGGGCAAAATCTGTATGGAAAACAAGGATTAGTAGCAGTGGCTATAGGTAAAATTATAGAAAATAAACCTGTAGAAGTGTGGGGAGATGGTTCTGCCATTCGTGACTATATCTATATAGAAGATCTCGCTAATATCTTTTATCAACTGATAAATAAGGATGTTTGTAATGAAACAATCAATTTGGGAAGTGGGAGAGGGTTTTCTGTGAATGATGTACTTGCCTTTTTGAAAATCATTTCAAAGGCAGATTTTAAAATTGAGTATAAAAATGCGCGTCCTGTAGATGTTTCCAATATGGTTCTTGATATAGAAAAAATGAAACAGTTTGTAGATGTGACTTTGACGCCAATGTTGGATGGTATTTCTTCATTCTATCATGAATCAATAAAGATATAATACTATGTTAAGGATAGCTGTAATAGCCGGTGTATTGCACTCGGGCGGTAAACGTAATCTAATAATGGAATACTATCGTCATATAGATCGTACAAAAGTGCAATATGATTTTATCTGCGATTCAGATTCAAATGGTATTCCCGAAGAAGAAATCAAAGCTTTGGGTGGGAGAGTATATAAGGTGGCACCATATAAGAATCTTATTACACATTTGAAGGATACATATAAGATTCTGAAGGAGAATAAGTATGAAGTGATGCATGCTTTTGATAATACGCTCAATATATTTCCTATGTTTTTGGGTAGAATAGCCGGAGTTAAAGTGAGGATATCCGAAAGTATATCGAAAGGTGATAAAAATGAAAAGAAAACACTCATAAAGTATGCCTTACGTCCTTTTTCTCATTGGTTTGCAAATTGTTATATGGCTAATTCTATAGATTGTGGCATTTGGCAATTTGGTAAGAAGACTTATGATAAAGGAGAGGTAAGTATATTTAAGACAGTGATTAATGCAGATACTAATGCTTTTGATGACAAACTTAGAGAAAGTACCCGAAAGAAGTTTGGCTGGGAAAATAAAGTGATATATGGGTTTATTGGTAGATATGTTCCACAGAAAAATCCATTATTCCTAATAGATATTTTCAATGAAATTACAAAAAAACAGGAAAATGCAACTCTGGTAATGATCGGATTTGGAGAGTTGGAGAATGAAATGCATGATCGGATTCAGAGTTATGGGATTACTGACAGAGTTATGAATTTAGGGCGCAGGGATGATATAAACCAGTTTTATAATGCTTTTGATACTTTCTTATTGCCCAGTTTATATGAAGGAATGCCTGTTGTAGGGATAGAGGCACAATGTGCAGGACTTCCTATTTTTTTTTCTAAGAATATCACTGAGGAGACAACGGCATCCGAACTTGCACATTACATTGGATTAGAAGAATCTCCGGTTATATGGGCTGATAAAATAGTTAAAGTGGTTGAAGATTATATGCCTAAACGCAGGAGTTATGCAGCTGAAGTGAAGATAAATGGTTTTGACTCTAAGAGTGAAGCATTAAGAATGCAGAGTTTCTATTTAGCTCAAATAAATTCAGTGGATGGATATGAACGGAATTCCTAAACGTTTACTGTCTAATATGCAGGTGTAAAATCTAAAATATCATTAGTCAATATATAAATGAATAATTTATGCAGGAAGTCCAACGTTTTAATAAAGTCCTAAAATTCATTGTCCTTTTAGGAGATGTTCTTTTATTGAACTTGCTGTTGTGGGGATTTGAACTAATTTTTGGAACCCGGTTCTATTCAGGAGTTTCTTCTTCCCTTTATCAGGGAATGGTGCTGTTGAGTTTGTGCTATTTGGTATGTAATATTCAGTCAGGAGTAATTTTGCATCATCCGGTAGTTCGTCCGGAGCAGATCATGATCCGTGTGCTTCGCAACATGGTTCCTTTTGTTTTGTTTTCCATTTGCTTTTTGTCACTTTTTCATTTTGAATTTTTCCGTTCACGGTTATTTGCTGGTCATCTTAATTTGCTACCGTCTTGCATTTCGTTATTTCTTGGAGCTTTATCGTGAAAAAGGGGGAAATGTCCGTATGGTTGTACTCGTCGGCAGTCACGAGAATATGCAGGAACTTTATCATTCAATGACGGACGATCCTACTTCCGGTTATCGTGTGATGGGATATTTTGAAGATTCTCCTTCCGGCTGCTATCCGGAAGAAGTTGCATATTTGGGGCAACCGAAAGAAGCTGTTGAATATCTGGAACAAAATGCAGGCAAGATAGCACAACTCTATTGCAGTCTCCCTTCCGTGCGAAGTGCGGAGATTGTTCCGCTCATTAATTATTGCGAGAACCACTTGGTGCGTTTTTTTAGTGTGCCCAACGTTCGTAACTATTTGAAACGGAGGATGTATTTTGAATTGCTGGGCAATGTTCCCGTGTTATCTATCCGCCGCGAACCATTGGAACTTCGTGAGAATCGTGTTTTAAAACGCATCTTTGATATCATATCCTCATCGGTATTCCTGTGTACTATTTTTCCTTTAGTTTATATAATCGTAGGGATAGCTATCAAACTTAGCTCGCCGGGCCCCATCTTCTTTAAACAAAAACGCAGCGGCGAAGACGGACGTGAGTTCTGGTGCTATAAATTCCGTTCTATGAAGGTGAATGCGCAGTGTGATATTCTTCAGGCTACAGCAAATGATCCTCGTAAAACACGTATTGGCGAGTTTATCCGTAAGACGAGCATTGATGAACTGCCTCAGTTTATCAATGTCCTGAAAGGAGATATGTCCGTTGTCGGCCCTCGTCCTCATATGCTGAAGCATACAGAAGAATACGCACAGGTGATTAATAAGTTCATGGTCCGCCATTTTGTGAAACCCGGAATTACCGGTTGGGCACAAGTGACCGGATATCGCGGCGAGACAAAAGAACTTTGGCAGATGGAAGGTCGTGTGAGTCGTGACATATGGTATATTGAACATTGGACATTTATGCTTGACCTGTATATAATCTATAAAACCGTATATAATGCTGTCCACGGAGAAAAGGAAGCGTATTAAGAAATAGAGATGCATGAAAATCTGCAGACAGATGATAGTACATGAATATCTGCAGATTAATGATGCATGAAAGCTTGTTGACAAAATAATCTAAACAACAAAAAATAAAAGAATAGATATCTAATTCATCACAGTTATGAGAATATTGAGTAAATTGATTTTTGTAGTGTTACTGCCTTTTCTGTTCACGGCCTGCCAGTCCTACAAGAAAGTACCTTATTTGCAGGATACAGAAGTAATAAATCAAACAGAGCAGAAAGAAAAACTGTACGATGCAAAGATCATGCCTAAAGATCTGTTGACCATCGTAGTATCCTGTACAAGTCCGGAACTGGCAGCACCTTTTAATCTGACGGTTGCCAGTCCGACGAATTTGTCAGTGGCCAATACCTTGGCTACTACACAACCCGTGTTGCAAACCTATCTGGTAGATAATAAAGGAAAAATCTCTTTCCCTGTGCTGGGAGAACTGGAACTTGGTGGATTGACCAAGAAACAGGCAGAACAAATGATTGTAGATAAGTTGAAACCTTATATGAAAGAGGCGCCTATCGTAACGGTGCGTATGGTCAACTATAAGATTTCGGTGATAGGAGAGGTAACCCGTCCGGGTACTTTTACTATTTCTAATGAGAAAGTAAACTTGCTGGAGGCGCTTGCTATGGCAGGGGATATGACGGTATATGGCTTACGCGATAACGTGAAGCTGATTCGTGAAGATGCTACCGGTAAGCAGGAAATTATTACTCTCGACTTGAATAAGTCGGAAACCATTCTTTCTCCATATTATTGGCTGCAACAGAATGATGTCGTATATGTAACTCCCAACAAAGCAAAAGCCCGTAACTCGGATATCGGTAACAGCACAAGCCTGTGGTTCTCCGCTACCTCCATTCTGGTGTCTTTAGCCAGCTTATTATTTAACATCTTAAAATAACGTTTTGAAATAATGAAAGAAGAATTTGCAAACGAAAGACAACGTGAAGCTGATGACGAGAAGATAGATATTCAGGAAGTGCTTTTCAAATATATCATCCATTGGCCTTGGTTTGTCGGTGCAGTTTTAGTTTGCCTTATCGGTGCATGGATATACTTGCGCATGGCTACTCCTGTCTATAATATATCGGCTACGGTCCTGATCAAAGATGATAAAAAAGGAGGGAATACAGGAGGCATGGCAGGACTGGAAGAACTGGGGTTAAGCGGCTTGATCAGCTCTTCTCAAAACATAGACAATGAGTTGGAAGTCTTGCGTTCGAAGACATTGGTGAAGGAAGTTGTCAATCAGCTGAACCTGTATGTGTCATATACAGACGAAGACGAGTTCCCTTCCAAGAATATGTATAAGACTTCTCCTGTTATCGTTAGCCTGACTCCACAAGAAGCAGAGAAGTTGAGCGATCCGATGATTGTTGAAATGTCATTGTACCCGCAAGGCAGTCTGGACGTAGGAGTGACGATTGGTGATAAAGAATACCAGAAACATTTTGAGAAACTTCCTGCTGTCTTTCCGATGGACGAAGGTACCCTGGCATTCTTCCAGTCACCGGACTCACTGATGGCGAATAAAGATACAACGGAAGAGTCTTCAGCTCAGAATGTCCGTCGTATCACGGCAAAAATCAATTCGCCGATGAAGGTGGCGCGGGTATATTGTGAGAATCTGACTATTGAGCCGACCTCTAAAACTACCTCAGTGGCTGTAATATCTCTGAAGAACTCCAGCCTGCAACGCGGACAGGATTTCATCAACCAACTGCTGGAAATGTACAACCGCAATACGAATAACGATAAAAACGAGATTGCCCAGAAGACAGCAGAATTCATTGACGAACGTATTGATATTATCTCGAAGGAGCTTGGAAATACGGAAGCGAATCTGGAGAACTTCAAGCGTAATGCCGGTATAACCGACCTGACCAGTGAGGCTCAAATAGCCTTGACCGGTAATGCGGAATATGAAAAGAAGAGGGTGGAAAACCGGACACAAATCAGTCTGCTGGAGGATTTGCGGAAATATATAAGAGGGAATGAATACGAAGTATTACCAAGTAACGTCGGTTTACAGGATGCTGCATTAGTAGCAACGATTGAACGATATAATGAAATGTTGGTTGAGCGGAAACGTTTATTGCGTACTTCGACAGAAAATAATCCGGCTATTGTAAATTTGGATACGAGTATCCGTGCTATGAAATCGAATGTTCAGGCTACTCTTGATGGTACATTGCAGGGGATGTTGATTACAAAAGCCGATCTTGATCGTGAAGCAAATCGTTTTTCTCGTCGTATTAGTGATGCTCCGGGACAAGAAAGGCAGTTTGTGAGTATTGCCCGTCAACAAGAAATCAAGGCCGGACTATATCTGATGCTTTTGCAGAAACGCGAAGAGAATGCTATAACCCTTGCAGCTACCGCAAACAATGCGAAGATCATTGATGAAGCTATTGCTGACGACATCCCTGTATCTCCGAAACGGAAAATAATTTATCTGATTGCTTTAGTACTGGGCGTTGGCATCCCCGTAGGCATTATCTACCTGATTGGTCTGACCAAGTTCAGGCTCGAAGGACGGGCAGATGTTGAAAAGCTGACCACCGTTCCTATCGTCGGCGATATTCCGTTGACAGACGAAAAGAACGAGAAGGATGGTTCTATTGCCGTATTTGAGAATCAGAACAATCTGATGAGCGAGACCTTCCGAAATATCCGTACCAATCTTCAGTTTATGCTGCAGAATGACAAGAAAGTAATACTGGTCACTTCTACGGTCAGTGGAGAAGGAAAATCGTTTATTTCAGCGAATCTGGCGATCAGTCTTTCTCTCTTAGGGAAGAAAGTAGTCATTGTGGGACTTGATATTCGTAAACCGGGACTGAATAAGGTCTTCCGCCTTTCGACGAAGGAGAAAGGTATTACTTTATACCTGGCAAATCCGGATACAGACCTGATGAGTCTGGTACAGCCTTCAGATGTCAATAAGAATCTGTCCATCCTTCCGGGTGGAACGGTTCCTCCTAATCCGACGGAATTGCTGGCTCGTGACGGACTGGACAAAGCCATTGAAATACTGAAGAAGAATTTTGACTATGTGATCTTGG
>ENA-OPBL01002278-OPBL01002278.1-human-gut-metagenome-genome-assembly--contig:-NODE-2278-length-14669-cov-4.430135_pt1 | contig 14669 bp, 10 predicted proteins | sample MGYA00241073_ERZ501461 | MGnify/ENA primary metagenome ERZ501461 (study PRJEB25962, sample SAMEA2042630) | human gut metagenome | biome: human gut; feature: human-associated habitat; material: faeces... | reverse complement strand
GGCCGAATCGCGCCTTCCTGCCGAAGTGATTCAAAACGGCATCTCGGTGGAAAAACAGGCAGCCAGCCAGTTGATGACCATCTGCCTCACCTCGACCGACCCTAAGTTTGACGAAATCTACCTGAGTAACTTCGCTACCCTGAATGTGCTTGACCTGATCCGTCGTATTCCCGGTGTGGGACGTGTATCAAACATCGGTAGCCGTTACTATGCCATGCAGATTTGGGTACAGCCCGACAAGCTGGCTAACTTCGGTCTGACCGTAGCCGACCTGCAAAATGCCTTGAAAGACCAGAACCGCGAATCGGCAGCCGGTGTATTGGGACAACAGCCTGTACAAGGCTTGGATGTTACCATCCCCATCACCACACAAGGTCGTCTGTCCACCGTCAGCCAGTTTGAGGAAATCGTTGTCCGCGCCAATGCCGACGGTTCCATCATCCGTTTGCGCGATGTAGCACGCATCTCGCTCGAAGCACAGTCCTACAACACGGAAAGTGCCATCAACAATGGAAATGCTGCCGTATTAGGCATCTATATGCTGCCGGGAGCCAATGCCATGGAAGTAGCCCAGAAAGTAAAAGAGGCAATGGAAGAAATCAGCAGCAACTTCCCCGAAGGGATGAGCTATGAAATTCCTTTCGATATGACCACCTATATTTCAGAGTCTATCCACGAGGTATACAAGACCTTGTTCGAGGCCCTGATACTGGTTATCGCCGTGGTATTCCTCTCTTTGCAGAACTGGCGTGCAACAGTCATCCCGCTGGTTGCCGTGCCTATCTCGCTGATCGGTACTTTCGGCTTTATGCTGATCTTTGGCTTCTCGCTGAACATACTTACTTTGCTGGGGCTGGTACTTGCCATCGGTATTGTGGTAGACGATGCCATCGTGGTGGTGGAAAACGTGGAACGCATCATGGAAGAAGAGCACCTGTCTCCCTATGAGGCCACCAAGAAAGCAATGGAAGGACTGACAGGCGCCATCATCGCCACTTCACTGGTATTGGCTGCGGTATTCGTCCCGGTCAGCTTCTTGGGAGGTATCACCGGACAGCTCTACCGCCAGTTCACCGTGACCATCGTTGTGTCCGTATTGCTCTCTACCGTAGTGGCGCTGACCCTGAGCCCGGTGATGTGTTCGCTCATCATGAAGGCTAAGGACCCCAACAAGAAACCGAATGTCGTGTTCCGCCGCATCAACCACTGGCTGGCTGTCGGCAACCATAAATATGTGAAAATCATTTCACGCCTTGTGAAGCATCCGCGCCGGGTACTCAGCAGTTTTGGTGTTGTGCTCATCGCCATCCTGCTCATCCACCGCATCATCCCCACCAGCTTCCTCCCCATCGAGGATCAGGGATATTTTAAGATAGAGTTGGAATTACCCGAAGGAGCTACACTGGAGCGCACCCGCATCGTAACGGAACGTGCTGTAGACTACCTGATGCAACAACCTGCCGTAGAATATGTGCAGAGTGTGGCAGGAAGCAGTCCCCGTGTGGGAAGCAGCCAGGCACGCAGCGAACTCACAGTCATCCTGAAACCGTGGGAAGAACGCGGCGAGCAGACCATTGACGAAGTCATGGCACAAGTCAAGAAAAGCCTGAACGAGTATCCCGAGTGCAAGGTTTACCTCTCCACTCCTCCGGTGATTCCCGGTCTGGGTAGCTCGGGCGGTTTCGAGATGCAGCTTGAAGCCCGCGGAGAAGCAACCTTCGAAAATCTGGTAAATGCGGCGGATACGCTGATGTACTACGCTTCCAAGCGCAAAGAGCTGTCGGGATTGTCATCTGCCCTCCAAGCAGATATTCCCCAACTCTACTTCGATGTAGACCGTGATAAAGTGAAATTTTCGGGTGTGCCATTGGCAGATGTATTCTCCACCATGAAGGCATACACAGGTTCTGTATACGTCAATGACTTTAACATGTTCAACCGTATCTACCGTGTGTACATCCAGGCAGAAGCTCCCTACCGCGAGCATAAAGAGAACATCAACCTGTTCTTTGTGCGCGGTGCAGACAATGCCATGATACCGCTGACCTCACTGGGTACTACTTCTTACACCACGGGTCCGGGTAGCATCAAGCGTTTCAATATGTTCAACAGTGCCGTGATTCAGGGCCAGGCTGCCGACGGATACAGTTCCGGTCAGGCTATGGAAATCATGGAACAAATTGCCCGCGAACACCTTCCCGACAATATCGGAGTGGAATGGAGCGGACTTTCCTTCCAGGAAAAACAAGCAGGCGGGCAAACAGGTCTGGTACTGACACTGGTATTCATGTTCGTATTCCTGTTCCTTGCCGCCCTATACGAAAGCTGGATGGTTCCGGTTGCCGTATTGCTCTCCCTTCCGGTAGCTGCCTTGGGCGCTTACCTCGGCGTATGGGGATGCGGACTGGAAAATGATGTTTACTTCCAAATCGGATTGGTGATGCTGGTAGGACTTGCAGCCAAAAACGCCATCCTGATTGTGGAATTTGCCAAGGAACAAGTAGACCGCGGCGTTGATGTGGTTCAGGCAGCCATGCATGCTTCCGAACTCCGTTTCCGCCCTATCCTGATGACTTCACTGGCATTCATCCTCGGTATGTTGCCGATGGTTATCGCCAGCGGTCCGGGTTCTGCCAGCCGCCAAGCCATCGGTACGGGTGTATTCTTCGGAATGATTTGCGCCGTAACAGTGGGTATCTTGCTGGTACCGTTCTTCTTTGTCCTGATTTATAAGATGAAAGCAAAAATGAAACGCTAATAATTGAAGAGTTATGAAATTGAAATCTACATTATTATATATAACTGCGGCAACACTCACATTCAGTTCCTGCCAGATAGGGAAACACTATACGCGTCCCGAACTGAACTTGCCGGAGCAACTGGACTCTACCCAACAAGATACGCTCACCATTGCCGAAATGCAGTGGTGGGAAATCTATACCGATACCACACTCCAAAATCTGATAGACAAGACACTGGAGCACAACAAAGATATCAAGATGGCTGCCGCCCGTGTCAAAGAACTGGCTGCCATGAAACGAATTGACTTTGCCAATCTCTTTCCGCAACTGAACGGAAGTGTGTACACTCAGAAGGAGGCTTCCAATTATGGAGGCGACAAATACAGCAACGACCCCGAGACAGGAGCCAAAGCCACTGTCAGCTGGGAAGTGGACTTGTGGGGTAACCTCCGCTGGGCAAAAGACAAAAGTATGGCTGACTTTTTGGGAAGCATAGAGGCACAGCGTGCACTGAAGATGAGCCTGATAGCAGAAGTAGCTCAGGCTTACTTCGAACTGGTGGCACTCGATAATGAGCTGGCTATTGTCAAGCAAACCTTAAATGCGCGTGAAGAAGGTGTCCGCCTCGCCAAAATCCGTTTTGAAGGCGGTCTCACTTCCGAAACGTCCTACCAGCAGGCACAGGTGGAATATGCCCGTACTGCCACATTGGTCCCCGACCTGGAACGCAAAATCTCCATCAAGGAAAACGACATTGCTTTTCTGGCAGGCGAATATCCCAAACAGATAGAACGTTCCATCATGCCCGATGAAGTGAAGTTGCCTGAAAGTCTTCCCATCGGATTACCGTCCACTTTGCTGGAACGCCGTCCCGATGTGCGTCAGGCAGAGCAAAGGCTGATAGCTGCCAATGCCGCTGTAGGCATCGCCTATACCAATATGTTTCCGAAATTGTCGCTCACTGCTCAATACGGGCTGGAAAGCGGAGAGATGTCCGACTTGCTGAAATCACCCATCCACTACCTGAGTGCCAATCTGCTCGGTCCCATCTTTGCCATGGGTAAGAACCGCGCCATCGTAAAGGCTAAAAAGGCCGCTTATGAACAAGAGTGTTACAATTATGAGAAATCCGTACTGACTGCTTTCAAGGATGCCCGTAATGCGATTGTCGACTTCAACAAGATAAAGGAAATCTATGAATCACGGTTGCAGTTGGAACGCTCTTCCAAAACAAACATGGAACTGGCGCAATTACAATATATCAACGGAGTAATCGGCTATCTGGATGTGCTCGATGCGCAGCGTAGTTATTTTGACGCACAGATTGGCTTGAGCAATGCCGTCAGAGACAAACAAATCACCATGGTGAGACTATATAAAGCTTTGGGAGGAGGATGGCAATAAGCCATCCTTCTTTCATTTTTATGCTGCTTTACAAACAGTTTACCACATCTTTTTCCCGCTCTTTGGGAGTCACCGTCAGCTTCACCAGTTTTTCACCTCTCCATTCCGCTTCCACGGTGGTCTGCCCCGGAGCATGCAGTTTGAAGTGCACATCCCATCCGCGAGGCCATGCCGGAAAAAGCAAAATCTTTCCATTCACCTCCTGCAACAGCATCTCCTGCATCCCCATCATACCGGCATTCCCTTCATTCAAATCAGGCGTCCACGCGTCATTAGTCTGTCGGAAAGCCGGGAAACGATAAGGACCGTCGGAGAGTCTTTTCAAAGTCAGTTCGGACGCCTGTTCCGTCAGTCCCAGGCAGGCAGCCCACACATTGTCCAGCTTCTCCCCGGTCTGCGCACGACACTTCTGCACATCCCTGTCAAACAGATACGTGTTACGGGCTGTTTCCAATCCTTCCCTGCCCACTCCGTATATTCTCCACGGAAAGACAGGGAACAACTGGGGCGTACCTGCCTCACCTGTCCGTTCCCACACCTCAGCCGGAAGAATCCTCTCTTTTCCTTCCTCCGTCCGCAAAGGAATGGAAGGAATACGCGCCAGCATATCGGGTTTACGTCCGTAGGCCTCCAGCACCGAACGGAGTGCGGCAATGGTCGACGACGGATTATATGCCATCTTATAGGTTGCCCCTGCCGAAGCCGGATACAGAACCAGCTTGCCTTTTCCGTCCAAATCGCTGTATCCCCGGCGGGCAGCCGTGCCGCGATAATAAACATCAAAGAAATTCAGCGAACTCTCTATCAGGGGAATGTAGCGGCTGATGCCCATACTGTCATAGCTTACAGCGTCCAGCACCATGCGGCACGTCTCCAGCACACCGTCCCATTCATACTCCGAAGAAGGATGATATTCCCTCCCTTTATCAAAGCCTTCGGGACGGTTCAGTCCGTACGCCGCCGGATTCACCAAGCCGAAGTTTTCCGTCTCTTCACTGAAACAAGCCCCGGAATATCCCCAATACACCTGCGAACGGAGTTGCGCCGTGGGCAGCAGACGGCGATAACACTCAAACAGGGTCTTCATCAGGTCGGTATCTCCGTTTTTCAGCATCGGCCAATATACCAGTGCCATCTCGTGTGCCGTCAGCGTACCCGCCCCTCCCCTTCGGTAGTCAGGTGTGAGTTGCGATTCACCTCCCGTTGTCGAAGGATCGAACGTAAACAGCCCTCCGTCGGGCTTCGCCGGCCATTGTCCGAATGCATTACAAGCTGCCATATAGCGATACAAATCATAGTTGCGTGCCGCACGAGCCGCTTCTCCTTCCGCCCGCACGAAACTGCGCTGCCAAAACTCATTCCACCATCGGCGGCTCGCCTCTTTGTCCTTTGCCGCATGCAGTTCCTTTTCCGTTTTCTCCAGTCCGGCTTCCCAATCGGACACAACAGGAGTCTGTACCGCATGCAAGGTGATTCTGAAAGACTGTCTGTTGGCGGGTTTCCTACTTTTATATGTCCATGCCTCATACTCCGTTCCGCAATAATGCCCCCGGCGTGTGCCGCTGAATATCAAATCACCCGCAATGCGGCCTCCGAATATCAGATTTCTCAACGGGTTATATAAATGAGAAGCCTCGCTTTCCAGGCCTTGCTGCTTTATGACAGCATCGACAATGGTATGCGAGGCATTTCGATGAAAAAAAGTCAGGTTCTCTTCTCCTACCAGGATGGAATCGTGTGCGGTGACCACCGTTCCGGGCCACTCTCCCGCATAAGAACATTGTAGTCCTTCCTCGCGACTCATCACCCGGTCTGCCGTTCTCCAACTTTCATAACTGACACGCATGGAGGTCACTTCCTTGGTTTCCACCTCCACATGCACCACAGGATGGAACACATCCGCCCAAATATGCATCTGCCCCACCGGAGTAGTGACGGACACATATCCGTCTTCCAGATGAAGCGTCTGGCGGAAATCACTCCTGCCGGCAAACGGATTGGGGGTAAGCCGGATACGGAAACGTCCCTGCTTCAGCAGCGTGTTGTTCTCATCAAACGAACCGCTGCGACACAAATAGAAGAAGACATCATCATCCTCTACCCACACATTCATACCGATATCTCCTCCGCCACAAGGCATGGAGCCGGATGAATTCCGGCTCTGACTGTTCCATACCACATCGGCAGGCTGTCCCCACAAGGCCGTACTTCCGAGGAGCCAGACAAACAATAACGTAAAAAAAACCTTCATATCTTATTTTTATTTATCTCCTAGTATACCGCAGAAGCGATAATCTGGATAAAGAGTATCAGCACCACCATGGCAATCGGATATACCGTAGCGTATGCCACACTCGGAATATTGCTGTCCACCATCGAATCGGCGGCGGCAAGTCCCGGTGTACTCGTCATACCGCCCGTAATGGTACCCAACAAGTCCAGCAGACTGATGTTAAACACCAGTCGTCCCACCAAAACGGCTACCAACATAGGCACAAGGGTAATGGCTGCTCCCACTCCGAACAGCAGCATACCGCTTTCTTCAAACGTAGCCACGAGGTTCTTTCCTGCCGATGTTCCCACTTCTGCCAGGAACAGCAGTAAACCCAATTGGCGCAATAACTGGTTGGCAGGTCCGGACATCGACCACAAGACAGGTCCTGTCTTACCTACGGCACTCAGCACCAATGCCACCATCAACACGCCTCCCGTCAATCCCGGAGAAAAAGAAAGCCCGCCGGGGAAAGAAAGATTCAGTTTGCCGAACAACACGCCCAGCACGATACCCATGGCAATAGGGAAAAAGTCCGTATCGGACAGCTGCTTGGCATTGTTACCCAGCAAGCGTGCCACACCTCTCAGTCCTTCCTTCTCGCCCACCACCATCAGTTTGTCACCAAACTTCAGTTCCAGTTCGGGCGACGGAGAAAGATCGATACCGCTTCGGCGAATACGAGTTACCGTACAACTGAAATTTCGTTGCAGGTTCAAATCGCCCAACTGCTTGTTTATCATATCTTTCTTAGTCAGTAACAATGACTCTATCTCTTGTGTATGGTCCAGCGGCAACTCCCCTTCCCGGCGTTCGCCCACCAGCACCGCAAACTGCTGCAACGACTCTTCGCTGCCCACCGCCTGCACATAATCTCCTTCCTGCAACAGCGTTCCGGCTGTCGGCATCAGAATTTTTTCTTCATGCTTCACACGTGACACCACTGCCCCTGTCATGGCACGCGCATTGATCTGTGCCAGCGTACGTCCGAATACGGCACGGTTTGTCACACGGAAGATGCAAGTACCCAGCTCGGGGAAACTGCCGCGACGCTCCGCTTCCAGCCTGCGCGCCTCCTTGTCCAAATCCACATGCATAATCTTCGGCAACAACTTCACAAACAGAATCACACCGATGACACCAAACGGATAAGCGATACCATAGGCAATGGAAGCCAAAGGCGAATTTGTGCTGTCGATAGCCACCGCAAGTCCCGGAGTACTGGTCAATGCCCCCGCTATCAGGCCCACCACACTGGGCGTATCTATGTCAAACGCATATTTCAGTCCCACTGCCGTCAGTCCGGCCGACAGAATAATGAGTACGGTCAGAATAATCAGTGTCTTTCCCTTACTCCTGAAAGAATCGAAAAATCCCGGGCCTGCCTGTATACCAATCGTAAAGATAAACAACACCAGACCGAAGTTTCCTAACTCCTTGGGAATAATCACACCGAAATGTCCGAACAACAACGCAATGAAAATAACAGCCGACACATCCAGCGACAGCCCTTTAATCTTGATTCTTCCCAACATAAAGCCCAACGCCACAATGAGGAAGAGCGAAAAATAAGAGGATTTTAATAGGTCTATTAACATGTTTTTATATGGTTAGTTTCTAATTGCAAAGATAAGTAAAAAAGCAAATGCCTTCCAAGCGTTTATCTATGAATAAATTGAATTTCGATGAAATAAAAACACCGTTTTCTTTTATAACACAAGACTTTTTCTATATTTTCTAAGTACTAAAGAATATTTTTTAATATTATCAAAATATTAACGTTTATATAAAAAAAGCAAAGAAGAATTTGTTATTACAATTAATAATGTATAACTTTGTCCCCACAAAAAAGGGATTATGCCAATATATATAATTACAACCGTTCGCGATAGTATTTTGATAAAAAATATTATCTAACACAGCATTATTACTACTCCGAACGACCTTCAAAGACATAAGAAAAGAATTTTATAAAGAGTGAAATTATGATACAGGTTCAAAGATTTAACAAAGCCTTAAAATCAGCAGTCATTATTGGGGATTTAGTCATTCTGGATGTCCTTTTCGTTTTACAATATATATTATGGACTACCTGTTTGGAACAAAAAGTATCTGACGGAACATTGCCTCAGATTTTGGTTCTTTTCAGCTTGTGCTATTTTGCCTGCACCATTTCGAGAGGCATCATCCTGCACCGTCGCGGCGTACGTGCCGACCAGGTTGTGCAACACAATCTGCTCAATATGTTTTATTTCATATTGCTGTCCATGACTACTTTCACATTGGCAGATTTCGGTCAATACTCCCATCCTTTTTTTATCCTTTTTTATCTGTTGTTCACCCTTTGCCTTATTTGCTACCGGCTGGCTTTCCGTTCCTGCCTTAAAATATACAGAAAACGCGGAGGCAACTCACGCACGGCAGTCTATATGGGAAGTACAGAAAATATGACGGAACTTTATCATGAGATGACCAACGACCCCACTAGCGGATATCGTGTAATCGGTTATTTCGATTCCGTACCCAACGAAAATTTCCCGGTCTCCTGTCCTTATCTGGGCAAGCCCGAAGAAACCATCGACTACTTGAAACAGCATCGTGTGGAGCAGCTTTATTGCAGTCTTCCATCCTCGATGGGCAATTGCATTCTGCCGGTCATCAATTATTGCGAAAACAATCTGGTACATTTCTACAGTGTGCCCAATGTGCGCAACTACCTTCACCACCGCATGAGCTTCGGTCTGATAGGCAGTGTGCCTATCCTGCGGTTGCACGAAGAGCCTCTCAGCAGTTTTGAAAACAGGCTGATAAAGCGCACCTTCGACTTCTTTTTCTCACTCTTATTCCTCTGCACCCTGTTCCCTGTCATTTTCCTGATAGTCAGCGCAGTGATTAAGATTACCTCGCCGGGTCCCATCTTCTTCAAACAAAAAAGAAACGGACTGAACGGCAAAGAATTCTGGTGCTATAAATTCCGTTCGATGAAAGTGAACAAAGATGCGGACAAGATACAGGCTACGCTAAACGACCCCCGCAAGACAAAGTTCGGCAACTTTATGCGCAAGACCAACATTGACGAGCTTCCCCAGTTCATCAACGTGCTGCTGGGCGATATGTCCATTGTCGGTCCCCGCCCCCACATGCTGAAACATACGGCAGAATACTCGCAGCTTATCAATAAATATATGGTGCGCCACTTTATCAAACCGGGCATCACAGGCTGGGCGCAAGTGACCGGTTTCCGTGGAGAGACACGCGAACTGAGTCAAATGGAAGGACGCATAAAAGCAGACATCTGGTACATGGAACACTGGACATTCATGCTCGACCTCTACATTATTTATAAAACCGTGGCAAATGTGCTCCACAAAGACAAACAAGCTTATTAACCAAAAAGACAAAACATAAAAAACGAATAGACAAATGAAAAAAATGAATTATGCCTTGCTGGTTCTTCTTGCCTTCGTATTGGCAAGCTGTTCCGCCTACAAACAAGTTCCATACTTGCAAGCATCCGAGTATCTGGACACTTCCGGCCAGAATACTCCCCTCTATGATGCCCGCATCATGCCCAAGGACTTGCTGACCATCACAGTCAATACTACGGACCCGGAAACAGCAGCACCATTCAACCTGACCGTAGCCACTGCCGTCAGCAATCAAAACAGAAGCCTGACGAGCCAACCCGTATTGCAGCAATATCTGGTAGACAACAAAGGCAATATCGACTTCCCCGTACTGGGCAGCCTGCACATCGGCGGACTCACCAAGAGCGAAGCCGAAAACCTCATCAGAGAGAAGCTGAAAACCTACATCACGGAAGTACCCATCGTCAATGTACGCATGGCCAACTATAAAATTTCCGTGATGGGAGAAGTGACCAAACCCGGCAGCTTTGTTATCACCAACGAGAAAGTAAACCTGTTTGAAGCACTTGCCATGGCAGGCGATATGACCATCTACGGACAACGCGACAACGTGAAGCTCATCCGTGAAGATGCACAGGGACACCGTGAAATCATCCCTCTGAACCTGAACGATGCAAGCATTGTGCTGTCTCCCTATTATTACTTGCAGCAAAACGATGTGATTTACGTCACCCCCAATAAGACCAAGGCCAAAAACGCCGGCATCAGTAACAGTACCACCATCTGGTTCTCCGTAGTGGGTACACTCGTGTCGCTTGCCAGCCTTATTGTTACTATTTCCCGATAAAACAACCCGATTTCATTATGAAAGAAAATTTATACGACGATCTTTATACCGAACAAGAAGAGCAGGTAGACTACAAAGCCCTCTTCTTCAAATACCTCATCCACTGGAAATGGTTTGTTGCCAGCATTGTGGTATGCCTGATAGGAGGATGGATTTATCTGCACTACACCACACCGGTGTACAGCATTACCGGCTCTGTCATTATCAAAGACAACAAGAAAAACAGCAGCGCCGGCACCGGACTGGGCGATTTGGAAGACCTCGGTTTTTACTCGTCCACCAGCAACTTCGACAATGAAGTGGAAGTACTGCACTCACGCACCCTGCTGAAAAAGGTAGTGGAGGAACTGGACCTGTATATCAACTACAGAACCCGTGAGAACCTCCGCCCTGTAGAGCTTTACAAAGACACACCGGTAAAAGTGTGGCTCACCCCCGAAGAGGCAGAAAAACTGCCCAATGGCGCAGCAGTGCTTGAAGTGGTACTGAAACCCGGAGGAAAGCTGAGTGTCAGCACGGAAATAGACGAACAGGAATTCAAACAGGATTTCGACAAACTTCCTGCCCTGCTCACTACCCCTTACGGTACGTTCAGCTTTACTCCCGGCGACTTGGCAACCGTTGAAAAGGAACAGGAAATCACCGTCACCGTGGCAGCTCCGCGCATCATGGCAAACGGATATGCCGATGCGCTTTCCGTGGAACCGACCTCCAAGACCACAACCATTGCCCAAATCACTTTACAGAATACCAGTCCCCAACGCGGCGTGGACTTCATCAACAAGCTGATAGAAATCTATAACCGTGATGCCAACGACGATAAGAACGAAGTGGCAAGCAAGACTGCCGAATTCATCGACGAGCGTATCAAAATCATCAACGGAGAGCTGGGAACCACCGAAAAAGAGCTGGAAACCTTCAAGCGCGACGCCGGACTGACCGACCTGAAGAGTGACGCTCAACTGGCACTCAGCGAGAACTCCGAATACGAAAAGAAACGTGCCGAAAACAGCACCCAGCTCCGTCTGGTGCAATTCCTGTCAGAGTATGCCAATAACCCCGACCATGCCTACGAGGTATTGCCGGTCAACGTGGGTCTGACAGACACCGGCCTGACCGAACTCATCAACCGCTACAACGAAATGCTGCTGGAGCGCAAACGCCTCCTCCGCACCTCATCGGAAAGCAACCCCGTGGTGGTGAACCTGGACGCCAGCATCCGTGCCATGCGCAGCAACGTGCAGACCACCATCCTGAGTGTGCAGAAAGGATTGATGATTACCAAAGCCGACCTTGAACGCCAGGCAGGAAAATACGCCGGACGAATCACCAGCGCACCGGGTCAGGAACGCCAGTTGGTGAGCATCTCGCGCCAACAGGAAATCAAGGCGGGACTGTACCTCATGCTGTTGCAGAAACGCGAAGAGAACGCCATTACGCTGGCTTCTACCGCCAACAACGCCCGTATCGTGGACGAAGCACAGGCAGGTCTGCTCCCCGTCTCTCCCAAAGGCAAACTCATCTACCTGATTGCCTTCGTCTTGGGAATCGCCATCCCGGTGGGCATCATTTATATCATCGAACTGCTGAGATACAAGATAGAAGACCGTTCGGACGTAGAGAAACTGACTACCGTACCCATCATCGGCGATATTCCCGCATCAGACAATATGCCGAAAGAAGGTTCGGTGGTGGTACACGAAAACCAGAACGACATGATGGCCGAAACCTTCCGCAATGTCCGTACCAACGTGCAGTATATGTTGGGCAACAATCAGAAGGTGGTGTTAATCACTTCTACCACCAGTGGCGAAGGAAAATCATTTGTGGCTGCCAACCTTGCCATCAGCTTTGCCCTGCTGGGCAAGAAAGTGGTCATCGTGGGGCTGGATATCCGCAAGCCGGGACTGAACAAAGCCTTCCAGATGTCGCATAAGGAAGACGGTATCACCCGTTACCTTGCCGACCCGGAACACACCGACCTGATGTCGTTGCTGCAACAGTCCAATGTCACCCCCAACCTGTACATCCTGCCCGGCGGTGCCATCCCTCCCAACCCGACCGAACTGGTGGCACGCGACTCGCTGGTACAGGCTGTCGACCGGTTGAAAAAGGAATTCGACTATGTGATACTCGATACCGCTCCCATCGGTATGGTGACCGACACCCAACTGATTTCGCGCGTGGCAGACATGAGTATTTACGTATGCCGTGCCGGTTATACACCCAAAGCAGGCTATCTGTTCATCAACGAACTGAAAGACCATAAGAAGTTGCCCAACCTGTGCACCATCATCAATGATGTAAACATCAAAACCGGAAAGTACGGATACGGCACGTATGGCAAATACGGCTATGGTAGAACCTATGGCTACGGTTACGGATACGATGAAAAAAAGTAAATAAATAATACTTTATTTTTTAGTTACATAATAGACAACTAGAAATCCCTTCCCAAAAATGTTAATTATTTAACACAAAGGGAAGGGATTTTCATTTATCTACGGACAAATCATATAAATATTTTACTCATACAATTTACTTGTCACCTCAAAACAGGGACATTCCTTCACCCACTCTTCGGGGCTGATGCGTCCGTCTCCGTTGCGGTCGGGACTCAAATCCCGGTGTCCGCACACCCGGCAGCCGGGATAATCCATCAACAACGTTCGGATAAGCACCCTCAAAGAGTGTTTCTGCCATTCGGTACGCGTATCTGCGGGACGATAACGGACATCCAGTCCGCCTTCATAACAAATACCGATGCTGTGCGCATTGTAGCCCAGCGCATGTGCTCCTGGCTTCTCTAGGGGGCGCGTATTCTTAATATCCCCATTCTTGCGGATATAGAAATGATAACCCGCCCCATTGAATCCGCGATGCCGATGACACACCTCCAAGTCGTTTTCAGTAAAGTCCCTGTCCGCACGTGTGGCGGAACAGTGGACTACAATCAGGTTAATCTCTCTCATTCTTTCTTCTCTTGGCTCTGAGGAGCAGCATGATGCACTCCAGAATCTTAATAATCAAGTTTTTCATATTTCCTCCTTTTTCAAACGATTAAAACTCTATTCCGAAACTTTTTTTTAGGGATGTGCCAAAACGTTTATAATGCTGTCATTTCATCGGTAGAGACGAGGTTCGCCCACTCCAAACAGCTTGTTTGTGTATTACTCCCAAGGTCGTGACCGTTGGTAAGGGCAGGCAGCCCCTCCCCCTACAGTTGACGATTTGACAGACCGGTTCAGTTTTGACACACCCTCAGAGGTTAGCCCTCGTTTACACCGGAGACTTCCTCTTCAGGCTTCTTCTCCTCCTTCTTAGGCAACTTGTTCACCTTGCTGAACGACAGCGCCGTCAGCATGCCGCTCAACGCCAGTCCGGGACGGAAATTGATACGCGCCTTGTTAATCATGGAAACATCATACTTGTCTTCCGAATCGGCCCCCTTGCCGCTCACACCAATCTGAAACGTGCCCAAATCCGCCAGACGCACAATCTCGCCTGCACTCAGCGCCTCCACAATCACATCTTCCAACGCCGTGAGCACTGCCGCCACATCAGCACGTGTCACGGTACAGGTTCTCTGAATTCGTTCCGACATCTCGCGGACTGTGACATCGCCGCTGGCCTGAGCCTGGGCATAGAAACGTACTCCCGCTTCGGGTTCCTGCGGGTTTTTACGGGGTACAACCGAATAAGATACTGACTTTGACATAATCTTCTAATTTTTAATGATTTATACTTATAACTTCGAAATCTCAAGCACCGGTTACTCTGTGATTACATGACAAAGATACGACGGTGAGAGAAGCCATTGTCGGGCTTCGTCGGAATTGGTGGAGAAAGGTAACGAATGGTCTTGAAAACTTGCTTTCAGCAAGAGCATTTGAGAAACATCGACCTCACTCTTAAAAAAACAGACTGCACCGAATGCCTTTTCCATATAAATCATTATCTTTGTCCGTTATAGAAACACAGAAAAACATAATGGGAAAGTTTATCAATCCGTTCACCGATTACGGCTTCAAGAAAAT